>JAEEGH010008070.1_pt1 | contig 25057 bp, 20 predicted proteins | sample 9134181 | NCBI WGS metagenome assembly JAEEGH01 (sample SAMN16246544, study PRJNA631951) | gut metagenome | biome: gut microbiome; feature: rumen; material: DP-attached | host: Bos | place: Iran: Karaj | collected 2018-10
TCTTAAAACCATAGCCTTTCAGCCACTCGACGAGCCGTGCGGGATACGTGCTTCCGAACACCGGGGACACGAAAACATGGCAGACGGGGCTCAGGTCGGAGAGGACCTCCTCCATGCGCGCGATGTCTTCCTCAGAGCCTACGACGAACTTGAGCACGTCGGTCGGCCTGAGGCATCTCAGAGCGGACATGTCCATTCTGTCCGACATCCCCGACGACGGCAGCTTGTAATCGGCCGTGATGATCGACCCCTCGCTCATGAACTCCCTGAAGTCTACGGAACCGTTGGTCTCGAAGTTGACCTCCGTTCCCCTCGATATGAGCGAGGATACGAGCGTGCGGAGCTCCTGCCTGTCCTGGAGGAGCGGTTCTCCTCCAGTGAGCGTCACGTACCTGGCATCGGACGGCACGGCGTCCAGTATCTCCGCCGCGGACATCTCCTTCCCGCCGTCGTACGAGTATACGGTGTCGCACCATGAGCATCTGAGGTTGCAACCGACGAAGCGCACGAACGTGCATACCTTCCCGGCGCGTATGCCCTCGCCCTCGACGGACGTGAAAATCTCGCAGACCCTCATCATTCGTCACGCTCATAGATGGCGGTGTTGCCCTCGGACTCCTGGACGGACACCTTGTAGCACTTCTCGCCGAGCTGTTCGCAGATCCAATGGGCGATGTTCTCCGCGGTGGGGTTGAAATCGAAGATGTCGTTCAGATACCTGTGGTCCAGCTTCTCGGTGATGGCCGACTTTACGTGGGCGAAGTCGAAGACCATCCCGTTCTCGTCGAGCTCCTTCGATTTGCAGTAGACGGTAATGATCCAGTTATGGCCGTGGAGGTTCTGGCACTTGCTTTCGTAGTTGAGCTTGAGGTTGTGCGCTCCCGAAATCTCGAATCTCTTTGAGATGTAGTACATTCATATCACCTGCAGAGGGGATCCACCGTCCCGTTGGCCTTGAAGGCGTTCTCCCTGTCTATGCACGTCCCGCACCTGTGACAGGGCTCGTCCCCGCCCTCATAGCAGGACCATGTCATCTCGTAGGGCACACCGAGTCTTAATCCCTCCCTTACGACGCCCGCCTTGTTCATGTCGATGAGCGGTGCGGAGAGATGAAGTACGTGTCCGCTACCCTCGTAAATCGCGGAATCCATGGACCTGTAAAACTCGGGGGTGCAGTCGGGATAGGCGGATCCCGCGGCATCGTCCGCATGGGCGCCGTAGCAGATCTCGGTGCATCCGTAGATGAGCGCCCTCGCCGCCGCGATCGATAGCATCAGACCGTTGCGGAAGGGGACGTATGTGGACACCGTTCCGTTCTCCGCCCTCCCTTTCTGCTGGTCGTAGGAACCGTGCTCGATCTCCTTCCCGGAATCGGACAGGAGGGGGCACTCGGACCCCTGCATGATGGTCTTGAGGTCGTACTCCTCCAGCTCCACGCCGTAATGGGAGGCGATCCTCCTGGCGGATTCCATCTCCTTCGAATGCCTCTGCCCGTAGAACACGTTCAGGGCCATGACCTGGTCCCTGCCGTACTCCGCTACCTTCATTGCGAGACATGTGGCGGAATCGACGCCGCCGCTTAACAGGACCAGGGACTTCATTGCTTCACCGATGCGGTTTATGGTTGTATATCGGGCATCCGATATATTAGGTCCATCACCCCTGATTCGGGTGATTCGGTGACCTCCCCCTCAGAGGTTTATATGCTCGTTAGACATTAATCCCAACATGGCGGAACCCATCACGGTCACACAGTTCGACGAGCTCGTAAAGAAGGTGCTCGGCAATTCGAGGGAACTGTGCGACGTGTTTGTCAGCGGGGAAATATCCGAATTCAAGCGCGCACCGTCCGGACACCTGTACTTCACCCTGAAGGACGGGCAGTCCACCCTCAAGTGCAACATGTGGAGGAGCTCCGCGATGACGGTGAAGTTCAACCCCGAGGTGGGCATGAAGGTCACCGCATTCGGCAGTGCGGATTTCTATGCCCCGTACGGTCAGCTGAACTTCATCGTGAGGAATCTGGCACAATACGGTGAGGGCGAACAGAAGAAGGCCCTGGAGGAGCTGACGAACAAGCTTCTGAAGGAGGGGCTGTTCGAACCCGAGCGCAAGAGGAAGCTGCCGAAATACCCCAAGGTCATCGGGGTGGTGACCTCGGAGGCGGGTGCGGTGATCAAGGACATAATCAACACCGCGAGGCTGCAGTTCCCCGCGGACATACTCCTCGCCCCGGCCAACGTGCAGGGCGAAGGCGCGGACATCACGATGATACACGCCCTCCAGCTGCTCAACTCCCAGAACGTGGACGTCATAATCATAGGGCGCGGAGGCGGTTCCAAGGAGGACCTCTCCGCATTCAACTCGGAGGCCCTGGTAAGGGCGATAGCTGCATCGAGGGCGCCGGTGATATCGGCGGTGGGGCACGCGACCGACAAATCCCTCACGGACAGGGTGGCCGACCTGTATGCGGAGACACCAACGCAGGCGGCTATGCTCGCCGTGCTCCCGATGGACCAGGTCCGCGGGGAGCTCCACGGGTACGAGATGCGCGCCGGAAGGGCGCTGAAGGGACTGATCGACAGGATGAGGTCCAGATTCGCGTATCCGGATTCCAGGCTGGAGCAGAACTCGCCCATGAAGTACATGGAAAGGCAGAGGACACTGATGGAGAAGCTGTCGATGAGGATGGATTCCGCGATGGTGTCCGACCTCAGGGGATGCAGGTCGTCATTCGACACAGCCGACGCAAAGCTCCGCCCCTCCAATGCGGAGAGGATGGTCAACGAATGCGGCATGAGGCTGGATGCTGTATGCGCCAGGGCCGACATGGCCGTCAGGAGGATAATCGCGGACAGGGCACAGAGGACGGATGCGCTCTCGATGCGCCTGGATTCCGACAACCCCCACAACGTCCTGAGGAGAGGATACAGCTACATCTCGGACGACGAGGGTAACACGATAACGTCCGCCGCCTCACTTTCCGAAGGGAAGATGATCACGGTCAAGATGAGGGACGGCAGGGCGAAAGCACAGATCAAGGAGGTACACAGGAAATGACAGAGGAGAAGAGACCGGAGGAAATGACCTTCGAGGAGAGCCTGAACAAGCTGAACGAACTGGTGAACCAGCTGGAGAACGGCGGACTCGATCTCGACAAGAACATCGAGATCTACGAGCAGGCCGTGGTGCTGAGGGACAGGTGCAGGAAGATCCTCGAGGAGAGCGAGCGCAAGGTCCAGAAGCTCATGGAGACGGCCGACGGGATCAAGAAAGAGGACTTCTCAGTGGAGTGACCTCCACAGCCTGAGGCCGTTGGAGTCGGCCCAGGCCTTCGTATCGGCGTAGAGCTGGGTCGCGGAGAACTGGTCGAAGTCGTAGGACAGGCGCAGGGCGCTGCCTATGGCCGAGTTCTTCAGGTGCATCGCGTTGTCGGAACCGAAGATGAACTTCAGCCCTATCGCCATCACAGCCACGAGGTCGTGCCCGCGGCAGACCTCGTCGACGTAATGCTTCTCGGCCATGTACTCGTCCATCAGCAGCCTCAGCTCCCTGACGGATATCGAAGGGGCGGCGGTGTTCCTGACGACGGCTTTGCACAGGTCATTGATATCACACTTGAGGGAATGGCGGTCGATGAAGTCCAGGAACTCGAGGTCCTTGAACGAGAGGCTGAGATCCTCCACGGCCGACAGGTACATCATTATCCCCACGGGGTAGGCCGCATCCTCGATCCTCTCGATGACGTTCCCGTAACGGGATTCGAAATGTGCCAGCTTCTCCTGGTCGGCGTATTCCCACAGCACCTCGCGGAAGGAATCCGACGAGGTGATCATCGATTCCGCGTCGCGCGTATCGGTCCTGAAGAGGGGCGGCGACACCCTGTTCTTAAACAGGAGGTCGAGGTCCGCGTCGATGATGCCGAGAACGTCCTTGTACCCCCTGCGTCCGGCGACCTCCCTTATCACCCCTTTGACGTTGTCCTTCGAATGGGCGATGATTGTGCGGACGTCGTTCCTGTCGGTGAACTTCCCGTAGAGCCTGTGGTCCGTGGGACCTTCGACGACCAGCAGAGTACCCCCGAAGACGGAACGCATCATGGACACGTTGTTCGCGATGTCCGATACGGTGAGGTACTCGCGCATGTTCACCTCAGTTCGTTGGCCTTGTCCCACATGTCGTGGATGGTCTGCGGCGAATGGGTGGCGATGAGCATCTGGAGGTCCCTGAGCCTGCAGAGGTCGCTGAACACGGGTCCGAGCCTCTGCTGCCATGAAACGTGCAGGGAGATCTCCGGCTCGTCGATGATGACCAGGGAACCGGGCCTGGCCTGGAAGAGCAGGCGGTAGAAGATGATCAGCAGGTGCATCTCCCCCGAGGAGAGGCATTCCATCGACAGCCCGGACCCGTCGCTCAGGACGATGCCCATCCTGCCGTTGTTGATGACCAGCCTCTTTCCTACGAAGAATGAGTTGATGATGTCTTGGTAGACGATTATGGACTCGGCCAGCTGGTGGTCCTTGGAGAGGAAGCCCTCCAGCGCGTAGACGAGCTTAAGGTAGCTGTCGTGGTTCTTCCCGATGTCGTATCTGGAAGGCGAGAGCTTCAGCCCGATGGGGAGGTTCACGCGGAAGCCGGATTCGTACATGAAGTCCACCTTGGCCTTCAGCTCCCTGAGCCTGAGCTCTATGTCGGCATCGCTTAGGTCCTCCTCCACGACGGCATCCTCCACGGATATTGCCGTATCGTCCTTGGCGGCGATGAACCAATCCTTCAGTTCGTCGGTGAAGAGGTCCAGGGAATACACCAGCGTACCGTCCCCCTTCTTGGTGGTGAGCCTGGAGGACCTGATGAACGTGGGCGTGGCGATGCCTTTCGCACCGGCAGTGACGAGGTCTATGATGGTGCCGTTGCTGTTCAGCCTGATGGTCGGATCGGAATCGCGGTTCTCGGCGACGATCTTTGAACCGTCGTCGAAGATCAGCTCCGCCTTCGCGAAGCGGAACGCGCGCAGGGCCTCCCTGTCGCAACGCAGGACGTCGTAGATTATCGTGAGGAAGATCGTCTTGCCCACCCCGTTTGCGGAGTGTACGAAGGTTATGCCGTCCGGATTGATCTCAACGGAATGGTCGCATTCGCCGAATAGGCCCTGGACCGATGCCGATATCAGTTTCATACCGGGAGTATGGCAATCCAAGATTATTTTATTTCCCCATCAGGCGGGCGCGGGAGGTTCGGATGCACCCGTCCCTCCGCCCCTGCTGCGGGTGTAGAACGAGAACCAGAGCGTCTCGACGATCATCGACAGGAAGCACGGGATGACCGCGGAGGGCATGGCCTCCAGTATGACCATGCACATCGAAACCGAGAGGCCTGTGTTCTTCCATACGCCGAGGACACGGTAGGTCCCTTCAGAACCTTCGGCGAAGGAGGCCCTCCTTATCAGGAACCACATGATCAGGTTGAGGGCGACCAGCCTGAGCACGGCCGCTCCGAGGACGAGAAGGACCATCGTGGGGTCCGCCTCCAGAGTGGCGCGGTTGGAGTTGACGGAGCAGAACACCATTATGGCCATGGTCAGATTGATGACCGGGACCTTGACCTCTCTGCTCAGTTCCACATGTGCCAGCAGTCTGGAGAGTATCACCGGGAGGATGATGAACAGGAGTATGTACTCGAGGATCTTCAGCGGGTCAACCGCATCGCCGATCAGAGTGAACGAGAGCACCGGCGTGAGGACTATGCCCGAAAGATAGGTGGCGGTGACCGCAAGCACCGCGATCTCGATCCTCTCCCTCATCAGTGTTGCGGCGGTAACCACGGCGATGGCGCAGGGCATGGATGCCAGCATCACCCACCCGTACCAGATCTCCTTCTGCTCCCTGAAGAACATCAGACCGATCAGAAGGGTGGCGACGGTGTTGATCCCGTAACAGAGGAGGATGGACAGCGCGGAACCGCGCTTGTTCTCCCTGAGGTCCTGCAGGGAGAGCCTGAGGCCGTGCATGGACAGGGTCATCTGGATGATCAGATCGATTATTATGAGCGTGGAGAAGGGCAGATCCAACGTGGGCACGGTGAAACTGGCGATAATGCCGAGGGCGACCCATATCCTGAGGTCCATCACCAGCTTCGAAGCGCCCATGGATACGTCATATGCTTGCGATATATCAATGCTAGCGACCGCATTGTTTTATTAGTGGCGCACCAATCACCAGCCGATGGACACAGAGGCCGCCTTCGAGCACATCAAGGACAACATCAAGGACGAGAAGTACGACATGGTTCTGCCCGAGGTGAAGGAGATCGTCAGCCAGTGCGGCGGCGACGTCCAGATCCTGTTCAAATGCGCATCTCTGCTCAAGGTCGTCGAGGAGGAGGACTACTGTCAGGAGATCCTCGACAGCATAACTGAATCCCTGCCCGAGGACGAGGAGAGGAGGATGGGCATCGCCATCGCACTCCGCGGACTTGGCAGAGCGGAGGACGCTCTTGAGATAATGAGATCATTCAAGACCTATGTGCCAGACCAGTACGAGCTGTCCCTTACGCTGTATGCGGCGGAGGAGTATGAATCGGCCCTCTCCGTCCTCGAGGAATCGGGACGCGACGACCAGAAATCGATGATCCTCATGACCGACATCCTCTGCGCCGTCGGCGAGACGAAGAAGGCCATGGAGGTCGCCGACAAGACCATCTACTACTACGGGAGCAGCTACGACACCCTCGTGAACAAATGCAACGTCATGTTCAGGACGGGGGAGGCCAAGGCCACCATCAAGTTCGCCAAGGAGCACCTCAAGGAGTCGAAGGCGAACAACGACTTCCTGGCGCTGGAGGCTTACGTCATGAGGATCAACGGCAGGCTGCCCGCGGCGGTCAACTACGCTTCGAGGGTCCTCAAGAAGGACTACAAGCACATCGGCGCGCTCGAGACCATGGCCATGTGCTTCGTGGAGAAGAAGAGCTTCATCAACGCCAAGCTCCTCGCCGGCGCGATAAACGATGCCGACCCGGGAAACCCCGCAGCCATCAGAATCTTGGATGCCTGTCGCTTATTAGCTTCCTGATGTTGATTCTGCTCACGAGGTCGCGCCAGAAGTCCGGCGACAGGATCATCAGGAACAGTACAGCTTCCAGACGCCCGATTATCATCAGTACTGCGCACACGCACTGCGCGAAGGTGTTCACGTCGGTGATGTCGCCCAGACTGTACAGCCCCTTGCCCGTGGTGGTGAGGGCGGACGTTGCGAGACACAACGCATCCTCCATGTTCAGTTCGGTGAACGATATGAGGATGGTACCCCCGATCAGCACGATGAAGAAGGTCAGCATGGTCAGCAGCGCGCCGTAGGCCAGGTCCCTGCTGACGTTGACCCTCCTTATCCTAATGGTGGAGACCTGGTTGGGGAAGGCCACCTCGGTGATCTCCTTCTTCATGATCTTCAGCGATATCGCGGCCCTTGCCACCTTGATCCCGCCCGTGGGGGAGTCGATGCACCCGCCGATGACGGCCAGCAGGCAGAACGTCAGCACCAGTGCGGCCGGCCAGTTGTAGTCGTATACCATGAATCCCGTGGTGGATGCGTTGGAGAGTACCACGAGTATGAAGTCCAGAACGCCCTCCGCATCGTCGGGGAAATCACCGAACTGGAAGAGCAGTACGGCGGCGATCGCACCTATGATGAGGAGCCACGAGAACAGATAGAGGTTCTCGTTGTCCTCCTTCATGGGCTTGAAGGTGCGCTTGGTTATCGCGAAGAACAGCGTGGTGAAGTTGAACAGGGAGATGAACATGAACAGCCCGATCACGATCCTCGATGCGGGCTCGAAGGCGTCCAATCCGCCGTGGATGTCCTGGAATCCCGTGGTGGACACGGTGGACATGGCCATCCTCACAGACATCTGCACGTCCACGCCCGTGACTATGAGCAGGACGGCCATCACGAACGTGGATGCGAGATATACCATCCCGTAGCGCATGGCGATCTTGATGATCTGCGGGGTGTAGACCTCGCTGTCGACGGATGCCGTCCCCGAAGCGAAGAAGAACCTTCCGGGAAGGGCGAAGTCCCCGATGTACAGACAGAATATCGAGATGAACATGAACCCGCCCATCCATCCGGTGACCGCCCTCCACATGAGGATCGGGTCCTCCATCTGCGAGAGGTGGATGACCGACATCCCGGTGGTCGTGATCCCGCTGATGGACTCGAAGAACGCGTATTTGATGTCGAACCCGAAGAACAGGTAGGGTATCGCACATAGCACGATCACCAGCAGGTATACCGTCAGGATGGTAAAGATTCCGACGGACGGACGGGGCTTGCTGCCCTTGAACATGAACAGGCAGACGAGGGCGACGATGATCCCCAGGAGCGCGAACACGCGCATCCCGTTGGAGTGGTCGCCTATGCCCATGGCATCGAAGCACAATCCCATGCACACGAAGACAAACAGCAGGGGGTACCCCAGTGCATGGATCGGGAAGCAATCGAACCTCCCCTTCTCCGTGAGATAGTACTCCAGCCTGCTCGCGATGTTCATGGTCACACACTGTAATTGAGCTCGATACCGAACATCTTCTCGAGTTTCTTCAGCTTGGCGAGGTTTGTGAACATGAGCGCCTGGTCACCCTCCTGGAACTTCGTGTCCAGACGCGGGAATATGACCTCCCCGTCGCGGATGAGACCGGTGAGGCGGCAGCCCTCGGGGAGCTTGACGTCACCGACGTACTGGTCGGTGACCTCCGACTTGGGCTGGATGATCATGCTGAAGAACATCCTGCCGTCGTGCTTCATCATGAGGGAGGAGTTGCCCTCGGTCTTGATCATCTTGGCGATCTGGTTGGTAACGATGTTGTAGTAACCGATCCTGGACGGGATCTCGGCGAACTCGAAGATGCTCTCGTAATCCAGGACGGAGTACTCCGAGATGATCTTCGTGGCGCCCAGTTTCTTTCCCATGAGCGACGCCAGCAGGTTGGTCTCGTCGTTGTCATCCAGCGTCATCAGGACGTCGGCGCGGGCCACATTCTCCATCTTGAGCAGATGGGGGTCGACGATGTTGCCGTTGATGATCTTCACGGTGCTGAACTGCCTGGCCAGCCTCCTGCATAGAACAGGGTCGTTATCGATGAGCTTGACGTAGCGCTTCTTGCTCTCCAGCAGACGCGCGGTCTGTACGCCTATGACGGTGGCGCCGAGTATCACGAAGTCCGATGCGGGCCTGTCGACGCCCATCATCTGGTTGAAGTCCTCGATCCCCTTGGGGGTCCCGAGCACGCAGATGCTGTCAGCCATGCGTATCTCGACGGTCTCGCAGTCCAGGATGATCGCGTCGCTCCTCTTGATCGCGACTATGTATGCGCCCTCGGGTATGTCCAGCCCAATGGGGACCTTCCCTATGACGCTGGTGTTCTCCTTGGTGACACTGAAAGTCGCCAGACCCATGCCTATGGTCTCGAACGACTCGTAGTCCACGCCGTTCTCCAGAAGGGCGAGCGAGGACAGTATGTTGGCGGACAGCAGTTCGGGGGAGAATATCTGGTCGACGATGCCGTAGTTGTCGTTGACCATGTAGTCGGGATCCCTGATCCTCGAGATGGTGGTGATGTCTGGCTTGATGCGCTTCGACATCATGCAGATGTAAAGATTATCGGCATCCTCCGATACCGTGGAGATGATGATCTCCGCCTGATGCCTGCGGATGGCCTCCTCAAGGACCTTGGGGTTGGTTCCGCTCTCGTTGAAGATGGACACGTTGTAGAGGGACTTGATCTTCTCCGCCACCACGGTGTCCTCTTCGATGACCATCACGTCGTTCTTGTTGCTGAGAACCTCAGCCGCCGTAGCGCCGACCTTTCCGGCGCCCACTATGATAATGTTCATTCACACCACGTCAGTCTTCCCTGTTCCTCATGTAGATGTCGCGGTTATGCATATAGCTCAGCACTGCACCGAGTATGCAGACGACGGCGATGATGAAACAGGCCAGTACGAAGATGTTGATGTAACTCTGCGGTCCGTTGAACGAATCGGACAGGTTCCCGCTGCCGATGTCGGCGACGAAGGTGTCGTTGGCGATGAAGTCGATGAGGTTCCCGCCGTAGTTCATCATGGATCTGAACATCTTCTCGGAGAACATCGTCTGGAAATCGCTGACGAACCTGTCGAACGAATAGTTCGGTGCCTGGACGGTGCTGAAGATCTCATCCACCGATGGGAACTCGGGGGCGGCGGAGGACTCGTCCGCCACGACGACAGCGGCCATGACGATGAGACCGACAGACAGGACCAAAGCCCATGTACTCTTCATGCCCAGGGTTATCGGTTATAGGAATAAATAACCTGCGTGCGCGCATGCCTGCAAAATAACGCGCTCTGTGCGCGCGTTCCGGGGATGAATAACAGCCCATCACTATGTTCTCGGACATCTGGCACATCCGAATTCAGGATGAAAGGGAAAGCGGCCCTGCCGAAGCAGCCGGGGTCGTGTGAAAAAAAGGTTAAGGGAGCGGAGCTCCCGTTCAGGCCCTCATGCTCTTCCTGATCAGCACGAACGCCACGGCGCCGATCGCGATCACCGCGGCGATACCGACACCGATCACGACATAGGTTGCCACCTTCGATTTGTTCTTCGTGGCCTCCTTCTCTATGGAGGATGCCTCGGAGGAGACCGCATCGTAGGTCTTCGTCACCTTGACGTGGTCCGAGGATTCGTACGGTGGGATGTAGACCCCGTCGGTGGTATAGTCGCTGGGATCCTCGACATTCGCGGTGATGTTCGTGGTGTGCGACGGGGGGACATGGGTGTCCAGGGTCATGTTGAACGTCTTGCCGTCGACCTTCCAGGACTCGGATGCCTTCTTCACATCAGCGGAATAGGACATGGTCCTGGTCCCCTTAGTGGTGTTGGTGATCTCCGATGTCTGGCCCTCGTACTCGTAGACGGCCTTGGTACCGCTGGAACCCCTCGCCTCGACGTTGTAGGAGAACGATTTGTCACCGGTACCCGAAACGGGCTTGTAGGTGAACGTCAGCGAGATCGAGGTCACGCCTGCCACGTCCATAGTTCCCTTCTTCATGACGCAGTGGGTGTCATCGATCGACAGGAACTCCTGGACGGATTCGGTGGACGTCTTGGAATCGATGGTGCCTGTGACCACCAGCTTGTCGCCGGCGCTGTACTCGGTGATGCCGAGGTATGTCGTGATCGCATCCGCCACCTCCTGCTCCTCCTGGGAGAGGTAGGTTCCCGCGATCACATCGTTCCCAGCGTTGAAGATGTATGTCACGGATATCCCCGTGATGTTTGTGTCCTCGGTGGAGAGGGTCGTGTACGTCATACCCGACACCTTGATCCCGTATCCGTCCGAGTACGTCAGTTTGTCGCAGCTGACGGACTCGACAGACGATAACTTGAGCAGATCGACCTCGTTCGAGATGGCTTCCGTTATGATGTCGGCCCTGCTCATTCCGGCTGCCGCGAGTTCGTCGTCAGTAGCCCCCTCCTTCACCTCGATGAGACATCCTTTCGCATCATCGGTGAACGCATCCGATCCCGATGCGGAGATGACGGGCAGGAGCATCATCAGGGAAGCGACGGCTACGGCCGCAAGTGCCAGACTGACAGAACGGCGGCGGTCGCCCGCTGCCTTCGCAGAATATCTGGTTATGGAATTCATGGATGGAAATCATCTCATGCTTATTTCACCGTTGCGGGAGCGCGGGCGTACGCACGCAAGTAGTTAATATAAAGAACACATCGAGCCGAACATGTTGCAGCAGATCGAGGAAGGCTACTGGCAGAAGAACAGGGCCTCCAAGGTGAAGGATGTCAAGGACATTGTCGAAGGCATCGTCGAGTCGGTCAGGAAGGACGGGGACAAGGCCCTCATCGAACTGACCGAGAAGTTCGATAAGGTCAAACTGAAGTCCGTCCAGGTATCCAGGGAGCAGATCGAGGAGGCCTACGAGAAGGTCGACCCCGTGCTCGTGGAGGAGCTTGAGAACGCGGCGTACAACATCCAGCGCTTCCACCAGATGCAGCTGCCCCAGGACCTTTGGCTCAGCGAAGTGGAACCGGGAATCACCCTGGGAGTCAAGAGCACCCCGCTCGAGAGGGTCGGATGCTACATCCCCGGAGGAAGGGCGGCATACCCCTCCACAGCGATGATGACCATCATCCCCGCGCGCGTCGCCGGGGTCGAGGAGGTCATCTGCTGCTCGCCCGCGCCCATCGCACCCGCGATCCTGGTCGCGATGGACATAGCCGGAGCGGACGAGATCTACTCCGTCGGAGGCGCGCAGGCGATCGCCGCCATGGCCCTCGGTACCGAGACCATCGAGCCCGTCCAGAAGATCGTCGGACCCGGCAACGTATTCGTCACATCGGCCAAGATGATGCTCCGCGACGTCGTCGAGATCGACTTCCCCGCCGGTCCAAGCGAGGTTGCCGTCCTCGCGGATGATTCCGCGGATCCCTCGTTCACCGCGGTGGAGCTCATGGCGCAGGCCGAGCACGACCCGTCCTCCGCATCCATCCTGGTCACCGACAGCGAGAAGTTCGCCAAGGAAGTGTGCAAGAAGGTCGACGAGATGCTCCCCAAGGCCAAGAGGAAGGACATCATCGAGGCCGCATTCCAGAATTCCGGATACATCGTGACGGACTGCATGGACCACGCCATCGAGATCATCAACGAGATGGCCCCCGAGCACCTCCAGATTCAGACCCGCGACCCCCTCGACACCCTCGGGAAGGTCAGGAACGCGGGATCAATATTCGTAGGACGCTACACCCCCGTGGCCGCAGGCGACTACGCATCGGGCACCAACCACGTCCTGCCCACCGCAGGCAACGCCAAGGTCGCATCGGGACTCAACGTCGCGCACTTCCGCAAGACGTCCACCGTCCAGATGCTCACCAAGGAAGGATTGGAGACGCTCGCTCCCACGATCACCAAGATTGCGGAGACCGAGGGACTGATGGAGCACTCGCACTCCGTCAAGATCCGCTGCCCCAAGCCCAAGAAGGAAGACAGGGAGTGAGACGCTCCCCTTCCCGCAAACTTTTTGCATTTTTCCCTATTTGTTCGATAGACAATCTATTTTTTCAAAAAACGGTCGATTCGGATGTTTTTCAACCTCTTTTGTGCAACATCGTTTCATGAAAAATGTCCGAAAAAACTAAAATCCATCCAACTGGGGATGTTTTAATATACTAGCCGAACAATATACGTCCCAACAGGAAAGGACGACCATTCCCTTGCAATCGTTCGAAAGAACAATTGGTCGTCCTTTCCGGTACCTTAACTTCTATGAGAAATTGGTGCGGGGTCGCCCCCGCGTGTTCATAAGAACGATTCGAGTTTGTCGAGCATGTCGTCGGGGTCCTCGGCGAGGATCCTGATGAGCTTCTCGTTCTTGTTCTTGTCCTTGTCGACGAGAACATCGGGGACGTATCCCGCTTCCTTGATGGTGGCGGTGACCAGCTCTCCGGTGAGGAGCTTACGGTTGTTCTTCCTGTCCATGTACTCGATGGTCAGGCCGCACTCCTCCATGAGCTCGACGAGCTCGGCGGAGTACTCCAGGTTGACGTTGCACCTGACCTTGGGGTCGAACTTCATCACGGCAAGGAGAACGTAGGACATCTGCTCGGCGGCACCGAACTTGGGCTTGCCGTTCTTCCTGAGGCTGCCGTTGTGGAAGGTGAGCCTTTTGTCCATGGCCGCGATCTGCTCCGGGCCTGCGGCGTTGCGCTTGGCGTAGGCGATGTTCATCCCGCCTCCGGGAACGAGCTCCTCGGTTATGAGGTCCACGAGGTGCTCCGCTGCCGCGTCAACCCTGTCCAGCACCTCGAAGTTCTCCCTGTCGTCGCTGGTCCTGATGAGGGGGTTGACGACCTTCTCTCCCTGTCCGATGACGTACTGCTCCGCTATGGACTGCTGGATGAGCTTCCTGGCGTTCTGGACGGAGTTGACTATGTCCATTCCCTTGGCCATGTTGGCCGTGATGAACGCCGAAAGGGTGCATCCGCTGCCGTGTCCCGCCTTCTCCAGACGGGGGTACTGGAGCTTGGTGATCTCCGATGAGAGGTACAGGTAGTCCGTCACCGTGCCGCCGCTCATGTGTCCGCCCTTCAGGAGGACGGATGACGCCTCCTTACCGATGACCTCGCAGGCGTACCTGACGTCGCTCTCGTTCCTTATGGGCATGTCGGCGAGTATCTCCGCCTCGTGCTTGTTGGGCGTGATGAGCTCGCAGATGGGAATGAGCTCCCTCTTGATGGACCTGGCGAGATCCTTGGTGGCGAGCGAATCCCCGACGGTGGCGACCATGACAGGGTCCACGATCAGCGGGACCTCGTGGTCCTCGAGGAAATCGGCGACGACCTCCACGATCTCCGGGCTGTAGAGCATGCCCGTCTTGATGGCTTTGATGTCTACATCCTTCAGCACGGCCTCCAGCTGTGCCTGCACCATATCCTCCGATATCGGGAGTATCTCCTCGACGGCGGTGGTGTTCTGCGCCGTGATGGCTGTGATCACGGTACAGCAGTGAACGTCCAATGAGCCCATGGCCTTGATGTCGGTCTGGATACCTGCGCCGCCTACGGAATCCGATCCTGCAATTGACAATGCGCATCTCATGTCCCGGCCTATGCGCTACCTGTATAAATAGTAGGACGAATGGGGAAGAAGGATCGGGCGTGCGAGATATTATAGTGTATCAGTAGAGGTCCCATTGAAACCCTCTCGGGTTCCAATGCTGTGATCGATCCATTGCTGGATCTCTCCGTTCAGCAGCTCTCTGACTGCAGCGCTTGCAGGCCCAAGCGCAGGATATTCCTTGCGGCGTTCAGATCGCGGTCGATATCCAGACCGCAGACGCATCTGTGCCTTCTTTCCGATAGTTCCTTCGGAACGAGCCTTCCGCATCCTGAACACCTTTGGGACGTGTATGCCGGCGGCACGCGGACCACTCTGCATCCAGCCTCTGCCGCTTTGATGCACAGGGTATCGAGCGTCATTCTCCAGCTCGCGTCCGAGTACGATTTCCTCATCCCCTTTCCGAGGGCCTTGTCCCGTATCTTCGATACAGATAGATCCTCCACGGCGATGATATCGTGATTCTGGACTATCTCACGGACCGTATCGTACCTTTCCGCCCTGCGCACGTTCTTCATGCGCTGGAAGGCGTGATACAGCCTCTGTCTGTACTTTGCATATTCCTCCGAGTCCTTCTCGAAGGAGGACATCTTCCTTTGAATGCCCGCTATCCTCTTCTCTGCTTGTCTGTAATGGCGGCCGTTGGAGAACCTCTCGTCGTCGGATGTTACAATGGTATCCTTCAATCCCATATCGATGCCTACGGGAGTCCTCGACGAATCGATGAATGATGTGGATATATCATCGAAGGAATAGACGAGGGAAGCCTTCCACCTGTAATGCGGGGCATTCCCCTCGCGCTTCACCGTGCATGTCTTCAGAGTACCGCACATCTTCCTGAATCCCGATATGCGTATGTCCCCTATCTTGGACAGTTTAAGTTTGTCCGGTGTAACCGAGAAACCCTTCTGAGTGTAACTGAACGAATCGTATCTGGAGTACGATCTGAACCTTGGATAACCGGCTTCCTCCTTTTTCTCCCTGACGCGCCTGAAGAATCCGTCGAATGCCAACGATACCCTGGTGCTCACGTTCGTCAGCACCTGCGAGTGCACCTCCTTCAGTTCCGTGTGTTCCTTCTTGAAATCGACGATATGCTTGTTCAGATCGAATTCAGAGGGATGCTTCTGCCCGTCCTCGTGTGCCTTCTTGCATGTTTCGAGGAGATGATTGTACAGGAAACAGCAGTGACCAAGCGTTTTCAACAGCGCCTTCTCCTGCGTCCTGTTCGGATATAGTCTTATGACGACCGTCCTCATCTGCGGCATCCGATCCCTCCTGTATTATTCTACGTTCCCGCCGTATTTAAGTTTAAGTTTCTTCTCTTCCAGTTGCTTTCGGGTCGCTATTTTTCAAAGGGTTTCAATGGGACTATCATCCTTTATAACCGTAACGCCATCCCCATTCATGGACTGCATCAAGAAAAAGGTCAGGGAGGAGATCGCCAGAGGGTGGATCGGAAGCAATCTGGACTGCCCCTATCACCCGTGCCACTACGAGGGCCAGGACTGCACCTTCTGCTACTGTCCGTTCTACCCCTGCAACGACAAGCGCTACGGCTTCGACCTCTACAGGAAGAAGTTCGACGACTACGTCTGGGACTGCAAGGACTGCCTGATGATCCACGACCAGGATGTGGCGAAGCATGTCATGGCGCGCATCAAGGAGATGGGTATCACCGAGCCCGACGACCCGAGGATAAAGGACATCTTCCCCGAAGCGTCGGAGATCTACGAGAAGAAGCGGTCATCCGCCTGAAGCGACGCGGACCGCATCCACCTTCTCGTCGTCGCTGATGACGGTATCCGAAGGTACGGGCACGCCTTCCATTATGTAGAGATACGAATCGGGATAGAAACCCCAGGACTGCATGAGGGAATCTATCCTACCGTTCCCCTCGTAGTCCTTTCCGCCGACGGTCACATGCGCCATTTCTCTTCCTTCCCGGACAGCGCCATGGCGTTCTCCTTCTGGCGCTTCTTCTCGAACGCGTCCCTGTAGTGCTTCTCCACGTAGTTGTTGATGAAGTCGAGACGGTCGGTGGTCACGATGTAGTGATGGAACACCAGCCACACCACCGCGATCAGCAGCACCGCGAACTGGGTCATTATCGGGATCTGCGGGATGTACATCAGGTCCAGCAGGAAGTCGATGTTGTAGAACAGCACCGCGACGCCCACGAGCAGGAACGTGAGGATGACGGGTTTGATGTCCCTGTCCTCCCTCGGGGGCTTGTCGGTGCTGAGGATCTTGGTGTAGGGCTGCACGACCAGCAGCTGCATGGCGCCGGTCAGTCCGAGGAACATGATCATGATGGCGCTCGCCATCCTCTGGTTGAGCTCGCCCACGATCTCCTTCCCGTCCCACTTGGCGTCCCATGCGGCGGGGTCGTAGTCGCCGAACACGCCGGTGTCGGCGAAGTTGAACACCAGCACGTAGATCGCCAGCGCGCATATCCCCGTCCAGATGGCCGTGGGAATGGTGTACCGCAGCACGCCCGGCAACACGAGGTCCTTGTTGTCCCCGGGGTGGGCCCAGATGGCCATGAAGAACGCCGACACCGTAGTGGCGAAGAAACTGTAGTAGAAGTTCTGCACGGGCGTGAAGGGCGCGGAGAGCGTCATGATCAGTCCGAACGCTATGATTATCGCCAGGGCGAAGTTCCTGGAGATGTAGATCTTGAGGATGTCCCTCATTCCGGACACCGTCTTCTTCCCCTCCACGAGCGAAGCGGGCAGAGCGGAGAAGTCGTCGTCCACCAGGACCATGTCCGCCACTCCCCTCGCGGCACCGGAACCGCTCTCCAGCGCAACGCCGACCTGTGCCTTCTTGAGGGATTTGACGTCGTTGACGCCGTCCCCGACCATGGCCACGTACCTGCCCTGCTTGCGCAGGGAGTCGATGACCTTCTCCTTCTGGTCGGGCTTCATCCTCCCGAAGATGTTGGTCTCCAATGCGGCCTTGTCGAACTCCTCGGTGTCCATCTTGGCCAGCTCGTCGCCCGAGATGATCCTCCTGGTGCCGGGGATGTTGGCGATCGTGAACAGCGCATCGACGGTAGCGGGGTCGTCGCCCGAGATGACCTTGATGTCCATGTTGTTCCTGAGGAACACGTCGATGGTGGCCCTGCAGTCCGGACGGACCTCGTCCTCTATGGCGAACAGGGCGAGCGGTCTCAGCTTGGGGAGGTTCTCCAGGGTCAGGAGATCCACCTCCTCTTCGCTCTCGGCGAACAGGACGGTCCTGAGTCCCTTGTCCGAGTACAGCCTGTTCTGGGCGAAGATGTCCGACGAGTTGTCGGTGTGCGGAGCGAGGACGGACGGGGCTCCGAGGAAGAACCTCCTGTCGCCTCCCGGCGTCCTGATCTGCGCTGCGCTGTACTTGCGGGCGGATGTGAACCTTATCTCGCTGACGGCCTCGCAGGCCTCGGCGCCGAACTTGTTCTCCAGCGCATCGATGGTCCTGTTCTTGCCGCCTATGGATCCGACGTACTGCCTGATGGCCCCCTGGTAATCGGCGGTGCCGAAGGTGTACGCCTCGTTGAATGTGAGCTTGTTCGTGGTGATCGTACCGGTCTTGTCCATGCAGACAGTGTCCACGTGGCTGAGGGATTCCACCGCTCCGGACTCCTGCAGCAGGACACCCTTGTCCGCCATCCTTACGGCCGCGATCATGTACGTTATGACTATCAGCAGGAACAGGGCGATCGGGACGATATCGAGGATGATCGCGATGGTGGCGACGACCTCGTTGATTGTCTTCCCGAGGATGATCTCCCCTACGGTGGCGATGACCGACATGATCAGTGCCAGTATCATGAGGATCATGGTGATCGTCTGGGTCTCCATCTGCAGCGGGGTCTTCTTGGAGACGTTCTTCTTGGCGGTGGACATCAGCTGCGACGCAAACGAATCTGAACCGAACGCGTCGACCCTGAAGTATCCCTCCCCTGCGATGCAGAACGATCCCGAGAATATCTTGTCGCCGATGTTCTTCCTGACCGTGTCCGATTCGCCCGTAAGGAGCGATTCGTCCATCTCCAGATAGCTCTGCTCCACCAGCTCCCCGTCGACCAGAGCCTGCTCCCCGGGGGAGAGCACCACTATGTCGTCTTTCACGATCTCGGTCTGGTCTATGGTCACGACCTGACCGTCCCTGAGGACGTTGACCTTCGGCCTCAGCAGGAGGGCGATCTTGTCCAGACGCCTCTTGGCCCTGCACTCCTGGAAGGTGGCGATGAAGGTGTTGATGAAGATGACCCCGGTGGCTGCGAGGGCGTTGAGCGCCTCGTCCAGCACGATAAGTATGACACCCAGCACGAACAGGATGACGTTGAATCCCGTGAGTGCATTCTTGGCAAGGATCTGACCGTATGTCTTCGTCTCCTGCTGGATCTCGGAGTTGACCTCTCCGCGCTCAATCCTCTCGCGGACCTCCTGCTCGGAGAGTCCCCTTACATCGACCATGAAGCGGGTATGCGCGCGCCACTTATAAAGTGTGCGTGCGCGGGTCGGATTCCGTATCCACTATCAGGGACTGGGTGCAGTATGCCTCCACCTTCTCCCCGATCTCCTCCATCGTCAGAGGCCTCACCTCCACTGCCTCTCTATCATGCAGGAACTGTATGAAGCACCTCACTGGCACATCCCTGAATCCGTATGCGGCGTGGTAGTAGACGCTCAGCTGTGTGATGTACGAGTCGAGGTTGCGCCTGTCGACGTCGGTCTTCCAGTCGTGGATCTCTATATGGTCGCCGAAGTCCGCCAGCAGGTCGATGGTACCGCGGACGGTCACATCCCCGACGGGGAGAGCGCAGTCCAGCTCGGCCATGAACACGGCGCCTCCGAGACCCTTCAGGACCTCCCTTATGCGGGGGACCTCCTCCAGCGTCTCGTCGCACTTCTTCCCGAGCACCATCTGCTGCGCTGCCTCGTGCACGCGGTTGCCGTACTCCTTCCCTTTGCCGGGGTCCTCGGCGCCCTCCTTATACACCATGAGGTCGTGGACGGCAATGTTCTGCCTCCTCGTCCTGTACTCGGGGATGACGGGATCCTCGGTGACACGGTTGGAACGGTCGGTCTCCGGTACAGGGTATCTCTTCGGACGGTCTCCCCTGAAGTCCTTCCCTGCGATGTCCTCGTAGAACTTCGACGGCTTCGGACCGGATGCCACGGTCATGTACTGCTCCGCGCGGGACATGGACACGAACAGCAGCCTGCGCTCCTCGTCGTAGTCCGACTCCCTTGCATTGGAGATCACCTTGAACCTCCATGAGTTCACCACACCGTCGACGCCGCCGGGGGACGAGACCGTCTCCCTCCTGCATCTGACCCCGAAGACGGGATCGTAGGTCACCAGCGAGGTGTCCTTCTTGGTGCTGGGCATCCTGCCGGAGCTGATGCCTCCGACGATCACTATCGGGTACTGGAGACCCTTGGACTTGTGCATGGTCTGTATCGTGACCGCCCCCGTTCCGAGGATGGCGTCGATGCCGTATCTGGTGGACTGCTCGATGTCTTCCTCGAACAGACGGATGATGTCCGGAAGGGTGATGAGCGAGCCGTCGTAGGACGAGGAGACGATGTTGATGATCGCCTGGGCCATGTCCGCCTCCCTCTCGTCGTCCTCGCCTATCCTGTGGAAGGCGAATATCGATGTGAGGAGGTCGTTGGGCCTCCTCCTCTTCCTCATCAGGAAGTCCCTCTCGTCGACCAGATACTGCGGCAGTCTCGAGAGTAGACCTTTCGATCCCTCGGTATCCTCGTCACCGAACATCTTCCTGATCTGCGGCATCCTGAATCCCTCATGGACCAGGATCGCGGCTATCCCTCTCTTGTCCCCGCTGTCGTTGATGAACCTGAGCCAAGCAAGTGCCAGCTTACCGGGTCTCGAGGACATGATCTCCATGTCCCCCTGCAGGAACACGGGTATGTGGCGCCTCTCCGCCTCCTCATAGAGCAGGTTGCAGTCCTTAACGGTCCTGAATAGTACCCCGATGTCCCCGAAAGTGGGCTGGCGTAGCTTCCCGTCCTCGACTATGCTGTACCTTCCGCTGTAGACGTACTCGGTTATCCTGTCGACGAGATCCGAATACTCCTGGTCCTTCGAGTCGGAATACCAGTATTCGGTGGCGGTGTTGTTCAGATACAGTTCGGCGGATTCGCCCTCCTCCTTGTCCGGTGTCAGCCTGGTGACCGAGCCCTCCTTCAGGCGGGGCACGTCCTTCTCGCTTCCGCGGGCCTCCATGGCCTTGAACGCGGGATCGAGTATGGCGGTGGTGCTGCGGTAGTTCCTGTCAAGACTTATCTCCTTGAAGGGCTGGTCCCCGAAGGCGAACCTCACGCGCCTGCCCAGGGAATCGATCATCGCGCGGACCTTCTCCTTGAAGTATAGGATGTTGTTGACCGAAGCGTTCCTGAATCCGTAGATACCCTGCTTCCAGTCGCCCACGGCGCAGAGGTTGCCCTTCTTCAGCAGCATGAGGCAAATCATCAGCTGGAGCTCGTCGGTGTCCTGGAACTCGTCCACCATCATGTACTCCACCGAGTTCTGGTCACGGACCTCCTCGCTCTGGTAGAGCACGGCGAAGGCCATTATCTTCACCAGCGAGAACGTCAGCCTGTTGTCCCTGACGGACTGGCGGATGTATTCGTAGTAGACGTGCCTGATGAAGTACACGAGGTCTTTCCTGTCCTCTTCGGCGACCTCCCTCAGCACACCCTCGGAGAGGGCGTAGTCCTTATCGACGCCTTTCTTGGCGGTGATCAGGCCCTTGCCTTCCGTATCGGCGTAGATCTTGTCGCCGTCGATGACCGCCAGATCCTTCCCGTTCTTCTCTGCGAGGACGTCGAACGCGAGTTTCTCATCGCCGAGTATCCTCCTGCCGCCGTCGTTGAACCACGAGTCGTCATCCAGCGGGATGATGCCGTAGGACATCAGGCGGACCAGCAGGTCGTACAGGTCGCCGGTGCCGTCGGCCATGATGGCGGGATAGTCGATGCCTTTGCGGTACAGATGACCGTACTCCTTGGAGAATTCGGCGTAGAACGAGGAGAAATACTCCCTGTTGAGCGTCTCGTTCTCCACGAGGGTCGCTCCCCTCGACAGCGTCTCGCCGAATCCGAAGAACTCGCTGACTACCTCGGGCGAACCGAGCACTATGCGCAGGCAGAACGCGTCGAAGGTCGATGTCCTGATCTCGTCGCGTGCCTTGAGGAGCAGGGTCCCCGCCGGGTCCCCTGCGGCCTTGAGCTCGTTGCCCTTCTTGATCATCGCCCTGCGTATGCGGTCGCGCATCTCCGCGGCGGAGTTGCGGGTGAATGTCACCATCAGGACCTCGGCGGCGCTGACGTCCTTCTTGATCAGATTGATGTAACGCTCAGTGATGGTGTGCGTCTTCCCGGTCCCGGGTCCGGCATCCACGACCATCAGACCGTCGGTCGTGCTCTCTATCTCCCTCTGCCTCTCATTCAGACCCGGCATCGTCATCACCTCCCTCGGTCTCGGCGGTGCACATGCTGCGGAACTCGCATTTGCTGCATTCGATCACCGGTTCCGCCGGGAACGTGCTCTTGTAATATTCTCTCAGACGTTCGAGGTCATCCTTGACCTTGGCCTTGAACCTCTCCACCGTCGGACGCGCCGTCACCACCGTCTCGCTCTCGGTCTGGGACACGGCGAAGGGACGTCCGGCCTCCCTCACGATGGCCTTGATCGCCTTCCGGGTGTCCTCCATGTTGGTCTTCCCGATGCCTTTCGCACCTACGATCCCTGCCTCCGACGCTATGGATCTGACGGTGTCTTCATCGGGGTCCGAGACCCATCCCGACGGGTCGGGTCCCCAGTATCTGGCACATATGTTGTACATCTTTATGGTATCAAGATTGTGCTTATCGCGGATGCTCGCCGCCACGGCGAACGGGGTGTGGTTGCGGACCAGGTCCTCGTAGGTGTCGACCAGGACCACCCTGCGTATGCACTGCCCTATGTCCGGTTCCTTTCCGGCGAGCATCTGCATGTACATCTGCTGTGCGAAGAACAGCTCGAAGGTGTTCCTGTTATCCATTCCGCAGCTCTCCAGGAGCGTCATGTACGTTATGGCCTGCGCATCCCTGTGGTCCTTCAGCTTCTCCCCGTCGCCCATGCTGAAGATGTCGTACTTGGATGCGAGTTCGGAGGCCGTCTTCGGGCCTCCCGTCTTGAAATCGAACGCTATGCCGTCCCAAAGCAGGTCGATGATCCCGTGGAGCGCATCGTCCCTGTACGTGAGGGGTACCTCGGCATGCTCCGACTTCTGCTCCAGCCCGTGGAGCTCCAGGAACATGTTCTTGTCCTTCTTCTCCTCGGAACGCCTCACCAACTCCCCGGGTTCTATGCCCAGCGATTCGATGAACATGTCTATCGCCTTCACGGCGGCGGTTATCTTGGAGCGCTCGATCGTCTCGAGGTCGGGGGAGTTCAGCGGGGCGCACTCCTCGGCAATCAGACCGGCATAGTACTCCGGACCCTTCTCCTTCGTTATGTCCGGATAGGATATGCGGAACTCCGCATACTCGTGTATCCTGTTGCCGGTATGGGTGTAGGTGTTGTCCGGCGTCCCGGCGAGTCTGGAGAGCATGTACTGCCTGGGGCACTCTATGAACTTCATGTACGAGGAGTTCGAGAACACCTCCGGGGGACGTTCGTCCTCCAGGAACTCCTCCCCTGCCTTGGCGGAGCGGTCCCTCTTCTCTATCCTCCAGGGCCCCCTAATCACATCTTCGGCGATCTGCCCGAATGAGGATACGGGTTCGGTGCTCCCGTCGCCCTCGTCCACCCAGGAGTTGTCGTCGCTGTAGTACTTCATGCGGATGCATGCGTCGAAGTACTTGCATGGTACGGCCTCCTCGCCGCCCTTGGTGGCGTTGACAAGATAGAACCTTACGGATCCCTGCTGTATGAGGGCGTTGAATCTGGTTATGTTCCCGTCCTCGATCTCTGGACGCTTCTTGGAATCGATGTAATCCAGTCCGTTGAGGTCTATCTCCCACTCGCTGCACATGCCCGCGTATATGACGACGGGACGGTCGATGTAGACGCTGTTCTTGCAATCGACGAGCAGCACCCCGCTCTTCTCGTCGGGGGAGATCTGCTCGTTGTGGGTGAGGCTGGAGATGCTGTTGACCGCGTAGACGAGATCGTCGAGGAGGTCCTGGGTGACATCATCATCCTTACATTCCATCTGGTCGAGGAGCATGGTCACGCTGGGCCTGTCGGCCGAAGGCACGCAGGACGAGCATACGTCACCGAACGTCCTGTCGGCGACCGAGGACATGATGTCGAGCAGTTCATCCGTCCTCTGCGACCTCTTGATACCCGTGTCGCGGAACTTGGAGAGATAGTACTTGTCGTACTTGCTGTAGATCAGTCCGCCGTATGCGGATATGAGCTCCCTGACATCCCTCACGCGGATGGTCTCGAACGAAAGTGCCAGCTGTACAAATTCAAGGAAGTTCCTGACGGTCCCGAGGTCCCTGACGTTCAGCGAGTTGATGAACGGTAGCGACTCCCTGTAGAGTGCCGATTTGACGGCATCGGCCATCGCACCTCCGGTGTCCATGACTATGGCCACGTCCTTGGGGCCGCACCTCTTCGCCAGGTCGGCGGCGCACTCGGCGATCTGCCTGTCGTTGCCGAGGATACGTATCGAAGGTATCGTGAATTCCGAACCGTGATCCATTATGTCGATCTCGTCGAAATCGAGAGGGAGGATGTGCTTGTCCAGCTCGTCGAAGAGCGCCAGACCTATGACTGCCACCTTCTTTCCTTTGAGGTATTCCTTGGCGGCATCGTCGATGTTGAGCATCAGCCTGTCCAGGGTGTTGTACTGGTTGTAGGCGTTCCAGACCCTCCTGGATTTCCTGCCCATGCGGGGTTCGCGGGTGTACCTGACCGCGGCCGTGAAATTCTGTATCTCGCCGTGGACGTACCTGAGTCCGTAACCGGTATCGTCGGCCACCTTCTTCACGAGCCTGATATCATCGATTATGGGCTGTCCCGTGACCTCGATCGCCATCGAGGCGGCGAGCTGCCTTGGGGTCACCGCGAAATGACCCAGCATGGGTTTGTCCACCCTGTTGTTAAGTGCCGTGGTGAGAGGAGCATCGTTGCAGAGGACGATGTCGTATCCCCTGACCTCCTCGTAGAGTGCATCTATGGTCTTGACCGCTTCCATCTGTATTTATCCTGCCTTCCGCGATATATAAGTCTAAGATGGCTCTCTGAGTTTTAGGGTGGTTGCCCTAAAATCAGATCCTGCGCTCAGGGAGGATTCCCGTCATGGCATTTCAGGCTATTACCGGCCTTGGTTTGCAGCCCCAAACCGCGGTTCAAGATGTTTATCGCTGCGTT
>JAEEGH010008073.1_pt1 | contig 25046 bp, 20 predicted proteins | sample 9134181 | NCBI WGS metagenome assembly JAEEGH01 (sample SAMN16246544, study PRJNA631951) | gut metagenome | biome: gut microbiome; feature: rumen; material: DP-attached | host: Bos | place: Iran: Karaj | collected 2018-10
AGGCAAGAAAGAGGCCGTCGTTCGTCGTGAAGTGCCCAAGGCCGAGGCTCTGAAGCAGTTTGCTGCCGATGGTCAGACCTACAAGTGCGAGCACATCGAGCAAGACCTTGAGGACGGCTCTATCACCACCTATACGCAGGGTAATTTCACAGACCTCTGTCGTGGTCCGCACCTCGTGGATACTGGCGAGATCAAGGCTGTGAAGCTGACAAGCGTTGCTGGTGCCTTCTGGCGTGGTGATGCCAACCGTGAGCAGATGCAGCGCCTGTATGGTATCTCGTTCCCCAAGAAGAAGATGCTCGACGAGTATCTCGAGATGCTGGAGGAGGCTAAGAAGCGCGACCACCGTAAGATTGGTAAGGAGATGGAACTGTTCATGTTCTCCGACAAGGTCGGCAAGGGTCTGCCCATCTGGTTGCCGAAGGGTACAGAGCTCCGTCTGCGCCTGCAGGACCACTTGCGTAAGGTTCAGAAACGTTTTGGCTATCAGGAAGTTATCACGCCGCATATCGGAAGTAAGAATCTCTATGTTACCTCAGGTCACTATGCCCATTATGGCAAGGATTCGTTCCAGCCCATCCATACTCCTGAGGAGGATGAAGAGTACATGCTGAAGCCCATGAACTGTCCTCACCACTGCGAAATCTTCGCCTGGAAGCCCCGTTCATATCGTGATCTGCCTTTGCGTATCGCTGAGTTTGGTACGGTATACCGTTATGAGCAGAGTGGTGAGTTGCACGGACTGACGCGTGTTCGTTCGTTCACGCAGGACGATGCCCACCTGTTCTGTCGTCCCGACCAGGTGAAGCAGGAGTTCCTGAACGTGATGGATATCATCGGCATCGTGCTGACGGCCTTCGGATTCAATTTCGAGGCTCAGATTTCTTTGCGCGATCCTAACGACCACGATAAATATGTAGGTACTGACGAGGACTGGGCACTGGCTGAGAAGGCCATCGTCGAGGCTTGTCAGGAGAAAGGTCTGCCTGCTAAGGTTGAATACGGCGAGGCTGCCTTCTATGGTCCGAAGCTCGACTTCATGATCAAGGACGCCATTGGCCGTCGCTGGCAGTTGGGTACCATTCAGGTGGACTACAACCTGCCGAAGCGCTTCCAGCTGGAGTATACCGACGAGGACAACCAGAAGAAGACGCCTGTCATGATTCACCGTGCACCGTTCGGATCGATGGAGCGCTTCTGTGCTGTGCTGATTGAGCACACCAGCGGACACTTCCCCTTGTGGCTCACACCTGACCAGGTCGCTATTCTGCCGTTGTCGGAGAAGTATAACGACTACGCCAAGGAAGTTGCCAAGAAGTTTGATCTGGGTGGTGTTCGTCCTACCATCGACCTGCGTAACGAGAAGCTGGGACGCAAGATTCGCGACAACGAGCTGAAGCGTATCCCCTACATGGTCATCGTTGGTGAGAAGGAACAGCAGGATGGCACCGTTGCCGTACGTCCTCAGGGTGGTGGCGAACAGACCGTCATGACCATCCAGCAGTTCATTGACCACATCAATGCTGAGGTCAAGGAGATGACGAAGGACTTCTAACAGACAATCATTTCACAGCCTTTGCTGTGTATCATCTATGGAGCGGACGTTGCGTATACACGCAGCGTCCGTTTCGTTTTGTTTGATTTTTTGCGGAAATTCTTGGTGGTTTTAGAAATTATGCCTATCTTTGCAAGGAATTATGTGATTGTTTGTTTAAAAGATATCATTATGAAGACATGGATTATGACTGTCATCCTCTGCATTTGTGGAGCAATGGCAGGCGTTCAGGCACAGGTGATGAAAGCCGCTGACTTGGAGAAATATGCTAAGGAGAAGTATGGTGACAAGTGGCTCGACGCTGCTGCTAATCTTGCCAAGGGACTGTCTTTCGACAAGAATCAGTCGCTGACATACCAGCAGATTATTGAGACTCCCGGAAAGAGCAAACAGCAGTTGTATGTCATGCTGAACTACTGGGTAACAGCCACTTTTAAGGACAAGCAGGCCATCGCTCTGAACGACAAGGAGGCGGGGTGCATCATCATTTCCTCGACCATTGAGGCCATTGCTGACCATACGGGTACGGTGAACCGCTATGTTGTCAATATCACCCCTATCATCAAGATAGACATTAAGGAAGGAAAGGTACGCGTGACCTATACGGTGCAGAACTACGATATTCTGAAGGTTGAAGATGGCGGATGGCTGGGCGCTCTGACCGATACAGACAGGAATCGTAACAGAGACAAGGATGCCTATGCTGACGGAAAGCGCATGAATGCTGACAAGACTGACCGCCATCTGTACGATGAGCAGTGGGAGATTGTGAAGCGCTACCCGTTTGTGGAGAAGGATTCCCAGAAGCGTACCTGTTCGAAAGCCCTCGTGATGACTCATGCCTACTCGAATGCCATCATGGACAAGATTGAGGAAGCCGTGAAGAACGGCATCGTAGGCAATGAAGACGATGAGTGGTAATAACGTGGAAACGAAGGAGATACATATCAGCGATTATAGCTACGAGTTGGCTGACGAGCGGATAGCAAAGTTCCCTCTTGCGGAGCGCGACCACTCGAAGCTGCTCGTGTATAATAAAGGGGTAGTGGGCGAGGACGTATTCTACCATCTGCCTGAGCATCTGCCTGAGGGTGCGCTGATGGTGATGAACAATACGAAGGTGATTCAGGCGCGCCTGCACTTCCGCAAGCCTACGGGTGCCCTGATAGAAATATTCCTGTTGGAGCCTGCCCAGCCTGCCGACTACGAACAGATGTTCCAACAGACGAGCTCTTGTTCGTGGCTGTGTTTGGTGGGGAATTTAAAAAAATGGAAAGGTGAGTCGCTGACTATCACTCACGGTTCGCTGACCTTTACGGCGACGCACAAGGGCGAGCAGGGTACCAGTCAGCTCATTGAGTTTTCGTGGAGTGGGGGACAGTCGTTTGCTGAAGTCCTCGACATCTTGGGCGAACTGCCCATTCCTCCGTACCTGAACCGTGAGACGCAGGAGAGCGACAAGACGACCTATCAGACGGTGTACTCGAAGATCAAGGGTAGCGTAGCAGCTCCGACGGCTGGCCTGCACTTTACACAGCGTGTGTTGGATGCCATCGATGCGAAAGGTATTGAGCGTGAGGAGGTTACGCTGCATGTTGGTGCAGGCACGTTCCGACCTGTGAAGAGCGAGACCATCGGCGAGCACCCCATGCATACGGAGTATATTGCCGTTCATCGCCATACCATCGAGCGTCTGCTGGCGCACGACTGTCAGGCCATAGCCATTGGCACGACGAGTGTTAGGACGCTGGAGAGCCTGTATTACATGGGCTTGAAGGTGCTGGCGAATCCTGACGTCAAGGAGGAGGAGCTGCATGTCAACCAATGGGAAGCGTATGACGCAGTTCCTGCGTCAAATGAGAAATTAGAAATGAGAAATGAGAAATGGGAAATGAGTTCGCTTCGCCACACTCTGACCAACGGTCAGAGAAATGAGAAATGGGCTGGCGCACAACCGTCCCCAAGTATGGCCCTGACAGCCCTGAGGGACTGGCTCGACAGGCATGGGCAGACGGTGCTGCACTCGTCGACGCAGATTATCATTGCTCCAGGCTACGACTACAAGATTGTGAAAATGCTGGTTACCAATTTCCATCAGCCGCAATCGACGCTGTTGCTGTTGGTGAGTGCCTTCGTGCATGGTGACTGGCACAAGATATACGACTATGCGCTGGCTCACGACTTCCGTTTCCTGAGCTATGGCGACTCGTCGTTGCTCATTCCATAAGTAATAAAGTTTAAAGATATATGAAATACGGATTGATTAAGGTGGCTGCTGCCGTTCCTGCCGTGAAGGTGGCTGACGTAGAGTACAACGTGCTCGAGATGGAGAAGCTGATTACGCTGGCTGATGGTCAGAACGTGGAGATTGTCTGTTTTCCGGAATTGGCCATCACGGGTTATTCCTGTCAGGACCTGTTCAAGAGTCAGCTGCTGTTGGCGAAGGCCGAGGAAGGCCTCATGATGCTGATGGAGTTTACGCGAAAGCTGGACATCATCTGCGTGGTAGGCATGCCTGTTCAGGCCGAGGGTTTGCTGCTCAACTGTGCCGTTGTCATTCAGGGCGGTAGCATCCTGGGCATCGTGCCGAAGACCTACCTGCCCAACTACAACGAGTTCTACGAGAAGCGCTGGTTTGCTTCTGCGCAAGACCTCAATGCCACGTCGTTCTATCTCGCTGGCACCCCCGTTACGCTGAGTGCCGACCCCAAGTTGTTCCAAACCAGCGACGGTGTGAAGTTCGGCATCGAGATTTGCGAGGATGTGTGGGCTCCCGTTCCCCCCAGCAACCAGCTGACGATGGCTGGTGCTGACATCATCCTGAACTGCTCGGCCAGCGACGAACTCATTGGCAAGCACCGTTATCTGCGCTCGTTGCTGATGCAGCAGAGTGCCCGAACCCTGAGTGGCTACGTCTATGCCTCGTGTGGTTTTGGCGAGTCGACGCAGGATGTGGTCTATGGTGGCAATGCCATGATTTTCGAGAACGGACGATTGCTGGTCGAGGGTGACCGCTACTCGTTCCAACCCCAGTTGCAAACGGCTCAGATTGATGTGGAGCGTCTTCGTACCGAGCGCCAGTCGAACACCACGTTCATCAATGCTCAGCGTGGTGCCCATGCCCAGATCATCGACGCCAAGCCCCAGAGCAACGACCATCCCTTTGCGTTGGAGCGTCCTGTCAATGCGCACCCGTTCATTCCCAACGACCGTGATATGGCTGAGACCTGCGAGGAGATTCTGAATATCCAGACGGCAGGCCTTGCCAAACGCCTTATCCATACCAATTGTCAGCATGTCGTCATCGGCATCAGCGGAGGCCTCGACTCTACGCTGGCCCTGCTGGTTTGTGTGCGGACTTTCGACAAGCTGGGTTACGACCGCAGGGGTATCGTGGGCGTGACGATGCCTGGCTTCGGCACTACCGACCGCACCCACGACAATGCCACTTCGCTGATGCAGTCGCTGGGTATCTCGCAGATGGAGATTCCCATTGCAAAGGCTGTCACCCAACACTTCGAGGACATTGGCCACGATGCCAAGAAACACGACGCTACCTACGAGAATTCGCAGGCTCGCGAGCGCACGCAGATTCTGATGGACCTTGCCAACAAGCTGGCTGCTATCGTGGTGGGTACTGGTGACCTGTCGGAGCTGGCACTGGGTTGGGCCACGTATAATGGCGACCACATGTCGATGTATGGTGTCAATGCCGGCGTGCCCAAGACGCTCATCCAGTATCTCATCCGCTACATTGCTGGCATTCCCGCTTTCGGAGCCCAGCGCGATGTGCTGATTGATGTTGTCAACACGCCGATATCACCCGAGCTGACGCCTGCCGATGCCGAAGGAAACATCCAGCAGAAGACGGAGGATTTGGTGGGACCGTACGAGTTGCACGACTTCTTCCTCTACCACTTTGTCCGCTTCGGATTCCGTCCTGCCAAACTGTTCCTGCTGGCGCAGAAGACCTTCGAGGGCAAGTACGATGCCGACGTCATCAAGAAGTGGCTGACAACGTTCTTCCGTCGTTTCTTCTCGCAGCAGTTCAAGCGTTCGTGTCTGCCTGACGGACCTAAGGTGGGCTCCATCAGCCTCTCGCCGCGTGGTGACTGGCGCATGCCGAGCGATGCTTCTTCAGCTATATGGCTGAAGGAGTGTGAGGAGCTTTAGCGCAGGATTTGCTGTAACGCCTGTAACGCTGTAACGCTATACATAAAAAAAGGCTTCCAGATGAATGGAAGCCCTTTTTTATGCTCTTCGTTAACTCCGTTATTTGATGAGGTCAACGCTACGCTTCAGGAACTTGTCGAGCGCTTCGCCCTTGAGCATGCCGTTCTGCAGCAATGCCAGGTCGATGAGCTGGTGGACGATGTCGTTCTGAGCGGCAAAACCACTCAGCACACCGTCCTTCTTGTCCTTCTGCTCCTGGATGGCCTTTTCGCACTCGCTCTTCATGTCCTTGTCGTCCTGCGTCAGCTCGTCGTACTTCTTGCCTGACTGCTGCTGGTTGATGGCTGCAAGACGTGCCTCCTGCCCCTTCAGCTCGGCCTCTATCGGCTTTAATTCAGTTGAGAGTTGAGAGTTGAGAGTTGAGAGAATGTCTTTGACAAGACGATGGTCGCTGTTCAGCACGATGTTGAACGAGTCGGGCATCTGTCCGTAGAAGTTCATGCCCTGCTGGAAACGGCTCATCTCCTTCATACGACGCATCCATTCGTTCTGCGTGATGATGACGGGACGTGCCTCAGCACCGAGGGCATCCACCTGTACCATAAACTCCGTCTTGTCCATCTTGGGCATCTGCGACTTGAAGACGGCTGACAAATTGTCAGACTCGTCCTGACTCAGTTCGCTCTTCTTGGCATCCTCCTTGACGATGAGGCGGTCGATGATATCGCTGTCGACGCGCGTGAAGTGCGACTTCTCGAACTTCTGCTCCAGCATCTGGATGGCAGGCACGTCGAGTTGTCCGTCGAACAGCAGCACCGAGTAGCCCTTGTCCTGAGCGGCCTTGATGTATGAATACTGTTCCTCCTTGTCCGTAGCATAGAGGTACACCAGCTGGTCGTTCTTGTCCTTCTGGCTGGCCTCGATGAGTGCCTTGTACTCGTCGAAGGTGAAGTACTTGCCCTCAGTGTCCTTGAACAGGGCGAAGTCCTTGGCCTTGTCGTAGAACGACTCCTCCGAGAGCATGCCGTAGTTGATGAACAGCTTCAGGTCGTCCCACTTCTCCTCATACTGCTTACGGTCCTCCTTGAAGATGGCCTGTAAACGGTCGGCGACCTTCTTCGTGATATAGGTCGAAATCTTCTTTACCTCACGGTCGCTCTGCAGATACGAACGGCTGACGTTCAGAGGAATATCCGGCGAGTCGATGACACCATGCAACAGCGTCAGGAACTCAGGCACGATGCCCTCCACCTGGTCAGTCACAAATACCTGGTTGCAGTACAGCTGAATCTTGTTGCGCTGCAAGTCGATGTTCGACTTGATGCGTGGGAAGTAGAGGATACCCGTCAGGTTGAACGGATAGTCGACGTTCAGGTGAATCCAGAACATGGGCTCGTCCGACATCGGGTACAGCTCGCGATAGAACTTCTGGTAGTCCTCGTCCTTCAGCGTCGAAGGCGCCTTGGTCCACAGCGGTTCCACATTATTAATAACGTTGTCCTCCTCGGTGTCCACCATCTCCTTCTTCTCGCTCGACCACTCCTGCTTCTTGCCGAAGGCCACAGGTACAGCCATAAACTTGCAGTACTTCGTCAGCAGCTGCTGGATGCGCTCCTTCTCCAGGAACTCCTTGCAGTCGTCGTCCAGATACAGGATGATGTCCGAACCACGATCCTCGCGTTCGGCATCGTCAATCTCGTAGGCAGGACTTCCGTCGCATGCCCACTTCACGGCCTTTGCGCCCTCCTTATAACTCTTGGTGACAATCTCCACTTTCTTCGACACCATGAAGCTCGAGTAGAAGCCCAGTCCGAAGTGTCCGATAATGTTGTTGGCGTTGTCCTTATACTTCTCCAGGAAGTCGTTGACGCCCGAGAAGGCAATCTGGTTGATGTACTTGTCAATCTCCTCCTCAGTCATACCGATACCGCGGTCCGAGATGGTAATGGTGCCCTTGTCCTTGTCCAGCGTGACATGAACGGTCAGGTCGCCCATCTCGCCCTTAAACTCGCCCTGCTGAGCCAGCGTCTTCAGCTTCTGCGTGGCGTCGACAGCATTCGACACCATCTCGCGCAGGAAAATCTCATGGTCACTATAGAGAAACTTTTTGATGACGGGGAAGATGTTCTCGGTCGTAACCCCGATGTTACCTTTTTGCATATTCTTATTTTTTTTACGTATTCGTTTGCCGAAGTGACTGCAAATATCGTGCCAAAACAAATAGCGACACTTGCCCCTCATGGGACAAGTGCCGCCTGACGATATGATGTATAAGGTTTATTTGAAGATTAATTGAGCAAACTGATAGAGGCTGCGACGCCAGGTGTGCCACTCGTGGGCAGTGCCAGGCGATTCGTAACCCACGGCATTCATGCCGAGTTGTTCCTTGATGGCCTTGGCAGCCTCCACACAACCCATGTTCTCCTTACCGCCACCGCTCATGAAGAGCAGCTTCACGTTCTTGGCGAAACCTTCAGAAGCCTTCACCTGGTCGACATTCCATGCACCGCTGCTGAACGAACCGACATAGGCGAACTTGTCAGGATTGGCCAGCGTAATCTCACGAGCCTGCATGCCACCCATCGACAGACCGGCATAGGCACGATGCTGAGGGTCGGCAATCACGCGATAGTTCTTCTCGACCATCGGAATGATGTCGTTGAAGAGCACATTCTTGAAACCTTCTGAGAAACCACCGAAGCCGCCAAAGCCACGACGCGGACCACCCTGACCGGGAGCACCCTGAGGACGCGGACCACCCTGACCGGGAGCACCCTGAGGACGCGGACCCTGAGGACGTGGACCACCGAAGCCCATAGGCTGCTCGCCAGGACGGCGTGCGTTCAGACCATTATCCATCACGATGATGCAGGGAACAGCCTTGCCCTCGGCAATCAGGTTGTCCAGAATTTGGGCGGTATGACCCTGCTCGGCCCATCCGTACTCGTTCTCACCCATACCGTGCTGCAGATACAGAACAGGGAATTGCTTGGTGGGATTGGTGAAATACTCAGCAGGCAGATATACATGACAGCGACGCATCTTCTCCGTGTAGGTCGACCAGTAGAACACCTCGCTCATAGAGCCCTGCGGCACGTTCTTCACCTGCCAGAAGTCCTGGTCGTCAGAAGGAATCTCGATACCGCTGCCCCAACGGCTGGCACCATAGTAGTAGAGGCTGCCTGGATCGGGTACAGAGGCACCGTCGATGTTCAGCTGATAGTAGTGAAAACCCTCGTCCTGAGGCTCGGAGGTACCAGTCCATACGCCGTTTTCGCCCTTGGTCATCTCGTAGATTTTACCAGCGATGTCGAGTCCGACAAAGGTGGCCTGGGGAGCCGTGATCTGTGCACGCACCATGCGCTGTGAGTTGACCATCGGGTACTGCTTGTTGTCCTGATTGGTCGTGGCAGGCTTGAAGTCTTCCGTGACGTTCTCTGTGACTGAGGGGACAATGGGGTTCTGTCTGGGAGCACCAAACTGGGCCGATGCCGTGAGGCATGAAAGCGTCATCAATGAAAGGAAAATCTTTTTCATAAATGATAGTTTTAAATGAATGATGATATTAAGTTTTATTGTTTCTTCTACACTTACACATCATTGACGCTAGCCGACGCGAAAAGTAAAATCGCATAGGGAGAATGTTAGGGAACATTAACATTTGAGCAGTAAAAAAATCGCAAATTATTTGGAGGTTAGTACCAAATTTAGTATCTCTGCAGCCAAGTAATCCATCGTATTTCGAAGAAGGAATAGACAGCTACCTTGAAGGCTGTCGGGCTGATGGTGTAGAGCCTGCCAAGCCCTATAGCGGCAAGCTGAACCTTCGAATGTCGTCAGAACTTCATTCCCGTGTGGCTGCCTTTGTAGCTACTACAGGCACTACGATTAATGATTTCATCAACCGTGCCATCAAGAACGAACTGAAAAAGGTGGCAGCATTATAAAGGTAAGCAGTAATCTTACCGCGTCCAAGCAGTAATCTTGTTGCCTTCAAGAAGTAATCTTGCTTGGGGCAAAAGGCCATCTTCTATGGCCGCGAGGGGCTGTCGCGGTGGGCACGATAGGCTGTCTTCGTTGGCACGAGGGGCTGTCTTCGTTGGCACGAGGGGCTGTCTTGGTCTGGGGGTGGAAAATTTGTGCGCATCCACCAAACCGTTACAGCGTTACAGGCGTTACAGCGAAACGGGAGCGGTGGAAAGGTGCTGCTGACTTCTTATTATATATATAATATATATATTATATATTAATAAGATACTACAGTCAAGGTCGTCGGCGCAGAAAAGGGTGTAACGGGTGTAACGCTGTAACGCCCTCAGAAAAAATTCCGCCGATTCGTTTGGCCGTTTACTGACTTCTTCGTACCTTTGCAGAAAATTGCACAGCGGAACCGACCCCCTTTGTGTAAAAGGCACAGCGGAACCGACCATTGTGTATTTATGTAAACGACGACAGATTTATATGGAAGCTCAGATCATGAAATTGGAAGCACCCTTCGACTACATTTACTGTAATGGCGAAGTGGGCAAGCATATCGGTACTTACATTGTTGGCGAGAGTCATGTTGGTAAAGATGGTACATATACGCTGGAGACGCACAGCCATCCGATTGTACAGTATTTTAACTCGCCTAAAGGCGTGGTGTGGAACAAGGCGGAACTGACGGATTGTGTGGTACTGTGCTCGGAGGACGATATGCGTATAGATGTAGAAAAGTTTTTTCTGCTTGTCATTCAGCGTATCAATCAATTGGAAGAATCGGTGAAAGACGGAACATACGACGGTGTGGTGGACGATGAAGGCGAACCAGTCATTTGGGACGAATACGGTCAGGCAGACGGTTTGAAAATGACATTTAAAAACTATGGCATCGGATTTAAGTCGTATGCCGACACGGTGGAAGTCACCATCGAGATTGGAAAATGCAGTGAAGGTTACTTTGTACAGTCCTTGGACATCGATTTGATATGTTTCGACACTGTGGTGTCTTCAATGGACGAGGTGCCTACGGTATTAAAGGAACAACGCCAGCAATGGGAGGAACTGTACGACCATGTGGTGAAAATCAAGTTCACGCCTAATTCCTCGTTGGAAAAGAAAGTACTTGACCAGTTGAAATAGTCGTTCTGCTAGCAAGCTGAAGGAAGTGTATAGATGATAGCGGAACAGGAAATCGACAATGTTCTGAATGGCTTGGAGGATGCCTTTCAGATTCTGGGCTACCATGAGGGTATGGCAGTCCTGGAGCGTCGTATAGTAGACAAAGCCCTGAAAGAACCGAAGATTGCCCGTTTCCTGAAAGACATGGAGAAATACGACAAGCCTCGTCTGCAGGGCAGTCCAGCATCTCCGCACAACATAGAGCGCCGGCGTGACGACTCACTGAACTATTTTGCTCCCAAAAGGAATCTTCAGGCGATGCTTACTCAGGAGTGGTTTGACAGGATGTGTATAGATAAAAAAAGGTACGCGCGCGAGTGGAAAGAAACGTTCGTGTCGAACTTGATGGCGTCCGAACATGGTGAGTATATAGCACGCAAATGGGCCGACCACAAGCAGATTCTGATGATTCGAGCTCACGTGGTGGGTGCGCTGGAGGCAGCTGGCGTGCTGAAAGGCAGCAATTTGGCTTTGGCGCGTGCCTATCTGGGCAAGGACAAGAAAGACCTGTCGTCAGAGGTCAAGACCTTCGGCAAGTATATCGGCGAGAGCCGTCGCGAGCCATACATCGACTGGGTAGCAGATTATGTAGAGCAATAGTCATAGCCCAATCGAAAACTGGATTCGGCCAATCGAAAAACACGGAAAACAGCACTTTTTCGATCGAACACGATAATCAGGACTTTTCCCCTCAAAAGGAAGAGTCCTTTTTTATTTTGTGTAATTTCCCGCAATCCCTTTGTACAAAGGGGTTTCAGAAAAATCATCCCAACTATTATATGATTTTTGGGAAAAAATGTTGTGTGACACCAATCGAATACTATCTTTGCAGCGAAATATTTGTGATGTGGGGAGAAAGCGGCGGCTCCTCATTGAGCATAGAGAATAGTAAGTTCGCCGCACTAAAAATAAATCGCGTCAGATGATGAGCGGAGAGAAGTTTCCGGAAGAAATGAGCTCTACTAACCTTCGCTTTTCAGACGCTCAAACATTTGACAGATTATGAATTTTATTAAACTGAACAGGCAGGGCCACAAGGTGGCTACTCCTGTAACCTCGAAAGAGGAGTATTTCGCGATTCGAAACACATTGTCTAACCGTGAGAACCTGATGAAGGCTCACCAAGGCGACGAGGATGCCAAGAAGCGTCTGGTGCAGTTCAACTACAACGACCTGCTACCCGATGGCCGCTTGGCTGGCTGCTGCCATCCCTCCAGCTTCTTTGCAGGCGACGTTGACTGCAACGGGCTTGCTGAATCGAAGGAGATAGCACAGCGATTCCTGGCGCACAAGGACGAGATCCAGCTCATGGAACTCTCGCGCTCGGCACGTTTCGGACTGCATTATGTCTGCCGTCGTCAGATGGAGCGCACCATTCTGGAAAACCAGGTGCGCGTGGCTCAGATCACGAAGACAGAGATGGACACTTCGGCTCACGACCTGCAACGAGTGATGTTTACCGTCACCGCTGACAGCGACGAGCTGCTCTACCTGGACGAAGCCATCTTCCAGGAACCACTCACCATCGAAGAGAGTGAGCGTGAATACGAACTGCTGCGTCAGCGTGAACAGCAGGGATTAGAAGAGGTACCCGCAGGCGCGAAGAAAGCCAACAAGCACTACAAGCCGTGGGAAGAGGCCTCCCCCAACCCCTCCGAAGGAGGGGAGTGCCTGGGGACAGATGATTCCGGTGTAACAGAAGAACCGTCCCTCTGTGACACTCTTCAAACACCCCCTCCTTCGGAGGGGCTTGGGGAGGCCTTCAAGGGCATCCCCTACAGCGACATCGTCGACGAGTGGTGGCGTCAGCACGGTGGTGAACCTCAGGAGGGTGAGCGTAACATCGGACTGCACAAGCTGGCCGTCCACCTGCGTACCATCTGCGACAACGACGCCAAGCTGCTGTTCGACGTGATGCCACACCTGGGACTCTCCGACCAAGAGGTGCGCAGCATCATCGCCTCGGCTACCAAGGACCAGCCCAAGGGTCTGACGACGGAGATGAAGGCCGTGCTCACCAAGCTGGGCATCGAAAAATCACACAAAGGGTCTGACCCTTTGTGTGGTGCGAGTGTTCCACCCGAGATGCCTAAGAAGCTGCCGAAGCTGATCAAGCTGCTGACCTCGAAGACGCCCGACATCTACAAGCCTACGGTGGCGCATGCTGTGTTCCCGTCGTTGGCAACCCATTTGTGGAACGTCGGTTTCGAGTACATCGACGGTGTGGTGCATCAGGCTACGTTGATGAATGTGGTGATGGCTGAAACTGGTGCCGGCAAGAGCTGCATCGACATGCCCATCAAGTGCATCATGGCCGACATAGACGAGCGCGACAAGCAGAACCTGGCGCGTGAGAAGGCGTGGAAGGACGAGGTGAACTCGCAAGGTGCCAACAAGAAGAAGGACAAACGTCCTGATGGGCTAGTGATTCAGCACATCGATGCCGACATGACCAATGCAGCCTTCGTGATGCGACTGGAAGAGTCGGACGGTCACTTCCTCTACGTGAAGCTGAACGAGATTCAGCTGTTCGATGCGCTGAAGGGCAACGGCAAGAGCGGTCAGCAGTTCCAGATTATGTGTCTGGCCTTCGACCCAGGCAATGAGTACGGACAGACGCGCGTGGGTACGCAGTCCATTTCGGCGCGTGTCAAGGTACTGTTCAACTGGAATGCCTGCACCACCATCAAAGAGGGTAGGCAGTACTTCGCCAAGGTGCTGGTGAACGGACCGCTGTCGCGTATCAACTTCTGCACCATCCCTGCCCAGCCTATCGGTTCGCCTATCCCCAAGTATGGCAAGTACGATGAGCAGTTTGCAGAGGAGTTGAAGCCCTACATCGACAACCTCTGTACGGCCACCGGCACCATCTTCTGTCCTGAGGCTTACAAGCTGGCCAAGAAGCTGAACGAGGAGTGCAAGGTGAAAGCCGTTGAGAGTCAGAGCCGTACCTACGAGAACTTCTCGTTCCGTGCCAATGTCATCGCCTATCTGAAGGCCTGCGTGCTCTACGTGGCCAACGGGTGCAAGTGGGAGAAGTCGATAGAGGATTTTATCCGTTGGTCGCTGGAGTACGACTTGTGGTGCAAGATGGAGTTCTTTGGCGATGCTGTCACCCAGGCCAACCGCTTCAACGGTCCCAGCAACAGCCAGCCTCAGAGCCTGCTGGTTTCGCTGAGTAAGGTGTTCACCCGTAAGGACTTAGAGCATCTCTACACCTCAAGGAGCATGGAAGTGAGCAAGGTGCCTCAGACCCTTCGTTCGTGGAAGTTCCGTAACCTCATTATCGAAACGGATAAGGACACCTACAAACAGCTGAAGTACGCTTAAGCGTTACAGCGTTACAGGCGTTACAGCGAAATGTGTAACAAAAGAACCGACGTAACAAAAGAACCGTCCCTCTGTTACACGAGAGTGCACAGTGGATACCCCCATTGTGCACTTCTTTCAGAAAAACACGAATTAATTTGATTTCATCGAATTTTGTCGCGACTCAGCAGAGGAAAAGTAAACTTTTCTCTGCATTTGCTGCTCCAAAATTTGGATATGTCTGCGGTTTGTACTAACTTTGCAGGCTAAAAGATGTATTGATATGGTAAAGAGAAGATGGCGCTGCAAGCCCGGACAACAGCCTTCGGAGCTGGACAAGCGCATCATGTATTTGGAAAACAAGGGGGCGCTGGTGCCTACGCCGGACCTGATCAAGACCCCTGAAATGATAGAGGGCATCCGTCGTGCGGGTGTCGTCAATACGGGCGTGTTGGACGCTGTGGAGAAGGAGATTTGCGCAGGTATGTCGACGCTGGAAATCGACCAGATTTGTCGCGACTACTGTGCCCTGCACAATGCCATACCCGCCTGCCTGAACTATGGTGGCGACGAGGAGACGCCTCCGTTCCCGATGAGCGTCTGCACGAGCATCAACGAGGTGGTGTGTCACGGCATTCCCAAGGCCGAGGATATTTTGGAGGAGGGCGACATCATCAACGTCGACTTCACCACGATTCTCGACGGCTACTATGCCGATGCCTCGCGCATGTTCATCATCGGCAAGACCAGTCCTGAGAAGGAACAGCTGGTGCGCGTCACCAAGGAATGTCTGGAAATCGGTATGGAGGCCGCCAAGCCCTGGGGCTTCGTCAACGACATCGGCAAGGCCATTCAGAAGCATGCCAACAAATACCACTACGGGGTGGTGCGCGACTTGTGCGGACACGGTGTGGGCAATGCCTTCCACGAAGACCCTGAGGTGGCGCATTTCCAGCAGAAGGGCAACGGCATGCTGCTGGTGCCAGGCATGGTGTTTACGATTGAACCGATGATTAACATGGGCACGTGGAAAGTCTTTATCGACTCCGAAGACCCGTATGGCTGGGAGGTCATCTCCGACGACGAACTGCCCTCGGCACAGTGGGAGCACACGCTGCTGATGACGGAGCACGGGGTGGAGGTGCTGTCGCATTAAAGCCTCCCCCAACCCCTCCGAAGGAGGGGAGATTAATTCCTTAAGAATTAGAAAATATGGAAGAAAATAGTAAACAACAGGCGAATGTGGCCCCCCTCCCTTCGGAGGGGTCGGGGGAGGCTCCTATATATATATTAGGTATAGAGTCGAGTTGCGACGACACCAGTGCTGCTGTGCTAAAGGATGGCGTGCTGCTGTCGAACGTGACGGCATCGCAGGCCGTGCACGAGTCGTATGGCGGCGTGGTGCCTGAACTGGCATCGCGAGCACATCAGCAGAACGTGGTGCCTGTGGTGCACGAGGCCATCAAGCGCGCTGGCATCAAGAAGGAACAACTGTCGGCTGTGGCCTTTACACGAGGCCCAGGACTGATGGGTTCGCTGTTGGTGGGTGTCAACTTCGCCAAGGGGTTTGCCCGTTCCTTAGGCATTCCCCTGATTGACGTCAACCATTTGCAAGGGCACGTGATGGCGCACTTTATAGCCTCCCCCGACCCCTCCGAAGGAGGGGGTGTTGGGATACATCATGCTGTCGATTCTTCCGTCACTTCATCAAATCAAACATCCCCTCCTTCGGAGGGGCTTGGGGAGGCTTTTCCCCCTTACCCCTTCCTTTGCCTGTTGGTCAGCGGTGGTAACTCGCAGATTGTCAAGGTGAATGCCTACAACGATATGGAGGTGCTGGGACAGACCATCGACGATGCTGCCGGCGAGGCCATCGACAAGTGTTCGAAGGTGATGGGACTGGGCTATCCCGGTGGCCCTATTATCGACCGGCTGGCGCGTCAGGGCAACCCCAAGGCCTACCAGTTCTCGGAGCCGCATATCCCCGGCCTCGACTACAGCTTCTCAGGTCTGAAGACGTCGTTCCTCTATAATCTGCGCAAGTGGATGGAGGACGACCCCGACTTCATCGAACACCACAAGGAAGACATCGCAGCCTCGTTGGAATGGACCATTGTGGACATTCTGATGAAGAAGCTGAAGCTGGCCGTCAAGCAGACAGGCATCAAGCATGTGGCTGTGGCTGGTGGCGTGAGTGCCAACAACGGCCTGCGCAATGCCTTCCACGACTATGCCAAGCGCTATGGGTGGACCATCTACATCCCGAAGTTCAGCTATACCACCGACAATGCCGCCATGATAGGCATCGTGGGGTACTACAAGTATCTGGACAAGGAATTCTGTCCGATTGATGCACCAGCGTTCTCGAGAGTCACCTTTAAATAGTAAATCGCTCAATCAGTAAATCGGTCAATCAAACAATAAATTGTAAATTGTCAAATTGTAAATTACAAGATGGATTTCGAAAGCAAGATTATCAGCAGGGAAGTCAGTCAGCTGCTGTGGGAAATGGAGAAAACGGTAAGTACGGCGGAAAGCTGTACGGGTGGACGAATCGCAGAAGCCATCATCGCGGTGCCTGGTGCTTCGAAGTATTTCAAGGGTGGCATCATCTCCTATGTCGATGAAATCAAGGAATCGCTGCTGGGCGTGAGCCGTCAGGTGCTTGACGAGCAGACTGCCGTCTGCGAAGAAGTGGCCTGTCAGATGGTAAAGGGGGCCTGCAAGTCGTTGAATACCGACTATGCCATCTCAGCCACCGGATTTGCCGGTCCTACGGGTGGCACGAAGGACATTCCCGTGGGTACCATTTGGCTGGCATGCGGCACGATAGACCGTCAGGTGACGCTGAAGGTTCAGGAAGACCACGGACGCGATATCAACCTCGCCATTGCCACCAACAAAGCGATGCTGATGTTCCTCGATTTCCTGAAATCAGAGACCCAAACGGAAGAAAAGCAAGGGTAAAGTAGAGTGGGAGCGTTAAAAAATATTAAGAGTAAGCCATTTCTCATTTCTCATTTCTCATTTCTCATTAAAAATGTGTACCTTTGCACCCTGTTTGGAGTAAGTTATAATTAGGAACAAGAAAAAAAGTAGATAGAAATGTCGAAAATTTGTCAGATTACGGGAAAGAAGGCACAGATTGGTAATAATGTGTCTCACTCAAAGCATCGCACCAAGCGCAGCTTTGACGTTAACCTGTTCAGCAAGAAGTTCTACTATGTTGAGGAGGCTTGCTGGATTCAGTTGAAGATCAGCGCTGCTGGTCTGCGTATGATTAATAAGGTAGGTCTGGATGCTGCCCTGAAGCAGGCTGTTGCCAAGGGTTTTGTTGACTGGAAGGATATTAAAGTAATAGGAGACTAACAACTATGGCAGGTAAGAAAGCTAAGGGTAATCGCGTTCAGGTCATCCTGGAGTGCACCGAGATGAAGGAGAGTGGACTGCCCGGAACAAGCCGTTACATCACGACGAAGAACCGCAAGAACACTCCTGAGAGAATGGAACTCAAGAAGTATAACCCCATCCTGAAGCGCATGACTGTGCACAAGGAGATTAAATAATCTATTTAAAGCATGGCAAAGAAAACCGTCGCTACCCTCCACGAAGGCTCAAAGGATGGTCGCGCTTACACAAAGGTTATCAAGATGGTGAAGAGCCCCAAGACTGGTGCTTACGTCTTTGATGAGCAGATGGTTCCCAACGAGGCCGTTAAGGACTTCTTCAAGAACTAATTCTTTATAAATCATATAGAAAAAGGCTGAAATCGAATGTGGTTTCAGCTTTTTTTATTAACTTTGTGCCCAAATAGAGTTAAGTATGGGAATATTCGGATTTTTTAATAAGGAAAAGAAGGAGACGCTGGATAAGGGTTTGGAGAAGACCAAGACCAGCGTGTTCGACAAACTGGCCCGTGCCGTAGCAGGCAAATCGAAGGTTGACGACGATGTGCTTGACAACCTGGAGGAAGTGCTGATAACATCGGATGTCGGTGTTGAAACGACGCTGAAGATTATTGAGCGCATTGAGGAACGTGTGGCTCGTGACAAATATGTGTCGACGAGTGAACTGAACGCTATCCTGCGCGACGAGATAGCCTCGCTGCTGGCTGAGAACAACAGTGAGGACAACGACAACTGGGACCTGCCCAGCGACCATACACCCTACGTGATACTCGTTGTGGGAGTCAATGGCGTGGGCAAGACCACAACCATCGGCAAGCTGGCTTGGCAGTTCAAGCAGGCTGGCAAGAAGGTCTATCTGGGTGCTGCTGACACCTTCCGTGCAGCTGCTGTCGAACAGCTCTGCATCTGGGGTGAGCGCGTGGGCGTGCCTGTCGTCAAGCAGCAGATGGGTTCCGACCCTGCCTCCGTCGCTTTCGACACCCTTCAGAGTGCCAAGGCCAATGGTGCCGACGTGGTGCTGATAGATACCGCTGGACGTCTGCATAACAAGGTGGGCCTAATGAACGAGCTGAAGAAAATCAAGGAGGTGATGAAGAAGGTGCTTCCGGAAGCTCCCGACGAGGTGCTGTTGGTGCTGGACGGCTCTACAGGACAGAATGCCTTTGAGCAGGCCAAGCAGTTTGCGGCTGTCACGCAGATCACTTCGCTGGCCATCACCAAACTCGATGGTACGGCCAAGGGTGGAGTGGTGATTGGTATCAGCGACCAGCTGAAGGTGCCCGTGAAGTATATCGGACTGGGTGAAGGCATGAGAGACCTGCAGTTGTTTGACCGAAAGGAGTTTGTTGATTCGCTGTTTCACGATGAACATTGAACATTGAACGTTGAGATGAAGGAGAAGCCAACAATCGATTTCATTAGTTTGGGTTGCTCGAAGAACCTTGTCGACAGCGAGATGCTGATGGGACTCTTCGAGGCTCATGGCTATCATGTCACCCATGATGCCGAAGACCCGCAGGGTGAAATCGTTGTTGTCAACACCTGTGGCTTCATTGCCGATGCCAAGGAGGAAAGCATCAATACCATTCTGGAATTTGCACAAGCCAAGACTGAAGGACGCATCGAACGACTCTACGTGATGGGCTGTCTGTCAGAGCGTTATCTGGCCGACCTTGAAGTTGAGATTCCAGAGGTCGACGGATGGTATGGGAAGTTCAACTACAAGCAGTTGGTAGAGGACTTGGAGACCCACCCCCTTGCCCCTCCCTATATGGAGGGGAGTGGTTACTATGATAAACATGAACTATCATCTCCTCGCCCTATAGGGAGAGGATGGGAGAGGGTCTTAACCACCCCTTCTCACTACGCCTACCTGAAGGTATCGGAAGGCTGCGACAGACATTGTGCCTATTGTGCCATCCCCCTGATTACGGGGCGACACCAGAGTCGTCCCATGCAGGAGATTTTGGACGAGGTGCGCTGGCTGGTCAGTCAGGGTGTCAAGGAGTTTAACGTCATAGCCCAGGAGCTGACCTATTATGGTGTGGATATTGATGGTAAGCAGCATATTGCCGAACTGGTAGAGCAGATGGCCGATGTTGAGGGTGTGGAGTGGATTCGTCTGCACTATGCCTATCCGGCTCATTTCCCCTGGGAACTCTTGCGCGTGATGCGGGAGAAGAAGAATGTCTGCAAATACATGGACATTGCCTTGCAGCATATCTCCGACCACATGCTCAGCAGGATGCAGCGTCACGTGACGAAGGAAGAGACGATGGAACTGATTCGCAGGATGCGTCACGAGGTTCCTGGCATCCACCTGCGTACGACGCTGATGGTAGGCTTCCCCGGCGAGTCGGACGAGGACTTCCATGAACTGGTGGAATTTACCAAGTGGGCCCGTTTCGAGCGTATGGGTGCCTTTGCCTATTCCGAGGAGGAAGGAACCTATTCTGAGAAACATTATGAGGACGACGTGCCCGATGATGTCAAGCAGGCCCGACTGGACAAGCTGATGCGCGTTCAGCAGAATATTAGCGCAGAACTGGAGGCTGAGAAGGTGGGTACGGTGATGCGTGTCATCATCGATCGTCAGGAGGGCGACTGGTATGTCGGACGTACTGAGTTCTGTTCGCCTGAGGTTGACCCTGAGGTGCTGATACCTGCTGAAGAAGAACTGACCGTTGGCACGTTCTATGATGCCCTGATTACTGATGCTGAGGAGTTTGACTTATACGCCACAACAAGATACGAATAATCAAGACACACTACTTTAAGATTATGAACAACAAGGAATTTATTGCTGAATTGGCTGAGCGTACAGGCTATGGGATGAAAGACACCCAGAAGTTGGTGAACAACGTCATCAACGCTATGGGTGATGCTTTCCAGGAAGACAATGCTGTGCTCGTTCCTGGCTTTGGTACTTTCGAGGCCAAGAAGAAGATGGAGCGTGTCATCATCAATCCCTCTACGGGACAGCGCATGCTGGTCCCACCGAAACTGGTATTAAACTTCAAGCCCAACCAGACATGGAAGGATAAACTGAAAGGAGGACAGTAACGATGGGAAAACTGACAATACAGGAGATTGCTGCTGTTCTCATTGAGAAGAACGGCATAGAGAAACAGGATGCCAACCGCTTTGCATCCGCTATGTTCACGCTGATACAGGAACGTCTGGAGTCCGACCATCTTGTAAAAGTCAAGGGCTTGGGCACCTTTAAGATTGTGGACGTAGAAGCACGTGAGAGCGTCAGCGTAAATACTGGTGAGCGCTTCACCATCAGTGGCCACTCCAAGGTGACATTCACACCTGATGCAACGATGAAGGAGCTGGTGAACAAACCCTTCTCGCAGTTTGAGACCGTCGTGCTGAACGATGGCGTGGAGTTTGAGGACGTTGAAGAGGAACAGCCCGTTGTGGAGGAACCCGTTGTGGAGGAGCCTGTTGTGGAGGAGCCTGTAGCTGTAATGGCTATGCATGAACCAGAGCCTGAGCCAGAACCGGAACCTGAACCAGAACCTGAACCTGAGCCAGAACCAGAGCCTGAACCAGAGCCTGAACCAGAGCCTGAAGTGGAACCAGAGCCAGAGCCAGAACCTGAAGTGGAACCTGAGCCAGAGCCTGAAGTGGAACCTGAGCCAGAGCCTAATGCGGAGGTAACAGAAGAAACAGCCACTGAGGACTTCGTGCTTGACGAAGAAGAAGGACGTCCGTGGGGACGTTGGCTGTTGAGTGCTCTGGGCGTATTACTGCTGATGGCATTGTCTGCTTTTGGAGGATACTATTATGGTAGCCAAAAGCAACCAACGCTGGCTGCTGTTCCTGACACCATTGTTGTCAGAGACACGGTGGTGATGGCACCAGTGGATAGTGCTCTCGTTGCCAAGACAGAGACATCTGCTGAGGTAGCAGAGACACCTGCTGAGGTAGCTGAGAAGCCTGCAGCTGTTGTTGAGAAGCCACAAGAACAGCCTAAAGCTGAGGAACAACCTGTTGTTGACAAGTACGCCGAGAAAGATGCCCGTGTGCGTCTGGGAGCCTATCGCATCGTGGGGTTGGACCAGGAGGTGAAGGTGCAGGCAGGCCAGACCTTCCGTAGCATCTGCAAGGCCTACCTGGGTCCTGATATGGAATGCTATGTCGAGGTGTTTAATAACCTGCCGAAGAATCCTACAGTCAAGGCAGGACAGGTGATAAAAATCCCTAAGCTGCAAGTAAAGAAGAAGCGCCAGCAGACTGCCAAGAAGTAAGGGCAGGTTGCTGACGCATCCTCAAAAAACGTACAGACGGATTCTTAAAAAACTATTTGATCGTAACGACTACTGGGTTCTCCATCTCTTTCTTCCATGCAGAGAGGTGGTTGAACCAGTCTTTGGCCTGATGGAAGCCGAAGGTCTCTTTATCTGAAGTATAGCTTACCTTGTAGGCCATATGGTTGCCATTGACTTTCAGCACATACGCATAGTTGTCTTTATTGGCCGCTTCCTCGCTGACGATGTTTTCCCTGGGTATCAATATGCCCAGTCCCACCGTTTCACGACTCCATTTGGTGGTGTCAGCAGCAGGATAGTCAGTACCCCAGCAACCACGCAGGCCTCCCTTGTCGCTGAACTCCTCAGAGCCTTTCACGTTGATGATACCTGTAGAGAAACGATAGGCGCTGACATCCTTGTTGAAGAACACGTCAACATCCGTATCGCGATGTCCGGCATATTGTGTATAACGCAGGGTCATGTTGATGGGTGATGGGTGTTGGGTGATGGGTGATGGAGCTTGCCAGCCACGATCGATGACTTCTACGATAGCACGCAGAGGACCATAGCTGATGACGCGCTGTGTCCTTGTACGAACAGGTTCGACGAGGGTGGGCTTTTCTCCGTTCCAGCCACGAAAGGCACCCAGACCAAACGTCTGACCAACCCAAAGTACATCGTCACCATAGCCTTGCGCCTTCTGTTCGTCGGAGGTATAGAACTGGGTGTCCTTCAGCTCCAGCCGTTTCTGGTATTTACCATACAGGTCGAGCGTCTGACGTGCATCGAAGTAGATGCGGATGCCGTTGAGTTCGCTTTCGAAGTCTACACCGTGATGATGCTGCACATTATAGGTATAGGCTGCATCACCTCTTGCCGTGAGGGCTTCAATATAGTTGTTCTGCTGATTCTTCTTCAGCGTCTTGTCCTTGGTGTTGGCCAATACCATCTCAGCATATACGCGGGCAGGATAGGAGCGAGGCTCGCCTTCCAGACTGAATGTGATGGCATATTCCTTCGTTTCCTTCTTGCCGAGGTCAGCCAGAAAACACAGTTCGTCATAGCTGTCGTCCTGATTCATGTCGTCCAGCTGACAGGGAATCTCCTGGCCATTATGAGTGACTAGTGCTGAGCGAACATCACCATAGGGTGTCGTCTTAATAATAATAGGTACGTCCGCGCGAGGACTGTTAGTTGGGTTATTGACCGTTACGACAACGGTGTTCTGGGCTGTAGCTGACGTGCTGAGCACCGACAGAAGAAGCATCATGATAACTTGTTTCATATAGCTATAAAGTCGTGTGATTGTTTATGCAATTTTTTACAAAATAAACGAATATCACCCCAAATATGCACCTTTTTTTATCTTTTTTAGGTTAAAATTTGGTTTTTACAATATTTTTTAGTAATTTTGCATCGGTTTTTAACACTTATGTTATTTTATAGTGCGTAAAGTCTACGGAATACTGTTTGCCATCATGTTGGTTTGCTTCAGTTGCGAATGGCAGTTGAAACCCAGTGCCGACGAGGTGGATAGCGCTCAAATCAGCGTTGAGCGCTATGACCGTATTGAGACTCTTTTCCTGACCTCTGGCGACTATTCTGCCTTGCAACAGATGAACACCAGCTATCCCATGCAGACGCGTATGCTTATTGAGGATGTGCTTCATATCGGCAAGGTCAACGACGAAGCCATCAATGCCAAGTTCCTGCGCTTCTTTCAGGATTCCACTCTGCAGAAGATGTTAGGCGACGTCGAGGAACAATTTTCGGAGATGGACGACATCAACGAGGAATTGACATCTGCTTTTTCACGCCTGAAGGATGACATTCCCAATTTGGAGATTCCACAGATCTATGCCCAAGTGGGCAGCTTTGACCAGAGTATTATTGTTGGCAACAAGACTTTAGGCATCAGTTTGGATAAGTATCTGGGTGCTGACTATCCTTTTTACCAGCAGCATTATACCGCTCGTCAGCGTAATATGATGACTCGCGACATGATAGTACCGGACTGCCTGAGCTTCTATCTGTTAAGCATCTATCCCTTCCCTAATGCCGAACAGTCGTCGCAGGATGAGCGTGACATGCACATGGGTCGGATACAATGGGTGGTCAACCGTATCACAGACCGGGATGTCTTTAATAATTCCTTTGTCACCCATGCAAACCAGATGATGAACAATGACCATCACCTGACTGTCGATCAGTTGTTGCGTCAGGGAAGGTGATATTCCCCATCCACAAGTGAATGAAGACACCTATTTATATAATAGAAGAAGAGAGACTGCGCAAGAACCTGGCACTGATCAGGGAAGTGGCGCAACGTACAAATGCAGAGTGGATACTGGCTTTCAAGGCCTTTGCGCTGTGGAAGACGTTCCCCATATTCCGTGAGTACATCAGTAGCACGACGGCCAGTTCATTGAGTGAGGCACGTCTGGCTTTGGAGGAGTTTGGGGCCAAAGCCCACACGTATTCGCCTGCCTACAAGGACGACGAGTTTGACGAGATAGTACACTGTTCTAGCCACCTGACGTTCAACTCGCTCAGTCAGTATGAGCGTTTCCACGAGAGGGCACATGCTTGCTCGCTGGGCCTGCGCGTGAATCCGGAGTATTCGGAGGTGGGTACGGCTCTCTATAATCCCTGTGCGCCAGGTACCCGTTTTGGTGTCACTGCTGACAAGTTGCCTGAGCAGCTGCCTGAGGATATTCGCGGCTTCCACTGCCACTGTCATTGTGAGAGCGGCTCGGACGTCTTCGAGCGTACCTTGGTGCATATTGAGGAGAAGTTTGCAAAGTGGTTTCCGCAGTTGGACTGGATCAACTTCGGCGGAGGCCACCTGGTGACGCGCAAGGACTACGACATCGAACGACTGGTACGTCTGATGGAAGGTTTCCATCATCGTTATCCGCACCTGAAGGTTATCTTTGAGCCTGGTAGCGCCTTTGCCTGGCAGACGGGGCCGCTGGTGGCCAGTGTGGTGGACGTGGTGGAGGACAAAGGCATCCGCACGGCCATTTTGGACGTGAGCTTCACTTGTCATATGCCCGACTGTCTGGAAATGCCGTACTATCCCGATGTGCGTGGAGCGGCCTCCCCCGACCCCTCCGAAGGAGGGGAGTGCGTTGCGGTGGATCAGACATCCCCTCCTTCGGAGGGGCTTGGGGAGGCCCACCT
>JAEEGH010008079.1_pt1 | contig 25035 bp, 18 predicted proteins | sample 9134181 | NCBI WGS metagenome assembly JAEEGH01 (sample SAMN16246544, study PRJNA631951) | gut metagenome | biome: gut microbiome; feature: rumen; material: DP-attached | host: Bos | place: Iran: Karaj | collected 2018-10
CGTCTTGTCAAACGGCGGATAGTAGAAAACGGGGTCGTATCCGAAGCCGTCAAATCCCCTTCTTTGAAAGGTGATGAAGCCCTCGCATGCGCCCTTTACCGTAAACACCCTGCCGTCGGGAAAGACCAGCGCAAGCGCACATATAAACCTTGCCGAACGCTTGCTTTCGGGAACGTTTTTCAGTTCATAAAGCAGTTTGTCGACGTTTTCGTCGTCCGTTGCGTTTTTGTTTTCCGTCGACGCGTATCTTGCAGAGTAAATGCCGGGACGTCCCGAAAGAAAGTCCACGCATAAGCCCGAATCGTCGGCAAGAGAGGGCGCGTTCAAAGCATAACATACGGTTTTTGCCTTTATGAGCGCGTTTTCCTCAAAAGTCGTTCCGTTTTCTTCAATTTCTCCCGAAAAGCCCGTTTCCGAAAGACTTTTGAGCTTTACGTTCTCAAGCCCGAGCATTTTTTCAAGCTCTTTTACCTTGTGCGCGTTTTTCGACGCGACGATTATTTCAAGAATTTCATTTTTTTCCATGTGTTTTTCCGTTTCAGTCTTCTTTTTCGTCAAATAGTGCTTTGATAAACGTTTTTGCGCAAAACGGCTGTAAGTCGTCCATCTGCTCGCCTACGCCTATGAATTTTACGGGGATGCCGAGCTCCGACTTTACCGAAATGATGATTCCGCCCTTTGCCGTGCCGTCAAGCTTGGTTAAAATTATTCCTGTTATGTCTGCGGCGCCCATAAATTCCTTCGCCTGATTTATCGCATTCTGCCCCGTTACCGCGTCGAGTACGAGCAGGTTTTCTCTCGACGCGCCCGGAAGCTCTCTGTCGAGTACCCGCACCATTTTGGAAAGCTCGTCCATAAGATTCTTTTTGACGTGAAGCCTGCCCGCCGTGTCGATTATGAGCACGTCCGCTTTGTGGCTTTTTGCGTAATTTGCCGCGTCGTAAACGACCGACGCGGGATCCGAACCCTCAGTGTGCTTGATTATCGGAACGTCAACGCGGCGCGCCCATATTTCAAGCTGGTCTATGGCGGCGGCCCTGAAGGTGTCCGCGGCGGCAAGAACTACGCTCTTTCCTTCGTTTTTAAGCATGTTCGCAAGCTTTGCGATGGAAGTCGTTTTTCCGACGCCGTTAACGCCTATTACGAATATTACCGACGGCGCCGTAGATAGATTTAACGGCTCGTCTTCGCCGATTACCTCTTCAAGTATCGAGAAAAGCTCCGCTTTTGCATCATCAGGCTCGCTTATTTTCTTTTCTTTGAGATTGAACCTCAGCTTTTCAATTATTTTGCTTGTCGCACCGATACCCACGTCCAACGCGATAAGCACCTCTTCAAGCTCGTCGAGTAAATCCTCGTCGACCTTTGAAAAACTCTTGAAAATATTGTTTATCTGACCGAAAACGGAGTCCTTCGTTTTTTTGAGTCCCTGCTTCAGCCTGTCAAAAAATCCCATTATTTACTCCTTTATAACTTTACGCCCGTCTTCTTTTCGACGTCGTCAAGGTTGACTTTCAAAAAGGTAGAAACGCCCTTTTCCTGCATGGTAACGCCGTACATCGTGTCGGAAATTTCCATTGTGCCCCTGCGGTGGGTGATGATGATGAACTGCGTGTCGGAATTCCGCTTTAAGTAAGATGCGAAACGGTTTACGTTCACGTCGTCAAGCGCCGCCTCGATCTCGTCGAATATGTAAAACGGCGCGGGGTTGACTTTAAGAATCGCAAAGTAAAGCGCAATCGCGGTAAACGCCTGCTCTCCGCCCGAAAGAAGAGATATGTTCTTCACCGTCTTCCCGGGAGGCTGAATGTTTATTTCAATGCCCGATTCAAGAAGGTTGTCGGGGTCGGATATGACTATGTCCGCGTTTCCTCCGCCGAAAAGCTCGCTGAATACCTCCTTGAAGCTTGCGTTTATCTTTACAATCGCTTCCGAGAAGAGCTTTTTCATATCGTTTTCCAAGCGCTTTATGATGTTTTCAAGCGATTTTTTCGCATCCTGCAGGTCGTTTATCTGTCCCTGCATGAAGTCGTAACGCTGTTTGGTTTCCTTGAATTCCTCCACGGCGTTCACGTTGATGTTTCCGAGAGCCTTTATCTTTGATTTTATCGAAGAAAGCTCCTTTTCCGCACCTTTTTCGGGAGGCGGCAGTTTCAGCGACAACGCATCGGAAAAAGAGAGGGAATATTCCTCGAATAATTTTGAAGTAAGTACGTCGTACTCGCTTTTCGACTTTTCGAGCTTCGCTTCAAGCTTTGTCATCATCTCAAAGAAGACTTCCTTGTCGCGTATGAGATCCTTCTGGCTTTCGCGCTTCAAAGTCGACTGCGCCTCAAGCGAGGACGCCTCTTCAATGTAGTCTGCAAGCGCCTTTTTCTTTTCCTCGACGGCGGCCTTTATCTTTTCCGTTTCCTTTTCATTGTTCTCAATGTCGGTTTTTATTCCGGAAAGACGCGCGTCAATGTCTTCAAGTTCTTTTTTGAGGGAGATTATGCGCTCTTCGTTCTGCTCCCTGCTGCCTTTTGCGGATAAAATCAACGCACTTGCGTTTTCGGCGTCTTTCTGCGCAGAAACGAGTTTTATCTGTATTTCCGATTTTGTCTCGGCAGCCTTTTGCAGTTTTTCGTATAATTCGTCCGCAAGCGAGTCGGAAAGCTTCTTTTCGCTTTCAAGGGACGAGAGCTTTTCCTCAGACTGCGCCTTTTGCTCCTTTATCGCGTTCAGCCGCTCTTTTATCTTTTCGGCGTCGAATTCGTTTAAGCGCGACTCCATGTCCGAAAGCCTTGCTTTGCACGCCGAGATGTGCTCGCTTTGCAGTTTGATGTCACTCTCGCACTTGTAAAAAGAGGCGTCGGCGTTGAGAAGATCGTTCTTTAAACTTTCGACGTATTCCTCCGAAGAAGCGATGTCTTCCGCGTTTTCCGCAATTTTTACGCTTAACTCCTTTGCGTCTTTGAGCGTTTTGGCAATGGTTTTTTCGAGATTTGAAATGTCCGAGCTTCTTGAAAGAATGCCCGTCCTTGACGCCGCGGAACCGCCCGTGTAGGAGCCTCCCGCGTTTATTACCTGCCCGTCGGGGGTAACAACCTTGTATCTGAACGAGTACTTTCTCGCAATTTTGGACGCACTGTCAATACTGTCGCATATAATCGTTCGGCCGAGCAGGTATTCGGCGATTTTCCCGTATTTTTCGTCGTATCCGATAACCGAGCTTGCAATTCCGAGAAAGCCCTCGTCGGATTTTAAGTTTTCGGGAATCGTCTTTCCCGAAATCGAGGTCAAAGGCAGAAACGTAGCTCTGCCCGCGTTTGTACTCTTCAAAAATGCAATCGCGCTTTTCGCACTGTCCTCGTCTTCTACCACGATGTTCGAAACGGAGGCGCCGAGCGCGGTTTCAACCGCCGTAACGTATTTTTCCGGGACGGAAAACAGCTTTGATACGGGACCGCATATTCCCGAAAGGGTTTTTTCGCCGAGAACGGCTTTTACGCTGTTCGGATAACCCTCGAGCATATTTTCCATTTTTTCGAGAGTCTCTTTTCTGTGCAGAGCCGACGCATAAAGCGCTGCATACTCGTTTTTAAGCCCCGCAAGCTTTGCCTTTTCGTCGTTTAATTTGTCAAGAGACGCTTTTTCCTCCTCAATGTCGGAAAGAATGGATTTTTTCTCATTTTCCGCGTCTTTTTTGCGGTTTTGCGCCGCCGAAAGATACTTTTCGGTCTGTTCCAGCTCAAGCTTTGCCTTTTCGATTTCGGAATTTAAGAATTCTTTTCGCGATGACTCCGATTTTTCGAAATTCAGCTCCTCCGCCTCGCTTATTTTCAGCTCGGTGAGCCTTTCGCTTTCACGCCTGATTTCGTCGTCCTTTTCCGAAACGCGTTTTTCGGCGTCAGAAAAATCCTTTTCGAGCTTCTGTGTTTCTTCTTTTATTTTTTCAAGCTCGTTTTCGGCGTCCTTTAGTATTTTGATTTTCTCTTCGCTCGTCTGTGAAGCAAGGAGGATGTCGTTTTCAAGCTTCTCCTTCTGCGTGGTGGAAAGAAAATTTATCTCGCTCTGTATCTGCGTTTTTTTCTCGTTGTGGTGCGATACGTCGTTTGAAGAAAGCGCGCGCGCATTTTCGAGCCTGTTTCTTTCTTCCTCAAGCGCTGACAGCTCCCCGCGGGTAATTTCCGCCTTGTTGGACAAGAACTGCTTTTTGTTGAAAATGCCGTCTATCGACGATTCGAGAAGCTCCAGCTCACGCTGTTTGGCGTCGTAATTTTCCTTTGCGCTTGTAAAATCCTTTTCATAAATATCCGTTTCCGAGTGGAATTTAGAAAGCTTGTCCACCCATAAGGAAACCTCAAGTTCCTTTTTCCTGCCGGCGAGTTCAAGGTATTTTTTCGCATTTTCGGCATCTTTTTCAAGCGGCTCCAGACGGCTTCCGATTTCAGACACGATGTCGGTAAGGCGGACTAAATTTGCGTCCGTTTCAAAAAGCTTTTTTTCGGTGTCGTTTTTTCTGTATCTGTATTTCGAAATACCCGCCGCCTCCTCAAAAATGCGGCGCCGCTCCTCGCTTTTCTGCGAGAGCACTTCGGATATTTTGCCCTGACCTATTACCGAGTAGCCTTCTCTGCCGATACCGGTGTTAAGGAAAAGTTCGTAAATATCTTTGAGTCTTGATACTCTGTCGTTTATTCTGTATTCGCTCTCGCCCGAGCGGTAGTATTTTCTTGTGATTTTGACTTCCTTTGCGTCCTCGGGAAGCTCGTTCTGCGAGTTGTCAACAATAATCGAAACCTCGCAGAAGCCGGTCTGGGAACGCTTCGCCGTGCCCGAGAAAACGACGTCTTCCATCTTGGAGCCTCTGAGCGTTTTCGGCGACATTTCTCCGAGTACCCAGCGCACGGCGTCGGATATATTCGATTTTCCGCTGCCGTTCGGTCCGACGATTGCGGTAATGCCTTTTTCAAAATCAAGGCGCGTTTTGTCGGGAAAGGATTTGAAACCTCTCATTTCAAGTGCTTTTAAGTACAAAATTCGGTCCCCTTTTTAAGTTCAAGTGTGGAAAATTCAAATTCCAGCGTGTTTTTTTCGACGTTGTTGTCGGAAATAATCTTTATTGCGCCGTATTCGGCGTTTTTTTCTTTTAATTCTTCTTTCAGTGCAATTACGTTTTTCTTTTTCTGCCCGGAAATCTTCGATTGTTCGCCGGGCGCGCATTTTATTATGAGTATGCGGCTTTTGGACGCATTTTTTGATAAAATATCAAAGTTCTTTTCAATAATATCCGCATAGTATCTTCCGATTACAAGCTCTCCGAGCGCGCTGTGGTTCGCGCCCGCATAGACGTTTTCACCTTTTTGCAGCATTTCCGTCGACTGCAGCCCTATTCTCAAAACCTGAACATCGTTCTTTACGAAAACTCCGTAAACCGCGGCGCTGCGCGCGACCGCTTCGTCTACCGTAAGAGTGGAGTAGGAGCCGTTTTTTGCCATTTCGCAAAGCTTTGTGTTTTCAAAAACGACCGTCGGATAAATCCTCGCACAGTCGCATCCCATTTCGACGATTTTTTCCGCCGTGTATATTTCGTCGCTAAGCGTCGATGACGGAAGCCCTATCATCATCTGCCCCGTGAGAGTAAAACCGTATTTTTTGATAAGCGCGCATGCTTTTTCGGAACAGAGCGCCGTATGTCCTCTGTTTGAGGCAAGAAGCACGGAATCTCTCATGCTCTGAAGTCCGAGTTCTATGTCGGTAACGCCTCTTGACTTCAGGATGCCGAGAATTTCATCATCTATGTAGTCGGGGCGCGTGGAAAGCCGTATCGACGAAACCTTTCCGGCTTTGACGTATTCGTACGCGTCGTCAAGTAAGCGCGTCATAAGCGGAATTCCGATTCCCGTAAAGCTTCCTCCGAAAAAGGCGATTTCGGCGTTTTTCGCATTTCCGCCGTAGGTGGAGAGCGCAAGATCGATTTCGGGGCGTATATCGCGGTCTGCCCGCTCCGCCATACCCGTAATCGTGCGCTGATTGCAGAAAACGCAGTCGTTTCTGCAACCTTCGTGCGGTATGAAAATCGGAATATTGATATGCTTTTCCATTACATTTTCACGTCCCCGAATAAGAGAAGAGCTTCTTTTGCCGCCTGCTGTTCGGCTTCTCTTTTGGAACTGCCTTTTCCCTTGCCGATAACGTTGTTGTTGAGCGACACCTGAACCTCGAAGGTCTTGTTGTGGGACGGACCGCTTTCGCTTACCGTCGAATATTCCAGAATGTCGCCTTTTCCCGATTGAACGAATTTCTGAAGGATAGTTTTGTAGTCCTCGGTACTGCCGTTTCCGACGAGCTTCAGAGACGCGGCTCTTACAAACGGGAGCACGTATTTTCGCGCCTCTTCAAAACCGCCGTCAAGGTAAATTGCGGCAATCGTTGCTTCGAAAGCGTCGGCGAGAATGGATTTTCTCTCCCTGCCGCCCGTGTTTTCCTCGCCTTTGCCGAGGAGCAGAAACGAGCCTAAATCAATTTCCTTTGCATATTCGTAAAGCGCGTTTTCGCAAACCACGCCCGCGCGTATTTTCGTAAGGTCGCCCTCAAAGAGATTTCTGTTTTCCTTGAATAGATAAACGCTCGTTATAAGCGATAAAACGGAATCCCCGAGAAATTCGAGCCGCTCGTTGCAGCGCACGTCTTCGCCCTTTGCCCGTTTTTCGTTTGAAAAAGAGGAATGGGTAAACGCGGTAAGTATTAAATTTTTGTCTTTGAACGTGTAGCCCGTTCTTTCTTCAAAATCCCGTACGGTTTTCTGCAAAAAAATCCCTTCCTGTCGTTATTGCTCTTCGTTTTCTTTGCGAGACGCAACAATTTTTTCGATTTCCTCAATCATACCGCTCAAAGCGTAGTTTTTCGCCTGTAATATGCAGTATGCGATGCTCGTGGCGTTCGCCGAGCCGTGAGCTTTTATTACCGGCTTTGAAATGCCGAGAAACGGCGCTCCGCCGAATTCATCGTAGCTCATGTCCTTCTTTAACTTTTTAAGCCCGCTCTTTACGAGCAGCGCGCTGAATTTGGATACCGCGTTTTTGTAGAATAACTGCTTCAATACCGATTTTACAAATAGGCCCGCACCCTCGCAGAGCTTTAATACTATGTTGCCCGTAAAGCCGTCCGCAACCATAACGTCGACCTTTCCCTCGGGAATTTCGCGGCCTTCTATGTTGCCGACAAAGTTTATGAGCTTTTCCTCTTTAAGCAGCTTGTAAGCCTCCGATTGAAGCGGAGTACCCTTGTGTTCCTCGGCTCCGTTGTTTATAAGCGCGGTTTTGGGAGAAGAAATACCCATTACCTTTTCCATAAACAGACTGCCCATTATCGCAAATATGAGGAGGTTTTCGGGAGTGCAGTCGGTCTGCGCGCCCGCGTCGGCAAGCATCGTCGGCGAGCCGAGAGGGATAATCGCGCCGAGAGCCGCGCGTCTGACGCCTTTTATGCGGCGGATTTTAAGAGTCGCGCCCGTGAGGAGCGCACCCGTGTTTCCGGCGCATACAAGCGCGTCGCCGCCGCCGCTTTTGAGCAGGTCGAGAGAAACCGCCATGGATGAAGAAGCCCTTTCCGGCTTCATTATTTCGCCCGGGTGGTCTTCCATCGTGATGTGCGGACCGCCCGCTTCGACAATCGTAAAGCCTGAAATGTCAAGACCGTTATCCTTTGCGGTTTTTGAAAGCACGTCCTTTTCGCCGACGAGAATTACGTCGACGCCGTGTTTTTCACTGCCGAGAATCGCGCCTTTCAGTATTTCAAGCGGAGCATTGTCGCCGCTCATACAGTCAACGATAATTTTCATTTTCCGATATATGACCCGATGTCCGCAAAGGCGGACGTCCTTTCTTGTTGATGTTTATTTGCTCTTTTTGTTCTTTTCGTTGTACGAACAGGTTTTGTTCATGCATACGAAAACGTTTTCCTTTCCGCGCTTCTGAAGAAGCATTCCGCCGCATACGGGGCATTTTTCGTTGGTGGGAACGTCGCACGACGTGAACTTGCATTTCGGATAGGAAGAACAACTGTAAAACGTCGTTCTGTTCTTGCCGTGCCGTATCGTAAGAGGCGAGGAGCATAACGGACATTTTACGTCAAGCTCTTTTGTAATAGGCTTTGTGCCGTTGCATTTCGGGTATGAGGCGCACGCGTAGAACTGTCCGTATCTGCCGCGCCGTATTACCATCGGACCTCCGCAGATGTCGCATTTTATGTTTTCGGGCGCGGGGGTTGCCGACGACGTTTTGGCGCCCGCTTCGACGGGCTTTCCGTTTTTGTCAAGGGTTTTGGTGTTCTTGCAGGCGGGATAGTTCGGGCAGGCCGCAAACTTTCCGAATCTTCCGCTCTTAATAACCATTTTGCTTCCGCATTTTTCACATATTATGTCCGTTTCAACGACGGGAAGTTTGTAATTCTCACGGTTGATGTTCTTCTGCGCGTCGTCAAGCTCTTTTTCAAAGCCGTCGTAGAAATTTTGCAGAACGGAAAGCATATCTTTTTTGCCGCTTTCAATGTCGTCAAGGAAATTTTCCATGTTCGCGGTAAAATCATAGTCGACAATTTCCTTGAAGTTGTCGCACATGAGCTTTGTGGTAACCTCACCGAGCGACGTGGGAGCGAGCGTTTTAGCGTCGCGCTCTACGTATCCGCGCTGGATTATCGTCGTAATGGTCGGCGCAAAGGTGCTCGGCCTGCCGATGCCTTTTTCTTCAAGCGCCTTTATAAGAGTGCCTTCCGAAAATCTTGCGGGCGGCTGGGTAAAGTGCTGAGCCGGAATTATTTCCGCGCAGTCGAGTACGTCCCCGTTCTTGACGGGAGGAAGAACGTTGTCCTTTTCGCCGTCGTCGTCTGATTTTTCTTCCGACTTGTAGTCGTAAAGAACCGTATATCCGTTGAATTTCACGGTGTAGCCGGAGCTTCTGAACGGGACGCCGTTGCATTCCGTGTCAATGTTTACGGTATCTAAAATTGCGCTTGCCATCTGGCTTGCGAGAAATCTGTCCCATATAAGACTGTATAATTTGAACTGGTCGTTCGAAAGGAACTGTTTTATCTCCTTGGGCGGATAATTCATATACGACGGACGGATGGCTTCGTGAGCGTCCTGCGCGCCGTTTTTCGATTTGTAGAAACGGCGTTTTTCGGGGTAATATTCCTTTCCGTAAACGGATTTAATATACTGCTCGGCGCTGTCAAGCGCAACCGACGATACGTGGAGCGAGTCGGTACGCATGTAGGTTATGATACCGTGCGTGCCGCGTGAACCGAGAGAAATACCTTCGTATAATTCCTGAGCCGTTTTCATCGTTTTCGAAGACGAAAAACCGAGCCTTCTGTAAGCTTCCTGCTGGAGCGTGGAGGTGATGAACGGCGGCTGGGGATTCTTGTATCTTTCTGATTTTTTTACTTCCTTTACGGTAAATTTTCCGCCCTTTATTTTTTCAAGCACCTCGTTTGTCTTTTCCTCGTCGGAAAGTCCGAGCTTGTTTTTGGAGGACGCGGCGTAGGAAGCCTTGAATTTCTTGCCGTCGGCGGTTTTCAGCATCGCGTCGATAGTCCAGTATTCCTCGGCGCGAAAGGCGCGTATCTCGTTTTCGCGGTCGACGATAAGACGGGTTGCAACCGACTGCACACGGCCTGCCGAAAGACCGCTCTTTATCTTTTTCCAGAGAATCGGACTCAGCTGATAGCCGACGATTCTGTCAAGAATTCTTCTCGTCTGCTGCGCGTCCACAAGGTCCATATTCAAAGAAGACGGATTTTTGACGGCGGCGCGCACCGCGTTTTCGGTAACCTCGTTGAAGCGTATGCGCTTTGTCTTGCTTTCGTCAAGCTCGAGTACCTGAGTCAGATGCCACGAAATAGCTTCTCCTTCACGGTCGGGGTCGGTTGCGAGATATACGGTGTCCGCTTTTTTCGCTTCCGCCTTCAAACTTTTGATAAGCTCGCCCTTGCCCCTGATGTTGATGTATTTGGGCGCAAAGCCGTGTTCGATATCTATTCCCAAAGCGCTTTTGGGAAGGTCTCTCACGTGTCCCTGAGAGGCGATGACCTTGAAGTTTTTGCCGAGATATCCTTTTACGGCCTTGATTTTGTTTGGAGATTCGAGAATAACAAGTTTATTAGCCACTGGGGGGTTCCTCCTGATATATATAAATTTATTTTAATCTGTTCTGCGGTAGTTTCCGCCGGGAAGCATTTCGATAAGTCCGTACACCTCAAGCAAGGTCAGGGAAGACAGCGCATCGTCTATCTTAATGCCCCTTGATGCAATTTCGTCGGCGCTGAGAACGTCTTTTTCCTCAAACATGTCGTAAATGACCTTTTCCTGCGCCGAAAGTGCCGAAACGTTTGGATTTGGCGCATGCGGGGACGCTTTTTCGTCGGTTTTTTCCTCGTAAAGAACTTTTTTCGGGGAAGAATCCTTTTTGGAATCGTCTTTGTCCTTCTGAGCGCGTTTCTCGGCTTTGCCGGGCTTTGCCAGCGTCCTGTTCGGAGCGCTTTCCTTGTCGGGAACGATTATGTTGTCCAGAAAAGCGTTGTCAACAGCTTTCTGAATGAGTTTTTCGGGAACGTTTACCTTTCTGTCAACGTTTATCCTGTGCGGAAACAGTAAAGAATATTCCGAAACGATGTCTTCCGCCTCCGTAAAAACGATGGCGCCCGATTTTATAAGTCCCAGAGGCCCCGCGTATAAGGAATTGTCAACGGCGCCCGGTATTGCGAAAATCTGCCTGCCCTGATATAAAGCATGGTCGGCGGTGATAAGCGCTCCGCTTTTCTCGTTTGCTTCAAAAATGGCGGTTGCAACGCCGAGTCCGCTTATAACTCTGTTTCTTATAGGAAAATTCGTGCCCTCCGGCCGCGTAAACGGGGCAAATTCCGAAATAATAAGTCCGCGCGCCGAAAGCCTGTAAAATAAATCCTTGTTCTGCCACGGATATATTCTGTCAATACCGCATCCTAAAACGCCGACAGAATACGCGTCTGCGTCAAGAGCTGCTCTCGTGCAGGCGGAATCGATGCCGACCGCAAGCCCCGTAACCACAACCGCTCCGTAGCTTGCCGCCTTGTATGCGGTAACGTATGCCTGACGGAAACCTCTTTCCGAGCAGGAACGCGTTCCTACCATGGCAATGAGCGGATAGTCGTCGAGATGCTCAACCCTGCCTCTGTAATATAGAAGCGCGGGCGGATTTTCAATGTGCTTCAGCCTCTGCGGATAATACGGGTGGTCGTAGCATAAAAGCCCGATACGGTCTTTTTTGCAATATGCAAGATATTCGTTCGCAAGGTCAAGATCCTTGTTTTCAAGCCTTTTCGCATCCTTTTCGGATATTCCCGCGTCGGCATACTCCTTTTCGCCTGCGTTGTAGATGTCTTCAACGTCGTCAAAGTATTCCAGCAAAAGCTTTGCCGAGGAGTTTCCGGGACGAAGTACCGAACTCAGCCATATATAGTATAAATCGTGTAAATCGGCGTTTCCCATATTTTTATATCCTTTTCGGTTTACATAATTTCGCTTTCAAGCAGCGACGCCTTTTTCATTTCCCACATAATAACTGAAGCGGCGGAGGCGGCGTTGAGGCTCTCGGCGTTATTTGCCATGGGAATGAAAATTTTACCCGTGCAGAGAGCTTTCGTCTTTTCGTCGGTGCCGTGCCCCTCGTTTCCGATAACAAAGCTGTCGGAGGGGGAGAAGCTTATTTCGCCGAGTCTTTTGCTGTTTCTGTCTACGTCGGCGCAGTAAACGCCGTATCCCAGAGAAATGATTTTCTGCACGGCGTCCGCGGCGCTCGGCGCGAAAAAGGGTTTTATTTTAAACAGACTTCCCATCGCGGCGCGCAGGGTCTTTCCGCCGTATACGTCGGCGCAGCCCGACGTAAAAACGACGTTTTCAAAGCCGAAAGCATAGCAGCTGCGCACAACGGCGCCGATATTTAAGGGGTTCTGAATTTCGTCGAGAATAATAAAGCCACCTCTTGCGGCTTTTTCAAACTCGTCGCCTTTTATGAAAAGGCGCGGCGGAATCTGCGCGCAGACGAAAACACCCTGCGGGGACTTTTCGCCGGACAATTTATCGTATACCTCGTCGGAAACAAGGAAAAACTGCGCGCCCTTCGCGCGTTCAAGCACTTCTTTGTATATACTCTGCGCTTTTTTCGTGAAAAATACCTTTTTTATTTCAATGCCCGAGGCAAGCGCTTCTTCAAAGAGCTTTATACCCTCGAACGTAAATTGCGAAAGTTCGTCTCTTTTCCTTTTGTCCTGCGACAGCGCGGAAAGTTCGATTATTGTCTCGTTTTTTCTTGACGTGATTTCGGTGAAAACCATATAAACCTCCGTAAACAGTCTGCCGTGCGTACAAAATTATACAAATAACATTTTATACCTTTTTATATTAATTTTCAATAATTATATATTAACAATAGCCGTTCTGCATTAACAATTGGTAAATGAAATATGTCCGATGTGTTAATTTGAAAAAACTCAAAAAATCGGTGCAGATATTTTTAATATAATAAATGAATAAAAAACGGCGGATAAAAAATATATAGTTAACAATATCTTAACAATAAAAAGCCGACAATATGATAATATATTCATATATTAAAGATTAAGAACGGAGAAAAAATATGTCGGTTATATGGAATAATAAATATGCCCTGCTGCGTAAGCCCGAACCGCTGTTTACCGTTCTTGTGGCGGCGGCGGGAAGCGGAAAACGCATGGGAAACGTGTATAAACCGCTGTATAAAATCGAGGAAAAGGAAATGATAGCGTATTCCCTCGAGGTGTTCCAGAAAAGCGGATTTGTAAAGCAGATTGTAGTCAGCGCGCCGAACGATAAAAAAGAAGAGATATACGACGTTGCAAAAAAGTGCGGCTGCACGAAACTCAAATGCGTGTCGGACGGAGGGGAAACACGCGCCGAATCGGTACTTGGCGCATTTCGCGCGGCGTTTGACAAAAAAGAGGATATAACGCCGTTTGTTGCAATTCATGACGCCGCAAGACCGCTTGTTACCGAAAATATAATAAACGACGTGTTTTTCGCATGTACAAAATACGGCGCGTCGGTCGCCGCTACAAAGGTCAGGGACGCGATAAAGAAGACGGGAAAGGATAACGTCGTTTCAGGGGAGCTTGACAGGAACGGACTGTGGCAGATGCAGACTCCGCAGGCGTTTGATACCGATATATATCATACCGCACTCGTAAGGGCAAAGCAGAGCGGAAACATTGACGCCGTAGACGACGCGTCGCTCGTGATTGCCGCGGGATTTAAGGTCGTGTGCGTCGAAAGCGGATTTGCAAATATAAAGGTAACGTATAAGGAAGACGTCGAAATCGCAGGCGCGATAATCAGGAACCGCGCCGAAAAAAAGGAGAAATCGGAATGATAAATTTCAGAGTCGGACACGGATATGACGTTCATAGATTGGTAAAAGGCAGAAAACTAATACTTTGCGGCACCCAAATAGAATACGAATTCGGACTTGACGGACATTCCGACGCGGACGTTGCGGCGCACGCACTCATGGACGCAATGCTCGGAGCGGCGGGACTCGGGGATATAGGAAAACATTTTCCCGACACCGACGACAAATATAAGGACATTTCGAGCATAAAACTTCTGCTTTGCGTAAAAGACCTCGTAAAAGATAAGGGATATAAAATTTCAAACGCGGATATAACCGTAATTGCGCAAATGCCGAAGCTTGCACCGTATATCGGGGAAATGAGAAATAATATCGCAAAAGCGCTTGAAGTATCGGAAGACGACGTCAATATCAAAGCCACGACGGAGGAAAAACTCGGATTTACCGGAAGACTTGAAGGTATGAGCGCGCACGCCGTCGTGCTTCTCGAAAGAATAACGGATTAAGATGCGGTATGACGGGAGGGAAAGGCTTGGAAGAGAAAAAAGAGGTTAAAACAGGCGGACAGATAAGCATTTTGTCGATAGTCGCCGCCGTTGCGGCGGGCTTTGTGTCGGCGCTTTTTTCGCTGCCGAATACGGGACTTGCGTCAATGCTGCCGGTAGTTGTGATTACGTCGGCGCTTGCGGCGCTTGTCTGTAAGGAAAAATGGATAATATATATTGCCGCGGGCGGTATGGCGGCTTTTTTCAATTCCGTTTACGGATACGGAAACGTGCGTGCCGTAGTTTTCTTTTTCGTATACGCGGCAGTTTCGTTTTTGTCGGTTCTTGCGGTAAAAGCCGTAAAGACGGTGGTTTATTCAAGAAAAAGCGGGGATAAAAGCAGAGAAAAAAAAGCGGTTTTGACCGCAGTTTTGTCGGTTCTGGCAGCACTTGTGATTTTCTGCGTATTCTCGGGAAATCTTTTTTCGGGACTTGTAAATAAGAAAAAGAACGTTGATTACGTTAAGGAAAATCACGAAAACGTGAGTACCTCGTATACGTTTTATGACTTTGAAAGCGCAAAGTACTTGACGTGTATCGGCTTTTCACAGGCCGAAAAGGCAAAAAATTATTATGTAAGCGCACCTTCAAGGGACGATTATTATACCTTCTGCACCGAAAAACTCTCGTTTGAGGCAAAGGACTATTTTGAAAAATCCACGACGCTTTCGGGCGAAACCGTGGAGTGTAATATACAGGCGGACGTAAAGGAAATTTCCGAAGACAGCACGTTCGAGAACTTCAAAAAGGATACCTCGTATGTTATAAATATGGAGGAGAGAATCGTCGATTTTTCGGGCTTCAGAAAGGTCTGTGAAAAATACGGAAGGTATTTCGGAATGTCCGATAACTTTGTCTATAAGAGTATAGTCATAAACGCACCGGGCGTTGAGGATAAAAATTATTCCGCCGAGTTTGCGCCCGACGGAAGCGTAACATATTCAATAAATTCCGACTGATAACTTGTGCGCCTTGCGCACAATCATAACTGCGGACTTTGTCCGCATCATAACTTGCCCGCAGGGCAATCATAACCGAAAAAAAGAGTTTATCGCAAGCGATAAACTCTTTTTGTTTTATTTTCCTCTTATGATGTCGCCCTTTTTCATGGGGACCGTCATTTTTACGGTGAATTTCATCATCGGGTGGGGAGAGGAGTCGATTTTTACTCCGTCTTCGTCCCTCAGGTCCTCCAGAATAAACGGCACGCACGATTTTCCGGGAGAAACGAGCTCGCATTCCTGACCCTCGTAAGACTTGTTTCTCTGAATGAGCGTTACGCGCCCCGCTTTTTCGTCGACGCTTTCGACGGAGGAGAGAAAGACCTTGTCCTTGATGTAGCCGCCGTCGGAGGTTATCTGCGCGTTTTCCGAGCAGTTGTCGTAAAAGAAGCCCGTGCCGTATTCTCTGTGGCTTACGCATTCAAGGTCATACAAGATGTTTTTGTCAAAAACGTAGTTTTCGGGGTCCGCAAAATAGGCGTTGACCTCGTTCTTGTAGGCGTTTGCCGTAATCGCCGTGTAGTAGGCGCTCTTGACTCTGCCCTCGATTTTAAAGCTGTCAATTCCCGCGTCAATAAGGTCGGGAACGTGCTCTATCATGCATAAATCCTTTGAACTGAACAAAAACGTGCCGCTTTTGTCCTGTACGACCGAAAGGCGCTCCTCGGGGCGCTTTTTTTCAAATATTTCGGCGTATTCCTCATGGTCGAAATATTCCCAGCGGCATGGCTGCGCGCACATTCCGCGGTTTGCGTCCCTGCCCGTAAAGTAGTTGGAAAGAAGGCACCTTCCCGAATAGGAAACGCACATCGCGCCGTGAACGAAGACCTCGATTTCAAGGTCGGAGGGTACGTTTTCCTTGATATTTTTTATTTCCGCAAGCGTAAGCTCGCGCGAAAGAACGACTCTTTTTGCACCGAGGGAGTGATAAAGTCTGCACGCCTCGGCGTTTACCGTGCTTGCCTGTGTTGAAATGTGAATATCAATGCCGGGCGCATGTTTTTTTGCAAGGGAAAGCACGCCCATGTCGGAAATAATGAGCGCGTCGGGACGTATTTCGCGAAGATAGCCGAGATAATTCACAAGCTCGGAAAGTTCCGTCTGGCGCGGCATTGTGTTTACGGTAACGTATAGCTTTACGCCTTTTTCATGGCAGTACTCCACCGCTTTTTTCAGTTCTTCGTCGGAAAAATTGTCGGAAGACGAACGCATTCCGAAACTTTTGCCCGCCGCGTAAACCGCGTCGGCACCGTAAAGCACGGCAAAAGTGAGTTTTTCAAAATTTCCGGCAGGTGATAAAATCTCAGGTCTTTTCATTGAAAACGTCCTTTTTGATTATTGAGCTTTCGCCTTGTCGGCGTCAATATATCTCTGATGCTCGGCGGCATTCCTTGAAAATACCGTCTCGCCGTCTTTCTTGGTGTAGAAGTAGTAGTAACTCGTCTTTTCGGGATACAGCGCGGCGTAAATCGCCTCCATGCTCGGGTTGCATATCGGTCCGGGAGGAAGTCCTCTGTTGATATACGTGTTGTACGGGTGGCTGAGAGAGGTGTCGACGTCGTAAAGTCCCGTCCTTTCGGGCATAGCGTACTGAATGGTCGCATCGGAATTGAGATACGGGAAGTTTGCGCTGTTGTTAAGCCTGTTGTGGAATACCGACGAAATATAATAGTAATCGCTCGCGTTGTTGCCCTCTTTTTCTATGATTGAGGCGAGCGTTATGACCTCGTCGACCGTCATGCCGAGCTGATCGCAGCGCGAATAGAAGTCCTCCTCAAACTTTCTGTTGAAGTTGGTGAGGAATTTGTCGAGTACCGAAATCGGATTTTCGTTGAGATAGAAATCGTAGGTGTCGGGGAATAAATATCCTTCAAGACGGTAGCTGTAATTGCTGTCAAAGCGGTAAGGCGATAACTCGTCCTTTGTGAGATGCTTCATAAAATCGTATTCATAATCGAATTCCTGAAGCGCTTCAAGATAGTCCTCTTTTTTGCCGACGCCCTTTTCGACGAGAAGATCAAGCGTTTCGTTTACGGTAAGACCTTCGGGAATCGTAATTCTCACGGTACCCTTTACCGTGCGCGGATAATCGGATAATACGTCGAGAAGCTTGTCGTAGTTCATCATGGGATTTACCGTCTGAGGACCGCTTAAGTATTTTCCCGTAAGATAAGAACGCCTTGATATGCGGAAATCCGCGTATTTTTCAAATACAAACGGATGCTTGATAACCTGCGACTGCGCAAGAATGTTCGCAATATCCTCGGTCGTTGCGCCTTCGGGGATGACAATCGTTATTTCCGTATCCTTTTTGACAAACGCGAAAACGTCGTTGCCCACGTCGATAACCGTTTTGGAGATGAACCAGACGGAAAACGCGACAAACGCGATGTAGGCGATAATTTTAATTACGCCGAATTTCGCCGAGCCAAGAAACGAAACCTTTACGTCCTCATCAATGCTTTTGTCGGCGGAACGCGGATTCTTTTTGGACGACTTTGCTTTTTTCGATTTTCCGCGCGACGACGCCAAATTGAAATCATCAAGACTGATTTCGGTAAACGTGGCGTTCGGATCGTGGTGAACGTTGTTGGAAAGTGTGTTTTCCGACGGCTTTACGGGGTCAAAGTTTACACGCGTCTTGCCTGAGTCGGCGTCGGACGCAGCGTTTCCCTTAACGGCGCTGATGTTAATCGTTTCGTCGGTGATTTTGGAGTCGGGCGTCTTTTTGTTTGAATTATCGAAAACTCTGAGAACGGCGTCTATGTCGTCCGTATTGCCTTTGTCGCTGTTTAAACTGTTTTTGTTTTCGTTTTCGTCCATGAGAACCTCCGTTTTTATTTTTCCCAGCGGCTGCTGCTTCCCGCGGGCAGCACGCATCCGGTTTGCGTAACGCGCAGACCGATTTCGTCGGAAGAAACCTTTCCGCCGTGTTCTTTTGTAATGTATAAATCAAGTAAATATCCGACGGTTGACGCGGATAAGCCTGTCGTATATGAATTTACGAGCATAAAAAGAGGGGAGTCTGAAAGCAGCTTTGCCGAAAGACGTATCAGCTCGTCTATGCCGTCCTCCAGCTTCCAGATTTCACCGCCCGGACCCCTTCCGTACGACGGCGGGTCCATGATAATCGCGTCATACCTGTTTCCGCGGCGGATTTCACGCTCCATAAACTTCTTGCAGTCGTCGACGATATAGCGTATAGGCACGTTTTCAAGCTTTGAAAGCCGCGCGTTCTCCTTTGCCCACGAAACTATGCCTTTAGACGCGTCGACGTGGCAGACGGAAGCGCCTGCGCTTGCGCAAGCGAGCGTTGCGCCGCCCGTGTACGCAAAAAGATTAAGAACGGATATTTTACGGCCTGCCGACTTGATTTTTTCGGTTATGAAATCCCAGTTTACCGCCTGTTCGGGAAATACTCCGGTGTGCTTGAAGCCCGTCGGGCGCACGAGAAACGACAAGTCCTTTCTCGTAATGACCCAGCCCTTTTCCATGTCATCTCGCGAAAGCTTTTTGAGCTCCCACGAGCCGCCGCCCTTTGACGAGCGGGAATAGACGGCGTCAGGTTTTTTCCATAACGGATGCGCCTTTGAGTTTTTCCATATAACCTGCGGGTCGGGACGCACCAGAATCACGTTTTTCCAGCGTTCCAGCCTTTCGCCGTCCGACGTGTCCAGAAGCTCGTAGTCGTTGAAATCACAAGTGTACCACATAAATATTGTGTCCTTTCGGAGTGAAACGTATTACTTCTTTGCGCCTGCGTCAGTTTTCGGACGGATTTTCTTTCGTAACGGCGGGAGTTTCTGCGGAAATTTCCGCATCCGCCTCATTTTCAGCGCCTTCCGTATCCTCTTCGTCGTTCTTTTCGACAACCGTAAAGCTCGTAATCGAAACGTCGTCGCCCGTGCGCATTACGCGTACGCCGGATGCGGTCCTGCCGATTACGGAAATGCCCGAAACGTGAGTTCTTATAATCGTTCCCGTGTTTGTAATGAGCATAACGTCGTTTTCGTCGTCGACAAGCGCAATGCCGTTGAGAAGACCTGTCTTTTCGTTGAGATTGTGGCACTTCATGCCTTTACCGCCCCTGTTGTGAACGGTGTATTCCGAAAGCTCGGTGCGTTTGCCGAGACCGTTTTCCGTAATGGTGAGAACGCGCCTTGCGTCGTCCTTTTCAGCCGCAACCGCGCCGACAACGTAGTCGCCCGCCGAAAGATTTATCGCTCTTACGCCGCGCGCCGATCTGCCGAGGGGCCTTGCGTCGTTTTCGTCGAAATAAACCGCAAGTCCCTTGTGGGTTGCTATGAGAAGATTGCTTTCGCCCTTGGTTTTGAGTACGAACAGCAATTCGTCGTTTTCGTCAATGTTTATGGCGATAAGTCCGTTTTTCCTGATGTTTCTGTAAAGCTCAAGGGACGTCCTCTTGATGATGCCCTTTTTTGTAATCATGGTTAAGTAAATGTTTTTTTCATTTATGCTTTCAAGGGGAATGTAGGCGGTAATAATCTCGTCGGGCGCAAGATCTATGATGTTTACGAGGTTTGTGCCCTTCGCCGCCCTCGAAAATTCGGGGATTTCGTACGCTTTCTTGACGAATACCTTGCCGTGATTCGAGAACATCATGATGTAGTTGTGCGAATTTGCGATAAACAGATTCTGCACAAAGTCCTCTTCCTTTGTGGACATGGCGGAAATGCCTTTTCCGCCGCGTTTCTGCGCCGTGTAGGTGTCAACCGGCATGCGCTTTATATAACCGTGGTTGCTTATCGTGATGACGTAGTCCTTTTTCTCGATAAGGTCTTCGAGGACTATCTCGTTTTCGACCGCCTCGATCGCCGTTCTTCTCTCGTCGCCGTATTTGCGCTTTATTTCGAGAAGCTCGTCGCGTACGATGTCGAGAATACTCGTCTCGTTTGACAGAATTCCGGTCAGCTCCGCAACTTTTTTGTGAAGCGAGTCGAGTTCTTCCAAAAGCTTGTCAATTTCGAGTCCCGATAATCTTCCGAGAGGCATCTGAACGATTTCCGTTGCCTGAATTTCGGTAAGGTCGAATCTTTCGATAAGCTTCTGCTTGACCTCGGGAATTCCGCCGGGGGTGTATCTGATTATTTTGATGACCTCGTCGATGTTGTCTATCGCGATTTTGAGACCTTCCACAACGTGCGCTCTCGCTTTTGCCCTGTCGAGATCAAACTGAGTGCGCCGTCTGACGATAGTCGTCTGATGCTCGATGTAATGGTGGAGAATCTGCTTTAAATTCAGCGTTTTCGGCTCGCCGTTTACAAGGGCGAGCATGTTTATCGCAAACGTGTCCTGAAGCTGCGTGTATTTGTAAAGAAGATTGAGCACGACGTTGGGATTTGCCTCACGCTTGACTTCAATAACGATTCTCATACCGTTCTTGCCCGATTCGTCGCGTATGTCGGAAATGCCTTCTATACGCTTGTCCTTGACGAGATCGGCAATGTTCATAACGAGGTTTGCCTTGTTAACCTGATAGGGAAGTTCGGATACGATTATGGAGGTTCTGCCGCCATGCTCCTCAAAATCGGCTTTCGCCCTCACGTAAACCTTGCCTCTGCCGGTCATGTAGGCTTCGTAAATTCCCGCCGTGCCGTGAATCGTCGCATAGGTGGGGAAGTCGGGTCCTTTAATGAAATTCATAAGCTCCGTAACGTCGGCGTCGGGATGGTACATGAGATGAATCGCGCCGTCAATGACCTCGCTCATGTTGTGGGGCGGAATGTTCGTCGCCATGCCGACGGCAATTCCGACGGAACCGTTGACTAAAATGTTCGGGAATCTCGACGGAAGAACAGAGGGCTCTGTGAGCTTGTTGTCAAAGTTCGGAATGAAATCAACGACGTTTTTGTCGATATCCGAGAGCATTTCGTCGGCAAGACGCGCCATTCTCGCTTCGGTGTAACGGTATGCGGCGGCGCCGTCGCCGTCAATGTTGCCGAAGTTTCCCTGCCCGTCAACAAGCGGATATCTCAAAGAAAAAGGCTGCGCAAGACGAACGAGCGCGTCGTAAACCGAAGCGTCGCCGTGCGGATGATAGTGGCCGAGCACGTTTCCGACGGTTGTTGCAGATTTACGGCGTGGTTTGTTGTAGGTAAGTCCGTCTTCCTTCATTGCGTAGAGAATACGTCTGTGAACGGGCTTGAGACCGTCTCTTACGTCGGGCAGGGCTCTGTCCACGATAACGGACATGGCGTAGTCAATAAAGGACCTCTTGACCTCCGAGCCGATTTCGACCTGCGTTATGCTTTTTCTGTTGTTAAGTTCGTCCATTCCGAAAATTCCTCCAAATCGTGTTGTAAGTAATATAATTACGGATTAATTGTCATTAAGATAAAATTCTTCAAGCGCCTTTCTGTTTTCCTCTATCTGCCTTGCACTCTGCTTTGCAAGAAGCTTCTTTTCCGCAATGAGCCGCCTTGCCTGGTCAAATGAACTGTGATAAAGGAGCGCCACGTCAAACTGGCTGTCCTCGTAATAGGTGTAATCCTTGTAGGTGTTTATGATGTCGGTGATATACGTTACCGTTTCGTCGTTGAGATATCCGTCTCCGGGTAAGGACGAGAGCTTCTGCATAATGAAAACTGCGGTTTTCGTGGAGTCGTCCCAAATTCCGTCAACCTTTGAGTCGTAAAGTAAGTCCATCATGTTAAGACGCCGCTCGAGGGCAAGACACGCCTCGTTCCAAACGCCGTCCTCGATGGTCTTGTAATTTTCGTGGTTGAAATATTCAAGCTTCGGGAAGTCGTACAGCAGTTCCACGTTGTCGATTTCAAGGTCAGGAATAAGACCGATTTCGTTGTAGGACTGCATGTTCACGTCAAGCATTTCGTACGTCGTAATGGTGATGTAGTCGCCTGTCGTGAGGTTGTAAACCGACTGGCCTATAGCTTTGCCGACGGATGTTTTTCCGACGAGCACCGCGCCCGCCTTCATCTTGAGAATGTCCGCCATAAGCTCGGCGGCGCTTGCGGTGTCTTCGTTAATGAGAACCGAAATGCTGTCGAAGGAAAATTTCGGCGTGGTGGAAATTACAGGCTCCGGACTGTCAAGCTTCCTTGAATTGAAATAGCACATAACGTCTCCGTTTTCCACAAAGTTTTCAGCCATGTCCACCGCATAGTCAAGCGAGCCGCCGCCGTTGTCCCTCAAATCGATAATAAGTTTTTTAATGCCGCTTGAGGTGATTTCCGATAACTTGTTTTTGAAATCGTTCACCGTTTTGTCGTCGAGAAAACTTTCGATTGCAATGTATGCGACGCCTTCTTTTTCAAGATATGAGTAGGAAAGCTCATTTTCGAAAACCACGTCTTTCATGATGGGAAAGACGAGCGTTGCGCCGTTTCTTTTTACGGTGAAATATACTTCGGGATTGTAGTTTTCGTGTCTGCCCGCTTCGTTTTTCTGACCGAAAAATACGTAAGGTCTTTTGAGAAGTGAAAAAACGGCGTTCCACGCAAGACCTTCCATGCTTATTCCCGAAACGTCGGTTATCACGTCGCCTTTTGCAAGACCTGCTCTTTCGGCAGGAGAATTTGCGATAACGTCGGTAATTAAAACGCCCTCTTCGATAATGTCGGTGATAATGCCGTAGCTTATGTTGTTTTCAACCTCGAGATACCCCGACGACACCGAATGGTAGGAACTGTACTTGTCCATGGTTCCCAGAAGCGTGTTTAAAAGGAGCTTGTAATATTCGGGATGCTCGTCTATAAGGTCGCGGAAAAACTGATTTATGACGTCCTCACGTGTAAAGGAGTATAAATGCTGGTCAACGTATAGATTTACGATTTCGCCGAAAAGGTTGTATAAATAATCCGACGGGGTATTAAACGGGCGCAGTAAAGACGTATTTTCGCCGTAAGCTTGTCCTTCGACGGCGGCTGCGTCCGCATTTTTCTGTTCCTTTTCCGTTTTTTCGATTTCCGATATTTTTTCGCTTATTTCTTCAAGATTAGATGCAAAAGCCGTTATTGAAAATGAAAAAAGCATTGAAGCGCATACGATTAATGCAATGATTTTTTTGTATAACATAGGGTAACGCCTTGCCTTTCTTAGCAAAAGTTTTGATTTCCGGTGTTTTTTACCATTGACGAAGCGGTAATTGTAAAAGAAGTAACCTCGGCAATCATACCGTTTATTTCAATACTGTATTTGACGGATAAACTTCCGCCGTGTTCCGACATCTTGTTGTTTATTTCGGAAGTGTCGACGCAAAGACTGATGGGGGAGTGCATCGCGTCCTCGGCGTCCTCGCTTCTGGGACCGGGGTCTGCGTCAAGGAAAGCCGAATCCTCAAGAGCTATGTAGTTGCGCTTGCCCTCCTCGAAAACAATTTCCGCAACGTCGTTTTCGCTGCCGCTTAACGTTACGGTGCCGTCCTTTCGGATGTGAACGCACATGGGACATTCATCGTCGCCGTATCTTATGAAAAGCCCGTCGGAATCGGTGTTAATAAGCGAGCCCTCTGTAATGAACTCAACCTTTTTCGTGCAGTCGGGCATGGTTTTAAGCTCGTCGTACTGCGTAAAAGGCAGGGTGTCTTCAAGAAGCAGACTGTTTTTTTCGTCGGAAAGAAGCGAATAAGGCTCTTCGTCCGGTAAGGCGCTTTCATCGTCGTCCGTAAAGACGCTCTCCCCGTATACGTTTGAAAAGATGTAATCGCAGGCAAAATAATGCCTGCCCGATATTTTTATAGTAAAATCGCTTTTGTTGATTATTTTCATAAAATTACCTTAAAATTATTTTTTGTATAAATACTCTTCCATGTCGATTTTGCTTACATTGTCGACCTGTTCTCCGAGAAATAAAGACGCTGTTTTTCCGAAATTGTGCGGCTCGTCGCTGACGTAGTAACGCGTAAAGCCTTCGCCGTCCGTTTTTGCCATACCGTTTTGGTCGAGATATTTTTTCAGAGCGTGAGCGCTGACTTTTCCCGAATCGACAATTTCGGTTTTTCCGAATTTTTCGCACGCCGTTTTTGAAATAATGCTTTTGATGAGCGGATAATGCGTGCAGCCGAGAATTATCACGTCGGGGGCGAAATTTTCGAGCTTTGACAGATATTCGTTCACGATTTCTTTCGTAACGAAACAGTCTTCACCGATGTAACCGTTTTCCACGAGGGGAACGAACATCGGACAGCCGATACCGCAAACCGAAACCGAGCCGTCGATCCCGGCAATCGCCTTGTCAAAGGCTTTCGCACTTATCGTGGACGGAGTCGCGAGCACCGCGATTTTCTTTTTTTTCGTAAGGCTCACCGCTTCCGCCGACGCCGGCTCAACAACGCCGAAAATCGGAACGTCAAATGAACTTTTCAGAACGCCGAGCGCCGTGGAGCTTACCGTACCGCAGGCGATAAGCACCGCCTTTACGGAATTCGTAAGCAGAAAATTCATGTCGTCGCACGCGTATTTGATAATCGTTTCGGCGGAACGCGTTCCGTAGGGAAGACGCCCCGTATCGCCGAAATATACGATGTTTTCGTGCGGAAGTATCTCCTTTAATTCTCTAACGGCGGTAAGTCCGCCGAGACCTGAGTCGAATACGCCGATCGGAAGCTCGTTTACGTTCATAAATAACCTCGAAAATAAGTTTTTTGCCGAAAATTTTAGGCATTATATATATTATATATATAATTATATTATAAAATAAAAATTAAAATAAATTTAAAAAAAATGAAAACAAGTGAGCCAAATAGTAACAGTGTGAATTTGAATGACACAATGATAAAAATAATTCAAACATTGGAAAATTTAAAAATAAAGAGAGACAAAATAAATCAGGAATTGGACGAAGGATATCAATTAAGAGAAAAAATTCAACAACAATTAAATTTATACGGGGAACAACTTCAAAAAGTGACGGATGATTTAGACCAAAAACAAACTGTATTAAATATCTATGATAAAATATTAAATGAATCGGATTCGGCTTATTCAAAAATTGTGCAAAGTACACAAGCACTTTATAATATGGTTAAAAATGAAGAAAAAAAATTCGGATATCAAAATCAAAATTAATAATAGATTAAACCAAATATAAAATAATTTTAATTTTATT
>JAEEGH010008080.1_pt1 | contig 25033 bp, 21 predicted proteins | sample 9134181 | NCBI WGS metagenome assembly JAEEGH01 (sample SAMN16246544, study PRJNA631951) | gut metagenome | biome: gut microbiome; feature: rumen; material: DP-attached | host: Bos | place: Iran: Karaj | collected 2018-10
ACGTGAACGGAAAAGACTACAGCGTGGAACTCGAAGAAGATTTCTCGACTTCGCTCGAGATGACAAAAGCAGCATCCGCCCCTGCAGCAGCCCCCGCACCGGCAGCCGCACCCGCGGCAAAGCCCGCTGCCGGAGGCGCCGAGGAAAAGGTGGTCTCTCCCCTTCCCGGCGTTATCATCGAGGTGAGCGTGAAGGAAGGCCAGGCCGTGAAGGCCGGCCAGAAAGTGGCCGTTCTGGAAGCGATGAAAATGGAGAACGAGATTTCTGCACCTAAGGACGGCACCATCACCGCCATCCACGTTCACAAAGGAGACTCCATCCTTGAGGGTGCGCCTATCGTAAGCCTCGGATAATGGAACATATTTTCCAGTCATTAGCCCAATTCTGGGAATACACCGGTTTTGCCAACTGCAGCTGGCAGAATCTGGTGATGATAGGCATCGGCATAGTTTTCATCACCCTTGCAATCGTCAAGGAATGGGAGCCCATGCTGCTGGTGCCCATCGGCTTCGGTATGATTGTGGGCAACATCCCCATGTTCCCCGGACTGAACATCGGCATTTATGAAGACGGCTCGGTACTGAACATCCTGTACCAGGGCGTGCGGCAGGGTTGGTATCCCCCGCTCATCTTCCTTGGCATAGGCGCCATGACCGACTTCAGCGCCCTCATATCCCAGCCCCGGCTTATCCTCATCGGCGCCGCAGCCCAGATGGGTATCTTCGGCGCGTACCTGCTGGCCATGTTGTTCGGATTCGCTCCCAACGAGGCCGGTGCAATCGGCATCATCGGCGGAGCCGACGGCCCCACAGCCATCTTCCTCAGCTCCAAGCTGGCGCCCGACCTGATGGGCGCCATAGCGGTATCGGCCTACTCTTATATGGCACTGGTGCCGGTTATCCAGAAGCCCATCATGCTCCTGCTCACCACCAAGAAGGAAAGGCTTATCCACATGCCTGCTCCTCGCGTGGTGTCGCAGAAGGAGAAGATCATCTTCCCCATCATCGGCTTCCTCATCACCGCCTTCATCGTGCCCAGCGGCCTGCCTCTTCTGGGAATGCTGTTCTTCGGTAACCTGCTGAAGGAAAGCGGCGTAACCCGTCGTCTTGCGGAAACCGCCCGCGGACCGCTCATCGACGTGGTTACCACCCTTATCGGCCTCACCGTTGGCGCATCCACCCAGGCCGACAAATTCATCTCCGTGAAATCCCTCCTCATCTTCGGACTCGGCCTTCTGAGCTTCGTAATCGCCACAACCTGCGGCGTTCTGTTCGTGAAACTGATGAACGTATTCATCAAGAACCCCGCGAAGAAGATCAATCCGCTCATCGGCAACGCAGGCGTGTCGGCAGTGCCGGACAGCGCCCGTGTGAGTGAAGTCGTGGGTAGGGAGCAGGATCCCACCAACCACCTGCTCATGCATGCAATGGGTCCCAACGTGGCCGGTGTTATCGGTTCAGCGGTGGCCGCAGGTATTCTGCTTAGCTTCTTAGGATAGGGATATGGCACTTCTTCTGGCATTCCTCTTCGGCGCAATGCTGATATCGTTCCTGTGTTCGATATTGGAAGCCACCCTCATGTCCACCCCCATCTCCTACATCACCATGCGTGAGGAGGAGGGCGACAAATGGGCCGGCCAGATGAAAGCCTACAAGATGGATACCTCCAAGCCCCTTGCGGCCATCCTGTCGCTGAACACCATAGCCAACACCATCGGCGCGGCAGGCGTGGGCATGCAGGCGACGGAAGTCTTCGGCTCCGCATGGTTCGGCCTGGTGAGCGCCATCGTGACGATACTCATCCTGGTGTTCGGGGAAATCATCCCCAAAAACCTTGGCACGGCACGCTGGAAGAGCCTCATGCATTTCGCCACCATCGGCATACGGGTTCTCATATTCTGCCTCTACCCCATCGTCCTCTGCATCGTATGGTTCCAGAAGCGCATCACTCCGGACGAAGTGGACGCCACCGTATCGAAGGAAGAGGTCGGCGCCCTTGCCGATGTGGCCGAGGAATCCGGCGAACTGGACGAAGACGAGAACGAGGTTATCCAAAACATCATCTCCATGGACGAGATGCCGGCCTACGACGTGATGACTCCCCGCGTGGTATGCGCCATCGCCCCGGAAAACATGACTCTCAAGCGCTTCTACAAAGACAAGCGCTTCCTCCACCACAGCCGCATCCCCGTTTATGCCGATAACGACGAATACATCACCGGCTACATCCTCCGCATGGAGGCCCTTCAGCTTCTTGCCGATGACAAAGAGGACGTAACCCTCCGCGAAATACGCCGTGACATCGCCTCCTTCCCGGAAGACACCACCCTGGACGTTATCTGGGACGAGATGATTTCCAAGGACGAGCAGATTTCCGTGGTCATCGACGAATACGGCTCCTTCCAGGGCATCCTAACCCTTGAAGACGTTATCGAAACCATCATGGGCAACGAAATCGTGGACGAGAGAGACGAAGTGCGCGACATGCAGAAACTCGCCCTCGAGCGCTGGCGCAAACGCTCCAAAGGCAAGAAGGCATAGATAATGAGACGTATTATCGGCATACTGTCTCTGGTGCTGATGGCATCCTGCTGCGCCCAGCACAAGTTGCCCCACAGCGAAGTGCCCGGGCCCGCCACCGAAAAGGTCTTTACACTTGTCAGCTACAATACCGGCAATTTCGCCAAGTACATGGACGACAGCAGCCCTCTGGCGGCCACCGCGCTGAAAAACCTGAAGGCCGATGCCGTGGGCCTCAACGAGCTGGACAGCTGCAACCGCAGGCACAATGTGTATCAGCTAAAAGAGTTCGCCTCGGCGATGGGCGGGATGGAGTACGCGTTCGCATCGGCCTTTGATTATGCCGACGGCGCATACGGAAACGGAATCATGACCTGGGACCACATTATCACCAGCAATGCCCTCACGCTCCCCAAAGGAGAAGGCAGCGAGCAGCGGAGCGTTGTGGTTGTGGAAACGAAGGATTATGTCCTGGCATGCACGCACCTGGACCACAAGAGCGCGGCAGCCCAGCTGGAGCAGGCAAGGATAATCAACGAATGGTTCACCCTAGCTTATTCCGGCAGTAAGAAGCCGGTGTTTCTGTGCGGCGATATGAACGCACTTCCGGAAAGCAATACGATCAAACGCCTGGAAGAGTGCTGGACGCGGATATCATCCACGGAGTTCACTCATTCCACGAGGAACCCTTCCAAGTGCATAGACTATATTTTTTTCCTGACCGCAGCAAAGAGTGTCACGGTCAGGAAAGCAATGGTTCTTAATGGGGCAGACATGGCCGATGTCTCGGACCACTTCCCCACTATGGTTGAAGTGAGTTGGCTCTAGGCCTCCTCAGCCTGGGGTTTCTCGCCGGTGAGGCGATCGAAATCATCGTCACCGATCATTGAGCAGTTCCCGTTGAACTTGGCGTCCAGTTCCACCTGGAGGCGCTTGATGTGGAGGTCTCCGTCCACGGAGCAGCCGCCCTTCAGGGAAAGCGTATCCTTTACGAAGAAATTCCCCTTCATGGAGCCGGAGAAATCCGCGTTCTGGCAGATTACATCGCCCTTGATGTTGGCTTGGGCGCCTACCACCACGCGGCCCTTGGAGATGAGTTTACCCTCGAAAGTGCCGTCCACGCGGACGTCGGCGGGAGATGAAAGCTCTCCCTTGAAAACTGTTCCTGCCGATATACGGCTTACATCATTAAGATTCAAATCCATTATCTTTTAATTATACTAATCCTTTACCGTGGCAATTCTTGTACTTGAGGCCGCTGCCGCAGGGGCAGGGGTCGTTGCGGCCGACCTTTTTCTCCACGTGCACCGGGCCGCGGGATTTGGGATCCCCGTTGGTGGTGAGCTGGGAAGGATCGTTGGTGCGCATCTGCTGCATGTCGCGGCGGGGCTGAGGGGCGCGTGCCTGGCGGGCATCGGCCGCATCGCGGAGCGGAATGAAGCTGCGGAGCAGGAAGGTGAGAACCGCCTCGTTCAGTTTCTCAAGCATGTCGGAGAAGAGGTTGTAGCTCTCCAGCTTGTACTGCACAAGCGGGTCTTTCTGCTCATAAACGGCGTTCTGCACGCTCTGGCGAAGGTCGTCCATGTCGCGCAGGTGCTGCTTCCAGTATTCGTCGATATTCCACAGGATGATGGTGCGGCTGAGGGCCTTGGCAATCTCGCGGCTTTCCGTCTCATACGCCTTCTTCAGGTTCACGGAAAGGTTGAGCATGCGTTTGCCGTCTGAGACGGGGATGGCGATGTTCTCGTACATCTGCCCCTGTTTCTCGTACACCTGCTTGATTACCGGATTCACCTTCTGGATCATGGTTTCCATACGGCGGTTGTACACCTCCTGCATGTGCTCGCAGAGTTTATCGGCAATCTCCTGGGGACGGGCCTGCTTGTAGAACTCGTCGTCGAAGCCAAGGTCGATGGAGAGGCTCGCGATCACGAACTCCTCGAACTCCTCGTACGACATTCCTTCCGCCTTCTCCACAAGGATGTTGGCGGTGTCCGACATCATGTTCTGCACGTCGATCTCTATCCTTTCACCGGAAAGGGCGTTGCGCCTGCGGGCGTAGATGGCTTCCCTCTGGTAGTTCATCACGTCGTCGTATTCCAGGGTGCGCTTGCGGTAGCCGAAGTGGTTCTCCTCCACCTTCTTTTGCGCGGTCTCGATTGCCGATGACAGCATCTTGGATTCAAGCGCCTCGTTATCCTTCATGCCCATCTTGTCCACCACGCTGGCTATACGCTCCGAACCGAACTTACGCATGAGGTCGTCTTCCAGCGAGATGTAGAATGTGGATGAACCGGGGTCTCCCTGACGTCCGGCACGGCCTCGGAGCTGACGGTCCACGCGGCGGCTGTCGTGACGGGACGTGCCGATGATGGCAAGGCCGCCGGCGGCCTTCACTTCGGGGCTCAGCTTGATATCGGTACCACGGCCGGCCATGTTGGTGGCGATGGTGATCTTTCCGCTGTTACCCGCCTGGGCGACGATTTCCGCCTCGCGGGCGTGCTCTTTCGCGTTCAGCACGTTGGGATGCAGGCCGCGGAGGCGCATCATCCTGGCAAGGAGCTCGGAGGTTTCAACGTCCGTGGTACCCACAAGGACGGGGCGCCCGGCGTTCGAAAGGTCCACAACCCTGTCTATCACGGCCGCGTATTTGCCTTTCTTGGTTTTGTAGATAATGTCGTTCTGGTCGTCACGAATGACCGGGCGGTTGGTGGGAATCACCACCACGTCCAGTTTGTAGATGCTCCAGAATTCACCAGCTTCCGTTTCCGCGGTACCGGTCATACCCGAAAGTTTGTGGTACATACGGAAGTAGTTCTGCAGGGTAACGGTTGCGAAGGTTTGGGTTGCGGCCTCCACCTTCACGTTTTCCTTGGCTTCCACCGCCTGGTGCAGACCGTCGCTCCAGCGCCTGCCTTCCATGATACGGCCGGTGCTTTCGTCCACGATCTTCACCTTGTTGTCCACGATAACGTAGTCGATATCCTTGGTGAACATGGCATAGGCCTTGAGCAGCTGGATCACGGTGTGCACCCGCTCGCTCTTGAGGGAGAATTCCTCCATCAGGGCGTCTTTCTTCTCCGCCTTCTGGGCCGGGGTGAGGGATGCGTCGTGGGTGATTTCAGCGATGGAGCTGCCCATGTCCGGCAGAACGAAGAAGTTGGGCTCGGACACGAACTCCGCAAGGGCGTCGTGGCCCTTGTCGGTCATGTCCACGGTATTCTGGATTTCCGAAATCACGAAGTACAGGGGATCCGTAACAACCGGCATTTCCTTCTCGTTGTCCTGCATGTAGTAGTTCTCCGCTTTCTGGAGGATCTGCTTCATGCCCTGCTCGGAGAGGAACTTAATGAGCGGCTGATACTTGGGAAGGCCCTTGTGGCAGCGCAGGAGCAGTTTTCCGCCCTCCGCCTCATCGCCCGCGGCGATGGCCTTCTTGGCGTCGTTAAGGGTCTGGGTTACCAGCTGGCGCTGCAGGGAATAGAGCTTCTCCACATAGGGACGATACTCCATGAACTGCTCGTCGCCCGCGGTTTTCCCGGTGGGACCGGAAATGATGAGAGGGGTACGGGCATCGTCGATGAGAACCGAGTCCACCTCGTCCACGATGGCGAAATGGTGCTTGCGCTGCACAAGGTCGCTCATTCGGGTGGCCATATTGTCGCGCAGATAGTCGAAACCGAACTCGTTGTTGGTGCCGAAGGTGATGTCGCAGTTGTATGCCTTCTTTCGGGCATCCGAGTTGGGCTCATGCTTGTCGATGCAGTCTACGCTGAGGCCGTGGAACTGATACAGGGGGCCCATCCACTCGCTGTCTCGTTTGGACAGATAGTCGTTCACCGTAACAACGTGAACGCCTTTTCCGGCCAGGGCGTTAAGGAACACCGGCAGAGTTGCAACCAGGGTTTTACCCTCACCGGTTGCCATCTCCGCGATGCTTCCCCTCTGCTCCTTGTTGCCCTTAACGGCACCGTGAAGGACGATACCGCCGATGAGCTGCACATCGTAGTGCACCATGTCCCAGGTTATCTCGTTGCCGCCGGCCACCCAGTGGTTCTGCCACACGGCTTTGTCTCCCTCGATGTGTACGAAATCCTTGCCGGCTGCCGCCAGGGAGCGGTCGAACTCGCTTGCCGTAACCTCGATGGTGGGGTTCTGGGCAAAGCGGCGGGCAGTGGACTTCACGATGGCGAAGGCCTCCGGAAGAAGTTCCAGGAGGATGGCCTCGATGGCATCGTCCTCGTCCTTGACGAGTTTATCGCTCTCCGATGCGAGGGCTTCCTTTTCCGATACGGGGATATCTTTCTCCAGTTCTTCCTTGATTTCCGCAATGCGTTTCTCGAACGGTTCCTCCACATCGGCAATGCGCTTTTTGAGCGCCTCGCTATGGGCGCGGAGATCGTCGTTGGACAGAGCGTCTATTGCGGGATAAGCTGCCAGAACCTGGTCCAGAATGGGACGGATGGTTCTCATGTCACGGTCGCTCTTGGACCCGAACAGCTTTTTGAGTATATCTGATAATGCCATATTTCCTTATATATAAAATATCCCACAAATATAACCATAATTGCGGGATAAACAAAATCTTGTTGGGGGCTCTACTCGGGCAGGAATGCGTGTCTTTCGGCCGATTCCTTACGGATGCGCATAACCTCCGGAAGCTGCTTCATAAGCGAAACGAAACCCTTCCAGGGCTCAATCGACTTAAAGCGGATGGACTTCACAACCGTGTAGATGAAAACGTATGGAACACACAGTGCGATATGCAGATTCACATTGCACAGATGCCTCAATGAAGCCATGTAATAGTCCCTGTGAATGCGCTTTTGGAGCGGATCCTCCCTTTGGGCCCTGTCATGCACAGCCTTAACAGAGGGGACGATGGCAACGTTCATGCGCATGTGCTTTGCCCTGTCGCAATAGTTCTCGTCCTCCCCGTACATGGGGAAAATGGGCGCGAACCCGCCCACGGTCTCGATGGTTCGGCGCGGCAGCAGCCAATGAGCGGCCATCACATAAGGCACAATCGACACCTCACTGTCGCTGGTGGAAACCCGGCGTGCCACATTCTTCTCGAAGCGGGGGTCGTAGCCGCTCATATCGGCCTTCATCTGCAAAGGGCTGAAAATGGCCACCCCGGGATGCCTGATTGCCACACCCGTCATCACCGTGAGCGCATCCTCCGGAATCCACGCATCCTGATTGAGCAGGTACACATAGGAATACCCGTGCTCCAGGGCATACTCCATTCCCATATTGTTCGCCTTCGCAAAGCCGATATTCTCCTGATTGCACACCAGATGGGCCGATGGGAACTGCTCCTTCACATACTCCCCGGAACCGTCCTCCGACGCATTGTCCACCACATACAGGTCTCCCCCCGCCCGGAGCGCACTCCCCAGGCACCGGTCCACATACTCGCGACCGTTGTACAGCACCACTATTACCAGAACCTTATGCATCGGGCGCAAAGATAAGAAAAAAACTCGACACTACTTTGAGCAGCGGATGAAGACTTCCTTGGGAGTTTCTGCGGTGAATACGCAGGACATCACGTTGCGGGCCGTGCGGTAGTTCACGCTGCCCTTCTTGCCGATGTACTTCAGCGCGCGGAGAGCCTCGTAGCACCAGATGAAAGTGCCAAGGAGGAGGCGGTGGCCGTAGAAGTGCAGGGCGCCCTTGACGCGCGCGGGCTTGATGGCGGGTTCCGATTCGGAAACCGTGCCGCCTGCGATGTGCGTGATGGTCACATCGGCATCCGCCCACACCTCGTAGCCCATGTCGTTGAACTTGTGGCCCAGCGCAATGTCCTCCGGCGTGAAGAAATAGTATTCGTCGAACCAGCCCGCCTCGCGGAACACATCCGTCCGCGCCAGGAAGCACGCCCCGTTGAGGGTATAGGTGCGAAAAAGAGATTTCTCGACTTCGCTCGAAATGACAAAAGCGGGATTCCACTTCGAGGGCTTCGTTTCGTCTACCAGATGGAGGTAGTGCCGAACGTAGCGCCAGGGGGTCCAGGGGGCGCGGCCGCAGGTTTGGAGGTGGCCGTCGGGGAAGACGATGCGGGGGCTAACGGCTGCGACGCGGGGGCCGAGGCGTTCCATGTCGGCAACCAGACGGTCTACAACCGGCATGGACATAAGAGTGTCGTCGTTCACGACGAAGCAGTATTTGCCCTGAGCCTGCCGAAGTGCCAGATTGTTGTTCTCCGAAAAGCCGCGAACACCGCCAACGCTCTCCACCACCGTAACCCAGGGAAAACGCTCATGGAGATCCGCAAGATTCTCCGCCGAAAAGCGGTACGCCACAACCAGCACCTCCATGGATACGGAGTTGCAACTGCGCAGACTCTCAAGGCACGGATACAGGATATCCGGCCGGTTCATGCAAACTATTACAACGCTTACTTCGGGCATACCAGCACAAAGATAAGGAATTATTTGCTAAATTTGTACGATTATGGCCGACAGCCCCAACATACGGATAGCCAAAAACACGGTAATCATCTACATCAGGATGGCCGTGACCATCCTCGTGGGCCTGGCAACCAGTTCTCTGGTGCTAAGGGCAATCGGCGCGTCGGACGTTGGCATCTACAGCACCGTGGGCAGTACCGTGGCGCTCATCTCGGTTATAACCGGCGCCCTCTCCGCAACCACCGTACGCTTCATGAACATCGAACTGGGAAAGCCCGGAGGCAATCCCAACCGCATGTTCAACATCTGCCACGTGGTGCATCTTGGCGGCGCCGTGCTCCTTCTCGCACTCCTGGAAACCATCGGCCTTTGGTATATCCACGCCAAGCTCAACGTCCCGCCCGGCAAGGAGGCCGATGCCATGTTCGTGTTCCAGGTGTCCACGGTGGTAGCCTGCCTGGGCATAGCCAACGTGCCTTTCCAGAGCCTTTTCACCATACACGAAAGGTTCAAGACCGTTGCCCTGGTGGACATCACGAACGCCGTGGTGAAACTGCTGCTTGTGATAGGCCTCTGGCTCATGAAGGGCCGTGAGGACGGTCTCAGAATCTACGCCGTGATGATGAGCGTAACCACCTTCATCGCCTTCATCGCATACCACGCTCTGAGCAGCCGCCGCTGGCCGGAGATAATTAAGTGGAACCCCGTTAAGGGCTGGAAACCGTACAGAGAGGTGCTCACGTTCAGCAATTACAACCTCCTCTCGTCCACTGCCCTCATAGCCCGTTCCCAGGGCTCCAACATGCTCATAAACGCATTCTTCGGCACCACGGTGAACGCCGCATACTACTACGCCGCCACGGTGCAGAACTATGTAAACCAGTTCATCTCTAACTTCGACACCGCAGCGGCCCCGCAGATAACCCAGGGCATCGGCGCCGGAAAAGAGGAAAAGTCTGTAGCTCTCTCCCAGAGGGTATGCCGGATCTGCATCCTCCTGTTCCTGCTGCTGTTCTTCCCGCTCTGGAGCGAACTGGATTTCATCATGAGCCTGTGGCTCGGCAGCAAGATGCCTGAAGGCACTGTTCTCATGTGCCGATGGACCCTCCTCGTGGCGGCCGCATCGGCCACATCGGCAGGGCTGGGGCAGCTTATCAACGCATACGGGCGCATCAAGTGGTATAAGATAAGTTTCAGCATCTTCTACCTGAGCTGCCTCCTGGCGGGGTATCTGCTTTTCCGCTCGGGCTATCCCGCATACAGCATCATAATCTGCTTCGTTGCGGCAGATATCCTCAGCCGCATCGTGCAGCTTATCCTGCTGCATTACCAGTTCGGGTTCAACGTGGGCCGCTTCCTCCGCAAGGCATATCTTCGCCCCGCAATCGTTGCGGTTGCGATGTTCGGGTATCTGTGGCTGTATGGGCTCATCGGCCTAAATGGCATCCCGGGAATCCTCATCACCCTCATAGCTACAGCGCTGGTAATTTTCTTCATCGGCCTGGACGGGAATGAACGCGGCAAAATCCTCAGTTTCATCGTTTTAAAGGCCGATAATCCCCGCTTCCCCCGCCTATTCAGCGACAGCGCCATCCTCCGGGCGAAATACTTCAAGGCATTTGGGAGGAAACTGAACTTAAGGAATCCCAAATCATTCAACGAGAAACTCCAGTGGATGAAAATCCACGACAGGGATCCCCGCTACACGGAGTTGTCGGATAAGCTGAAGGCGAAGGAAATCGTGGGCGGGCTCATCGGGGAGCAGTACATCATCCCCACCCTGGGAGTGTGGGAGCGCTTCGACGACATCGACCTTAACAGCCTCCCCGCACAGTTCGTCCTCAAATGCACTCACGATTCCGGCGGGCTTGTGATCTGCCGAGACAAAAAGGCATTTGACGCCCCGGAGGCCAAAGCGAAGATAGACGCTGCGATGAAGCGGAATTTCTACACCCACAGCAGGGAATGGCAGTACCGAGACATAAAGCCTCAGATCATCGCGGAGCAGTACATGCAGGACGGCGAAAACCGCGAGCTCAAGGACTACAAGTTCTACTGCTTCGACGGCGTTCCCCAGTTCCTTTACATATCGGAAGGCCTTGAGAATCACAGCACTGCGCACATCAGTTTCGTTACGATGGACTGGGAGAAGGCACCTTTCCTGAGGGCGGATTACCCCGGCTTCGACACCCTTCCTCCGAAACCTCAGCGCTTCGACGAAATGGTGGTCATCGCCCGCAAACTCTCGGAAGGCTTCCGCTTCGTGCGCGTTGATCTATACGAAATCAACGGCAAGGTATACTTCGGCGAACTCACATTCACCCCCACCGGCGGCTTCGTGCCCTTTGAGCCGGACAGTGCCGATTACGAGATTGGCAAACTCCTCCGCCTATGAGAAAAGTAATCTACACCTGCCTCACGGGCGGATACGACGTTTTGAAGCAGCCCGCCGTCACAGACCCTTCCTTCGACTACGTGTGCTTCACAGACGATGCCTCCCGGGGCCACGACGGCATCTGGGAACTGCGCCCCATCCCTTTTGAGGCCGATTCCGTCACGCGCGCCCGCTACGCCAAGCTGCACCCCCACACCCTCCTTCCGGAGTACGAGGTGAGCGTGTTCATGGACGCAAACCTCTGCATCAGCGGGGAGGAGTTCTACGCCCAGGTGGAGTATGCCATTTCGGCCGGCCATCTTGTAGCCGGCCTCCCCCACCCCCAGCGCGACTGCGTGTGGGACGAACTGCGCTACTGCTATCTCAAGGATAAACTCACAACGGCCCAGGCCTTCCGGCACCACCGCTTCCTGGGGCGTATTTCCATGCCGCGCCACGCCGGGCTCTATGAGACGAACATCCTGCTGCGTTTCCACAACGAGCCCACGGTAGTAGCCCTTGACAACAAGTGGTGGGAACTGTTCAGCGCCTGCTGCTCCCGCGACCAGCTCACCTTCACCCCGGCCCTCCTGCTTCAGGGCTTCAAGATGCCCCCGCACCTTTTCAGCAAAGCCCGCTGCGCCCGCAACGTCCCCTTCGTGCAGTACACGCTGCACCCCACCGCCGGCAACATCGCAAAAAATACCCCGGGCTGCCTGACCTGGGGTAATATCCGTTACCGGCTTCGCCTCTCCTGGCGCCAGCTCTGCCTAATCTTCCTTCGCTAAGCGCACTACTCCGGTTTATAGGAATCTTTTAGTGCTGTGGTTTTGTTGAAGATGGGGTGCTCCGCCGTGGAGTCCTTATCCTTCACGTAATAGCCTGTGCGCTCGAACTGGACGGCGAGGCCGCTGGCATCTTCCAGGAGCGCGGGCTCCGCGTAGCCCTTCACCAGCACGAGGGATTCCGGATTCAGGAAATCCTTGTAGTCCTTATCCTCCGGCACCTGCGACATGTCTGCCAGGGTGAACAGACGGTCGTAGTTGCGCAGTTCCAGTTCCTTTGCATACGCGGTGCTCACCCAGTGGATGGTGCCCTTGACGCTGCGCCATTCGCCGGTCTGGGGATGTGTGGAAGGATCATAAGTGCACTTCAGCTCCACAATGTTGCCAGAGGCATCCTTGACCACCTCGTTACATTTAATAATATAGGTATACTTCAGGCGCACCTCGCCGCCTGGTTTCAGGCGGAAGAACTTGTTGGGGGCGTCTTCCATGAAATCCGCCCTGTCGATGAGGAGTTCACCGGTGAAGGGAACGCTGCGCTTGGCACCCTCCGGATCTGCCGGGTTCAGGGGGCAATCGAACCATTCCACCTTGCCCGAAGGCCAGTTGGTGATGGTGAGTTTCACAGGATCCTGCACCACCATGTAGCGGTTTGAGCGCTCGTTCAGATCCTGCCTTACGCACCACTCCAGAAGCTGGATGTCCATGAGCTGGTCCCTCTTGGAAACGCCGATCCTGTCGCAGAACATGCGGAGGGCCTCCGGCGTGTAGCCACGGCGGCGAACGCCGCAGAGCGTGGGCATGCGGGGATCGTCCCAGCCGCTCACCAGACCCTTCTGCACAAGTTCCAGGAGCTTGCGCTTGGACATGAGGGTGTATGTGAGGTTCAGACGGGCGAACTCATACTGATGCGAGGGATAGATGCCCAGGGTTTCGATGAACCAGTCGTACAGAGGACGGTGGACGTCGAATTCCAGGGTGCAGATGGAGTGGGTGATGTGTTCGATAGAGTCGCACTGGCCGTGGGTGAAGTCGTACATCGGATAGATGCACCACTTGTCCCCGGTGCGGTGATGATGGGCGAACTTGATGCGGTAAAGAAGCGGATCGCGGAACATCATGTTGGGATGCGCCATGTCGATTTTGGCGCGGAGCACCTTCTCCCCTTCCGCGTACTTGCCGTCGCGCATTTCGCGGAAGAGTTTGAGGTTCTCCTCCGGTGTGCGGTCCCGCCAGGGGCTGGGGGTGCCGGGCTTCTCCACGGTGCCGCGGTTAAGGCGGATTTCCTCCTGCGTCTGGTCGTCCACATAGGCGAGGCCACGCTTGATGAGCTCCTCCGCCCACTCGTACAGCTGGTCGAAATAGTCGCTGGCGTAGAGTTCCTTGTCCCACTGGAAGCCGAGCCACTTGATATCCTCCTTGATGGAATCCACGTATTCAGTGTCTTCCTTGGTGGGATTTGTGTCGTCGTAGCGGAGGTTGGTTTTGCCGCCGTACTTCCGGGCAAGGCCGAAATTCAGGCAGATGCTCTTGGCGTGGCCAAGGTGCAGATAGCCGTTGGGTTCCGGAGGAAAACGGGTGAGAATAGAGTCCATCTTGCCTTCCGCAAGGTCTTTCTCAATAATCTCTTCAAGAAAATTCAGCTTCCTTTCTTCCATCATAAATTCGTTTAATCTTCCAAAGTTACGATTTTTTTTGTAATTTCGCACCTTGTATTAAAACCAAAACCGAAAAGTATGGGTCTTCTACATGCCAGACTGGCAAAATACGATTTGCCTCAGAAAATGATGGAGAAGGGCATTTATCCCTACTTCCGTCAGATTGTCAGCAAACAGGGTACCGAGGTGGAGATGGACGGTCATTCCGTCCTTATGTTCGGCTCCAACGCATACACTGGTCTCACCGGAGACGAAAGAGTAATCGAAGCAGGCGTAAAGGCTCTCCGCCAGTACGGCTCGGGCTGCGCCGGAAGCCGCTTCCTCAACGGCACGCTGGATATCCACGTGCAGCTGGAAAAGGAACTGGCCGAATTCGTAGGCAAGGACGAAGCCCTGTGCTTCTCCACCGGCTTCACCGTAAACTCCGGCGTTATTCCCCAGCTCCTCACCAAAGACGATTTCATCATCCGCGACGAGCGCGACCACGCCTCCATCATCGACGGCTGCCGCCTGTCCTTTGCCAAGAACCTCCACTACAAGCACAACGACATGAAGGACCTGGAAAGGTGCCTTCGCCGCTGCCCTCCCCAGGTGGTAAAACTGATCGTGGTGGACGGAGTGTTCTCCATGGAAGGAGACCTTGCAAAGCTGCCGGAAATCATCGAGCTTAAGCATAAATACAAGAACGTGGTGGTAATGGTGGACGAAGCCCACGGCCTTGGCGTTTTCGGCAAGGACGGGCGCGGCGTCTGCAACCATTTCGGCCTCACCGACGAGGTGGATCTCATCATGGGCACTTTCTCCAAGAGTCTTGCCTCCATCGGCGGGTTCATTGCGGCCGACAAAGTCATCATCAACTATCTCCGCCACACCGCCCGCACCTACATTTTCAGCGCATCGGACACCCCCGCCGCTACGGCATCGGCCCTCGAGGCCCTGCACATCATCCAGAAGGAACCGGAGCGCATCAAGGCCCTATGGGATGTCACCAACTATGCACTTGAGCGTTTCCGCGAGGAAGGCTTCGAGATCGGAGATACGGAAAGCCCCATCATCCCCCTGTATGTGAGGGATGTGGAAATAACTTTCAGGGTCACCGCCCGTGCTTTCGAGGAAGGCGTGTTCATCAACTCCGTCATACCTCCGGCATGCGCACCTCAGGACACTCTTATCCGCTTCTCCCTCATGGCAAGCCATTCAAAAGAAGAAGTGGACCGTGCAGTGAAGGCCCTGACGAAGGTATTCAAAAAAGAGGGAATTCCTCTCGCTAAGAAGAAGTAATAAGCTTCAGGAGGTACTGCCCGTACTGGTTCTTTGCCATGGGCGCGGCGGCCTCCTTAAGCGTTTCGGGGCTTATCCAGCCGTTAAGGAACGCGATTTCTTCCAGGCAGGCGACCTTGAGTCCCTGCCTTTTTTCTATCACCTCGATATAGTTGGATGCCTCCGCCAGCGACTCGTGCGTGCCGGTGTCCAGCCAGGCAAAACCGCGGCCCAGCGTGCACACGTTCAGTTTTCCTTTGGCAAGGAAGGCCTGATTAACGGAGGTGATTTCCAGTTCTCCACGCCCCGATGGCTTCACCGCCGCAGCCACATCCACAACCTTGTTGGGATAGAAATACAGGCCCGTAACGGCATAGTTGCTCTTGGGATTCGCCGGCTTCTCCTCGATGGAGATGCAGCGGCCGTCCTTGTCGAATTCCGCCACACCGTAGCGCTCCGGATCGCTCACCCAGTAGCCGAAGACCGTAGCGAAGCCTTTATCCGCATCGGCCACCGCCTTATGAAGCTGCTCCTTGAAACCGGGGCCGTGGAAAATATTGTCACCCAGCACCATGCAGGCAGTATCGTCCCCAATGAATTCTCGGCCGATGATGAAGGCCTGCGCAAGACCGTCCGGCGACGGCTGCTCCGCGTAGGAGAAGCGAACGCCCAGTTCGTGTCCATCGCCAAGGAGGCGGCGGAAGCCGGGAAGGTCGTGCGGGGTGGAGATGACGAGGATGTCCCTGATACCGGCGTTCATCAGAACCGATATCGGATAATAGATCATGGGCTTGTCGTAGATGGGCAGAAGCTGCTTGGACACGCCCTTGGTTATGGGGTACAGCCTGGTGCCGGAGCCACCGGCAAGAACGATTCCTTTCATAGCTGCGACAGTTTGGGGTGATTGCGGTCTTTCTCAGAGAGGATGACCTTGGACGGGGGGATGCGCCAGTCGATCCCAAGGGCGGGATCGTCCCAGGCGATGGCGCCTTCCGCCTGGGGGCAGTAGAAGTTGTCGCACTTGTACTGGAACACCGCGTGCTCCGACAGTACGCTGAACCCATGGGCGAAGCCCCTGGGGATGAAGAGCATGCGGTGGTTATCGGCACTCAGCTCCACGGAAAAGCTCTGCCCGTAGGTGGGAGAATCTTTGCGGATATCCACCGCTACGTCCAGGACGCTGCCAACAACAACCCTCACAAGTTTGGCCTGGGCATGCTCTCCTTTCTGGAAATGAAGGCCGCGCACCACTCCATACACGGAGCGGCTTTCATTGTCCTGCACGAAGTTCACGGGGCCCACCTCCCGCTCGAATTCGGCCTGGTTGAAGGACTCGAAAAAGTAGCCCCTCTCGTCGCCGAAGACGCGGGGTTCAATGACCACAAGGCCTTCCATGGGTGTTTTTATCACTTGCATAGTTTGTCTATTTGGGCCATGCACGCCTTCAGGGAGCTGTGCCAGTGGGGTATTGTTATGCCGAATGATTTCTTCACAAGAGTCTTGTCCAGAACCGAATAGCTGGGACGCTTCACCTTGGAGGGATACTCGTCCGAATGGCAGGGGCGGATATCGCACTTGTTGCCTGCGATATCGCGGATGGCGCAGGCGAAATCGTACCAGGAGCACACGCCTTCATTGGAATAATGGTATATTCCCTGCTTGTCCAGCTGCCCGCTCTCAATCACGTGAACGATGCAGGCAGCAAGATCCGCCGCATAGGTGGGGCTTCCCACCTGGTCGAACACCACGGAGATGCTCCTCCGCTGGGCAGTGAGCGTGCGCATCGTTTTCACGAAATTCTTTCCCCAGGGTGAATACAGCCATGCCGTACGGAATATAATGTACCGACAACCTGAAGAGAGAACGGCGCGTTCTCCCTGAAGTTTGGTTGCACCGTACACTCCCGTGGGAGAAACCGGGTCGCTTTCCTTTATCGGCCTGGGGATATCGCCGCCGAAAACATAATCCGTGGAAATGTGCACCAAGGTAGCACCGCGCTCTGCACACACGGCAGCAAGATTGGCCGGGCCGCCCTCGTTCAGGAGGCTTGCCATCGCAAGGTCCGATTCGGCCTTTTCCACATCAACATAAGCGGCGCAGTTTACTACAACGTCCACTTTCTCGCTTTCACACACCAGTGAAACCGCCGTTTTGTCCGTTATGTCCAGATACAGAGTGTCCACGCCGGGAAGCGAGGAGATGTCGCTGAAGATATAACGGTTCCCCACCCCGCCGCGGACTTCCCGGCGGAGGGCGGTACCCAACTGGCCGTTGGCGCCTGTTACGAGGATGTTCATATCGGCCTAATAGAAATCCCTGAGGCCTTTCATGATGGGCTCCAGGTGGAGGATATCTTTCTTTGTGAGCTCGCGGGCAGTATCCTGGGCGGAGATGGCGCGGAAGCGGTGGCAGTCTGAACCCACCATGCAGTACATGTTCCTGTGAAGCAGATACCGGGCTTTCACCTGGGCATCCTTGCCGTAGAAACCCACGATCGAAGGAATGTTCATCTGCAGCAGGACGCCCATCTTGCGAAGGCGCTCATAGTCCTGCGATTTCATGTAGCGGTAGCGCTCCGGGTGGGCCAGAAGAGGCCTGTACCCGGCTTTCATCATCTTTTCGAGAGTTTCCCAGAAGTCGATGGGCGGGGCAAGGGACGATGTCTCCACCAGCACCCGGTCTCCTCCGTGAAGGAAAAGATCCCGCTGGGCGAGCCTTTCCGCGAAGAGATTGTCCATCATGTACTCCGCCGCGAGGGAGAATGTCATCGGCCCCTCATATCGGCCTAAAAACTCCTGAAAGCGCTGTTTTATCTGCTCAGTGGTATTTGGGACATCCTCCATGATATGGGGCGTGAACCAAATGCTGCTCACGCCGTTATCCTGAAGGAAGCCCAGAATCTTGACGGACTCTTCGTAGGTCTTAACCCCGTCGTCCAGGCCATAAAGGATATGGCAATGGCTGTCCTCAGCCCCATTCAGGAGCCCGGATTCCACGATGGATTTACGCCTTTGGAAGAGCCCGAACATAGGCTGCTACTTCTCTTCCTCGCTTCCGTAACCATAACCATAGCCGTAGCCATAGCCGTAGCCATAACCGTAACCATAGCCGTAGCCGTAATGCTTGGAACCGCTGCCGTCTACACCGTTCAGGACAACTGCCATACGCTTGAAGCGACCGTCGTGATAGATCTGCTCAAGTGCAGGGAGAGCCCTCTTGTCGAACATACCGGCGCGGATGATGAAGATGGTGATATCGGAATGTGAGCCGATGATCGTAGTATCTGCAACCAGATCCACAGGCGGGCAGTCGAAGAAGATATAGTCGTACTTGCTCTTGAGTTCGGCGATAAGAGCCTCGAAGCGGTCCGACACAAGGAGCTCCGACGGGTTCGGAGGAATGGAGCCAACAGTCATGATATCCAGATTGTTGGCAAGATTCGTGACGTGGCCCTCTATGCTCTGCGACTTGCCGGACAGATATGCCGACACGCCGGTGCCGTTCTTACTAACCGCCTTGGACAGGGTTGCCTTACGGAGGTCCAGGTCCACGAGAATCACCTTGGAGCCCTTCAGCGCCATTGAGGCCGACAGGTTAAGGAGGGTGAAGGTCTTACCGGCGTTGGGGTTGAAGGAGGTGAGCATTATCACCTGAGCATTCTGCGAACGCACCATCAGATCCAGGTTGGTACGCATCACGCGGAAGGCTTCGTTCACGCCGTCTCGCTTGCCGCTCTCCACGAGGATGCGGGTGCGGGTGTGGTCGAAGCGGTTGGCACGGAGCCTCTGCCAGTAGTTGCCGGTGAGGCCGATCTGCGGAACTTCCGCCAGGAACGGCATGCTCAGAGATGAGATGTCGCTGCGGCTCTTCACCGTTGTATCGAGGAGTTTGCGCACGTAGAATATGCCGAAAGGAATACCCAGGCCGAGCACCAGAGCCACCAACAGAATCATCATCTTGTTGGGCGAAACGGGGCCCGATGAGCCGTTAGGACGCATGATAAGACGGGTGTTGGCCGCGGTAAGGCGGCTCTGGAGTTCATTCTCCTCGCGTTTCTGGAGGAGGAAGATATAAAGCTGCTCCTTAACCTTCTGCTGACGCTCGATGCTCAGGAGTTCCAGCTGCTGCCCTGAAGTGGAAGAAATGCGGGACAGGATTTGCTTCTCCTGATCCTCGATCTTGTTCACCTGCATCTGCAGGGTGGAAATCAGGTTGTCGACGGAACGGTTGATGGCGATCTTGTACTGTTCCAGGGTTGCGGTGAGATCCTGCACGATGGCATTGTTCTCACTGGAAATCTGCAGCGCCCTTTCACGCTCCAGGAATGCCTGGTTGTATGTTGCGATCTGGCTTTCGATGTTCACGCTCTGCAGGCCGCTGTTTGCGGGCATGAGGTCGTTCGCGTGGGAAGGGTCGTTGATGAACTGCTTGATCATCTTGGCGATGGCCAGCTGGTTGGATGTTGCAAATCCCTGGGCCGACATTGCGCTTGACTGCTGCAGGTACAGCTGGGCGGTGGACTGGATATCGGACACCTGATGGCTCTGCTTGTATTCGCGCAGATTGTCCTCGATGCCGCCGAGTTCCTGCTCGATAACGCCGAGACGGTCGTTGATGAACACCGATGTCGCACGGGTAGACTTGTTGCGGTTGTTGATCCACTCCTCCTGATAGATATCAAGCAGGGTGCTCAGAATGCTCTCCGCCCTTGAAGGGAATACATCGGTCATGGACAGGACCAGAACTGAGGACTGCTTGGAGGAAAGGGAAACAGAAAGGCTATTGCAATACACTTTCGCCATGGCCCGGGCATTCACCCAGTTGACGGTGATGTCGTTGGACCAGCTTCCCAGATGGGCGGTAGGAAGGAAAACCAGGCCGCCTACAGGGGTGTCCAGCGTATCGCGGAAATGACCGTTTATCTTCACACCCTTAAGTTCGACTCCGGCTATGCGCCAGTCCTTGAGCACGAATGTGCTGTCTCCGGCCTTGATGAAATCGAACGAGAAGGCCGATGATGCATTGGGATTGACCCTGTGCATCTCAACCGGAGTGTTTGTGTACATTTCACGGACACGGAGGAGCTGGTTGTCGATATAAGAGGTCTCAAGGCCGAGACGGCTTACAACCTTCTCCATAAGGTCGGGCGAGGAGAAGGCCTCGATTTCATTGTCCACGTTAGTTCCCGCCTGATAACGGTAACGGCTGGAGGTAAACTGGGTGAGGTCCCTCATCATGGTGTTCTGGGTATCCTCGTCCACGATGACCTTTTCGCTGCGGCTGTAGGACTTCGGGGTCTTGTACAGATAGAAGGCCGCGACGAAGAGGCAAAGGATTACGGAAAATACATACCACCATTTGTGGTCCCAAACAAGGCTCCAGAGGTCTGACAACTGGATGTTCTGTTCCTGCTCGTTCTGTGCAGGTGAGGCCACTGTATTCAAATTCTGCTGATTATTCTCCGACATGGAAGTCTTATTTTGAAAGGGTGATTACAAGGTTGGTTACTGTGATTGCCAGGGAACCCAGCGAAATCCAGAAAGAACCCGACTTGAAATAGTTTTCATTGATAGTGGACTGGCCTGCACGGACATCGTTGGGGGTAACGTACACAATGTCGCTCTGCTGCAGGTAGAAGCCCGGGGAATTGATAAGGGTGCCGGCATCGCGCAGATCCAGCGTGTAGTAATGGATGCCGTCGTCTTTTGTGCGCACGACCAGGATATTGTCCCTGCGGCCGTAGATGGTGAGGTCGCGTGCCATTGCAAGGGCGTCCAGGATGTTCATGCGGTCTCCAACCATGGTGTATGTTCCGGGGGCGGTTACTTCTCCCAGGATGGAAATCTTGTTGTTCATGTATTCCACGGTTACCACCGCGTCCTTGAGGTTACCTGTATCCGAAAGCATATTGCGGATAAGGTCCTGAAGTTCCCAGCGATTGAGCCCAGCTGCGTGGATGGGGCCAAGGATGGGGAAATTGATATCTCCGTTGTTGTCCACGATATAGCCTGTGATGCGCTGAGATGCGCCGCCGGAGATGGAAAGTTCCGAGCCCGTGTAGTATGTGGAAACGGGAAGGTTGAACGGAGTTGCCAGTTTGGGATCGCGGCAAGTTACGATAATCGACAGCTGATCCTGGGGCTGGATGATGATGCCGGTGTTGATTGCCTTTGTGAGGAGAGTGTCTCCCTGAATATCCTGCAAGTAATTGATATTCTTGTAGGTTTCCGAGCTGCAGGAGGCAAGCGCCGCCACTGCGGCTGCAATCAACAGGACCTTGAATGATTTTTTCATATCTGGTTTGTTATTTTTTATTTTCCTTTTTATCATGCAAAAATACTTATTTTTGCGCAGCAAAACAACATATTTGCCCACAAATTAGTATCTTTGCACTTAATGGAACACAAAAGGCCGCCCATATTTCTTTACACGGACGGAGCCGCCAGCGGGAATCCCGGTCCCGGCGGCTACGGGGTGGTGCTACGCTGCGCGAACAAGGAAAAGACATTTTCCGAGGGCTTTGCCCTCACCACAAACAATCGCATGGAACTCCTTGCCGTGATAAAGGGGCTGGAGGCCATCCTGTGGGACAACGCGGAGGTTCAGGTGTGGAGCGACTCCTCGTATGTGGTGAAAGCCGTCAACGAGGGATGGCTGCAGCAGTGGAAATCCATCGGCTTCAAAAAGAAGAAAAACGTGGATCTTTGGCTTCGTTTCGACCAGGTATACCGGAAGCACCGCGTTACATTCCATTGGCTCAAAGGCCATGCAGGGCATCCGGAGAACGAGCGGTGCGACCGAATGGCAGTTGAAGCATATCACGGCAGCAACCTCCAGGAAGACACCGGATATATTCAGGAACAACAGCAAGAAACGCTTTTATGAATAACAGGAAACTCATCGTAGGAATAACCCAGGGCGACTCCAATGGAATCGGATACGAGGTAATCATCAAGGCCCTCGCCGACGCCCGGATTCTGGACTTCTTCACCCCCGTGGTGTACGGATCGTCCAAACTTTTCGGCTTCTACCGCAAGCAGATTCACAACATCGAGAATCTGGAAACCTTCGCCATAAACTCGGCAAAGGATGCGGAGCAGCGCAAAATCAACATCCTCAACTGCCTCCCGGAGAATGTCTACGCAGAGCCCGGCCAGGGCTCGGCAGAATCGGCAAAAGCCGCAATCATCTCCCTCCAAAGGGCGGTGAAGGATCTGCATGCAGGCCTCATCGACATACTTGTCACCGCTCCCATAAACAAGAGGGGCATGAACTCCCAGGGCTTCGGCTTCACCGGCCACACGGAGTATCTGGAAAAGGAATTCGGAACCGGAGATACTGCCATGATCATGGTAAGCCCCCAGCTCAAGGTTGGCGTTGTCACAGGCCATATTCCGCTTAAGGATGTGAGCAGCAGCCTCTCCTCGGAGCTCATCCTCCGAAAACTCCGCGTAATGAAGAAATCCCTCCAGCAGGACTTCGGCATCATCGACCCCAGGATTGCGGTGCTTGGCCTCAACCCCCACGGCGGCGACGGCGGCCTTCTCGGAGACGAAGAGCAGAATATCATCCTCCCCGCGGTTAAAGCAGCTGCGGAGGAAGGCATCCAGGCATTCGGTCCCTATTCTCCGGACGGCCATTTCGCCCAGGGCAATTACTCCCGCTTCGACGCCACCCTTGCCATGTATCACGACCAGGGCCTTGCTCCGTTCAAGGCAATAGCCTTTGCCGATGGTGTCAATTTCACCGCAGGCCTCCCGGTGGTGCGCACTTCGCCGGACCACGGCACAGCCTTCGAAACCGCCGGCCGCGACGAAGCGGATCCCAGCTCGATGATCAGTTCAATCTACACTGCCATCGACATTTACCGTAACAGGGAAAAATACGCCTCTCTTATGAAAGGCCGCCTGAAAGATTGAGCGTACGCTCGCACCAGGCCATAACTTTTTCGCGGTGGGCAATGAACAGCATGGTCTTGCCCGCCGCTTCTTTTGACAGATTGTTCATCAGGCGCTGCTCCGTCTCAGGATCCAGCGATGCGCTGAATTCGTCCAGAAGCAGGATGCTGCCGGGGCGAAGCAGGCCGCGGGCGATGGCGATGCGCTGCGCCTGCCCTTCGCTGAGACCGGCCCCGCCTTCACCGCAGACGGTGTCCAGCCCGTCCGGAAGATCCCGCACGAACTCCGCCGCGGCGGTGTCCAGGGCCGCCCACATCCTGGCGTCATCGGCAGTGGGGTCCCCTATATGCAGATTATCGCGGATTGTTCCGCTAAATAGGGAGTTACCCTGCGGCACATAAACCATATTGCAGCGGGTACGGGCGCTCACATGCACTTTTGAGCCTTTGTCGTAGATATACACATCGCCCTTATCCGGCCTCAGAAGCGCTAGCATTATGCGCACGAGAGTGCTCTTCCCCACCCCGGTTTCGCCGATAATCGCCGTGCGGGAGCCAGGAGGAAAGTCGAAAGTGAGGTTCTTTATGACATCTTCCGTGGAATCCGGATAGTGGAAGCTCAGATTCTCCACTTTAATACCGGCGGGGCCCTCCATATAATGCCCAGTGCCTGTTTCTGAGCGCGGCGCGTCTTCAAGTTCCATGAGCCTGTCGATAGAGGCGGTGGCATTCACGAACGAGGGAATCTGGTGAGTCATGTTCACAACCGGCCGCTGTATCTGGCCAACCAGCTGGAGGAAAGCCGTCATGATACCGAAAGTGAGCGTGCCCTTCCAGATGCCAAAAGCACCCCACAGGAACGCGGCGATGTAGCCGAATGAGAACGCGGCTCCCACAATGGTGCGGGCGAAAACGTTTAGCCTTGTGCGCCTTATCACCTGGCCGTATTCATTGCTCTGAAGCTCCTCCAGACGGTCTTCCATGCGGGATTCGCTTTCCATGGACTTGATAACCACCCGGTGCTGCAAGCTCTCTTGCAGGTGGCTCTGCACCTGGCTTTCCGTGTCGCGGATTCCGCGTGTCATCACGCGAAGCTTCCTGAAGAAAACCTTGCTGAAGCCAAGGAAAAGCGGAGTCATAATCACCAGCAGCAGCGCCAGTTTCCACTGCATGAGGCACATGAAAACAGTGGCAGCAACAAGCTGCACCAGCGTTGTTATGAACTGCGGAGCATCCGAACTGATAACATTCACCACGCTGTTCACGTCCGTTTCCAGACGGTTCAGCGTATCCCCGCTGTGGCGCAGTTCCTTGCCCGCCCATTCGGAGTTAAGAAGGCTTGAATACAGATCCTGACGGATGATGAAATTGAGCTTCGAGCTTGCCAGAGCCTCTATTCTCACATTCAGAGCCGTTACGCCCAGCCGCAGCAGAATAAGCACCAGGACGATAACCGTGAACTGGATTATATTCCCCTGCACAACCCCGGTTGCAATATCCACGATGCGCTTGCACACGAAGATGAACGCCAGGTTCAGCCCGACGCTCAGAATGCCCAGCAGCACATTTGCCACCAGACGCCCACGCACCCCTTCCGAGTGCGCATACAGCCATCGCAAATATTTCAGGGCCGATTTGATCATCGCGCTTGGGGGACCGGGTTATTCTTAGAGGGCCGGCCTGACGGTTTACTCCTCAACAATCCCGGCGTTCACCCACTGCTCGCAGAGTTTCTGCGCATCCTTGAGCGCAGTGGCATCGTCCACCTCGTACTCATCCGTGAGGAACCCCGCAAGGGTTTCCGCCGTGAACTCAATCCCCTGTGCCTTCCTGTACAGAAAAGCCGCAGTGTCGTTCAGGCTGATAAGCTTCGAAAAATTGATGTTGGCCGTTCCCTCTCCGGAGATCACATTCTCCCCGCAGATGGTTCTTAACACAAATCCTTCCTTAAGTTTCATGACATTACTATTTGAGCCTGCAATTTACGAAAAAAAACGCATATCGTAAAATCCCCTCCCCTCCTTTTGTCTTTACGAGCCACTCCTTTTTGTCATTTCGAGCCCACCTATTTGTCATTTCGAGCGTAGTCGAGAAATCTTTCTACTATCCATGGTCTTTATTTGC
>JAEEGH010008081.1_pt1 | contig 25030 bp, 24 predicted proteins | sample 9134181 | NCBI WGS metagenome assembly JAEEGH01 (sample SAMN16246544, study PRJNA631951) | gut metagenome | biome: gut microbiome; feature: rumen; material: DP-attached | host: Bos | place: Iran: Karaj | collected 2018-10
ACGGCAACGCGGTTGCCTCGGGTTCGAGCCTGAGCGAGGATGACGAGGTGGAGATCAGCATCACGCCGGCAGAGGGTAAGGTACCGACCGCAAGTGTGAACGGATCGAGCATCGAGCTCACCGAGGATGGTGGGGTGTATAGCGGCAGCTTCGCTATGCCCGGACAGGCTTCGAGCCTCGTGATCAATACGGGTACCGCTGATGGCGGCGATGGTCTCACTAATGACTAAGGCCTATGAAGAAAAGGATCATTGAGATTGCGGTGAAGGTAGTAGTAGCCGCACTCACGGCCTTCCTGACGGCCATCACGACCACGAGCTGCATGGGGCGCGGCCCCCTCATTTTCTAAAACAATCTATCCATCAGAGACCGACCTCACCCCGAGGCCGGCCTCTTTTTTCGTTGATACCTTTTATCGAGATGCAGCTTATCTTCGGCATACTTAAGGTCAAAGTTTTCAAATGTTAATTAAGCGCTGGTAAAAGTGGCCAAAATCCTAGGAATGGAACAAGAGCCGACCTCAACGTGGGCCAGACATAGTTTTGCCACTAATCTGAACAACTCAGGAAAGGTGCCACACAGATACGTCTATTTTTGACTAGAGGGTGTCAAATGCCCCAAAAAGCAACTGTTCGGATCGTGCCAATAGATGGTGCCGCCGATGGTGACAATACCGTATATGTAGGTTGAGGAGTATGGTTTGGACAGTTTTAAGGGACTATTGGGCGATTTGTCCAAAAACTCCTTGCTTGTCCATACAACTTTTGGAAAAAAGAGAAAGAAAATTTGGAAACAGGCAAAAAATACTCTTAAATTTGCAATGTCAAAAGTCGAAAACGGACGCAATAAACTCCAAAACGACAACGACAAAGAGAGAATAATAAATAATGTGTAACAATAAAAAGTTTACGATTATGAAGACAAAGAAGAATTTGGTAAACCTGGTGCTCATGAGCATCGTTACCGTAGCAGCAAGTTTCAGCATCACCGCATGTTCTGATGATATGGATACCCTGGACAACAGCAAGGCTAATAATGGCACTAAGGAGAATGTTACCCGTGGTGAACTTCTCGATCCTATCGCCCTCAACTACTTCGACTTCAATTCTTCTGCCGACGTTCAGATCATGACTTCCGATACCACCAAGATCAGCGTCAGCAAGGCTCTGGCAGATAAGTTGGGCATCACCTCGTTCGTCGATCACCCCATGGGTGTCTGGGAAGGTGAGCACATTCGTCCTTACCACATCCGCGCCACGAAGGAGATCCTCTCCGGCGACCGTTACATCCTCGACGTGGTTCAGTCGGGTATCGGCGAGTTCCTCGTCAATCCTGTCACGCTGAGCACAGAGTTCTATAAGAATCCGAATGCAAGCACCACCCGTGGCGGTTCGTCAAACGCATATATGGATGAGGAAGGCGTGCTGCACCCAGAGGGTGTGTATATTATCCATCGTCCTGCAGAAGCATCGGAGTACATGACCCGCAGCAATAACGACTATCCTATGGAATACTTCTCTGCCGATGAGATCCTCAATGGTGGACGTACACGCGGTATCATCAACGGTGACTATTTCAAGGTGAACAAGAGCGGTAACGTGATCAACCTGAAGTCGGAACTCAAGAAGGACATCAAGTACGGCAGCGGCAAAGACACCATCACCGTACACGTCAAGGCTCCCGTGGCTTTCGACCTGAACTACAAACTCTATATCGACTGCGGTCGTAAGAAGGTGGTTGTTCCTTATCTGAGAGGTTTCGATGCCAACATCAACGGTTCGTTCTCCTTCAAGCCTGAGGTGACCATCGGTTTCGAGAAGAAGGTGAAACTCCTGGAGCAGAAGACCAAGATCTGTGACTTCACAGCCTTCTCCTTCAAGTTCACCATCGGTCCAGTTCCTTTCTGGGTAGACGTTAACCCGAACATGGACATTAAGTTCGACGCAACAGTAGGCGGCGCATTCTACGGCGGTTTCAAGTACGAGTACGAGAAGACCTTCAAGGCAGGTATCACCCACAGCAACGGCTTCAAGGGCTACGGCAACACAGAGGTCAAGAAGGACGAGTTTACTTTCATCACCCCACGCGGCACATTCTCAGCCGATGCCGGTGTAGCTCTGATGCTCGGTGTAGACCTCATCATCGACAAGGTGGCCGGTCCGAAGTTCTCCGTAGGTCCTAAGGTACAGGCCAAGGCAGCAATGACATTCGCCCCGCTCGACACCAAGAAGCCGCTCGCATTTGACGCCTCACTAAAGATGGGTATCTATGCAGATCTGGGTGTGAAGCTGAAGTTCTGGAAGATCGACATCGCTGAGTGGAACACAACCTTCAACCTGGTCAAAGAGAAGACCCTCTGGTCTTACGAGTATCCGCAGGACATGGACAAGAAAAAGAACGACCCCGTAACGAAGGTACTCGACGCCGCTACAGAGGCCATCAAGGAAGCCCAGGAAAAAAGTAAGGAGGCCCTCTTCACAGGTACAAACTTATAAATCCCTATTCATACAAAAGAAAAACCGGAAGCAGCTTCCGGTTTTTTTATGGATCCTGACTTCGAAGATCATGGGGAGATTGTCTGTATTACCAGCATTGGAAGACAATTTGACTCCATCATTGGTGTATACACCTTCTCTCTGCTGGTATCTTTATTTGATTGCTTCGAGGAGGGCCTGGCAGCCTTCGAGGACGTCGCGCCAGGTGGCTTCGAAGTTGCCGGTATACCAGGGGTCGGCCACTTCGCCGGGACGGGAGGTGTAGTCCATGAGCATGCGGATCCTGCCGTCGGGGTCGCCGCCACAGATGCGGTTCATGTTGCGGATGTTCCACTGGTCCATGCCGATGAGCAGGTCGAAGCGGTCGTAGTCGCTGCGGGTCATCTGACGGGCCCGCTTTCCCTTGCAGCCGATGCCGTGCTCGGCCAGTTTGCGCCGGGCGGGGGGATAGACCTCGTTACCGATCTCCTCGGTGGAGGTGGCGGCCGATTCAATTTGGAATTCACCCTCGAGCCCTGCCTGGCTGACGAGGTGCTTCATGACGAACTCCGCCATCGGACTGCGGCAGATATTGCCGTGACAGACAAACAGTATACGTTTCATATCGGTGTGCAAAGGTAAGGGTTTTCTCCGGAAAATCCAAATTTTCCTTAAAAATATTGATTTTTAGTGAAATGATTAAACTCCCGGGGTACTTATGACGTCAAAGGAGTGAAAGTTGGTTTTTCATACATTGGTTTTTGGTTAGTAATAATTAGTTTAGTTAGGAAAGAAACAGAAAGGCCTCGCAGTGATTGCGGGGCCTTTCTTGGCTTTGGTAGCGGGAGCCGGGATTGAACCGGCGACCTCATGATTATGAATCTTATCCATATACATTCCATGAAATTACATAAAATCGTAAATATCTGAAAATAAGCACCTTAAAAATTTGGCAGTTTGCAGGAAAATGCGTAATTTTGCACCAGTTTTCAGGTGCGAATTTCACCTGAATTTCACCGATTATGTATCAAAACACCTATAAATAGGAGGTTTTTCAATGGAAAGAAAGAACACGAATTTCACCAAAGAGGCAAAAACGGATGCAAGGAAGTACTCCAGCCGTGGTTCATCCAGCCTTGCCAAGTTTACATCTTCGAACGGCAGTGCATACGGAACACTGGCACTCGATACCAGACGAGCCACTGATGATGATACACAAACACTGCCTGTTGCAGTCAGAGTTGCCTATAACGGCAAGTCCATCTATCTTCGTATTGGAAAGAAGTATACCAAGGATGAGTGGATGGATCTTTGCGAATGCGAAAGACAGGCAAGAAACAAGAAAGCTAGTGAGCGAAAGGAGCTAAAGACTCTGATGCAACGGGTTGAGAAAATGATCAACGAGATGATCGATGACGAATCATTCAGTTTAAACAAGCTACAAGAGCGATTCACAGGGTTTGCTCCTGAAGGAAAGACCATTTATTCTGTCTGGGAGAAATACATCGAGGAAAGGGTTGAGACGAGCCTTGGCACAGCGAAGACCAACAAAGACGTGATGAACAGTTTTATAAAAGACATGGGAAGCAACGTGTCTTTCGCTGACATCAATCGCTCATTTATCATGAAATGGGTGAAGAAGATGAAGAATCGGGAACTGAGAGATTCGACTATTGGCATTCGTCTGAGGACTTTCAGGGCAATAGTCAACGTATGCATAGACGAGGGACTTATCAAAGGCGACACGAAGGAAATGTTTAAAGATAGTGGCTATAACAAGTCGAACAGCAGGAAGCATGAATTTCTCAATGTGCCTACGATGAAGCGCCTATATGACTTCTGGGAAGAAGGAGAAGCAAAGGATGATGATGGTAAAGAGTTGTTCTATCCACAAGAGAAAGAGGCTACGTTTCGCGATCTTGGTCTATTCTTGTTCATGTACCTTGGCGACGGCCAGAACCTGGCAGATACACTACGACTGGAATACGATGAGTGGTATTTCGCCACGCATGGTCAACAGTTCCGCTTTTTAAGGCATAAGACGGAAGGGCGCAGTGAAGATGACAGTGAGGTGATATTTCCCATTACGCCAGAGATAAAAAAAATATTAGACAAATATGCAAATCCTCCGCAATTGGGAGAACGAGTATTCCCAATCATGAAACAAGGCATACCAGCAGAAACGGAGTTGTGGACGATACAGCGATACAATAAATATATAGGTAAGCATATGGCTAAAGTGGCTGAAATCCTGAAAATGGAACAGGAACCAACCTCTACCTGGGCCCGACACAGTTTTGCCACTAATCTGAACAATTCGGGAAAAGTGCCTCATAAATACATAAGCGACAGCATGGGGCATAGTAGCGGAGGAGACGTTACGTCAATCTATATCGGCACCTATCCGTATGAGAAAATGACGGAATACAATGCCTATCTGCTCTATGAACACGGTCTGAAGAGTGAAGACGATGTTATAATGGAGATACTGAAAAACCTGAGTGCTGAAGAAAGGAAGAGAATCATAAAAGCTGCCTCCAAATTGAAGTCATAAGGCAAAAATCGCGTTATAAGTCGGCGCAATCTCATAAAAAAGTAGGGATTGCGCCAATTTATAGAGTTATTATTTGGCGCAATCGCATATTTTTTATAACTTTGCGCCAGATTATAAAGAATTGTGGATATGGAAAGAGCTATTATCGGGCGTGAAAAAGAGAAGATGGAGTTGAAGAAGTACATTTCTTCAGAACAGTCAGAGTTTGTTGCCATCTATGGCAGACGTCGTGTGGGCAAGACTTTTCTTGTGAAGGAACTTCTGGAAGGTAAATTCACCTTCAGGATGACGGGTAAGGAAAAAGCAAACCTTTCTGACCAACTGTTGAATTTCGCATACGCTCTGGAAGATTTCTTCCATGATGACCAACGGCCTAAGAGCTGGACAGAGGCATTCCGAATGCTCTCCAAAAACATTGAGAAGCTGGGAGAAGGCACAAAAGTCATCTTCATTGACGAACTTCCCTGGCTTGATACACCGAAATCCCGTTTTCTTGGAGCGTTGGAGCACTTCTGGAATGACTGGGCCTACTATCGCAGTGACATCAAGCTGATTGTCTGTGGTTCGGCCACATCATGGATGCTAAAGAAACTGATCAATGCCAGAGGTGGACTACACAACCGCGTTACCCACAAGATGCTGGTTTCTCCCTTCTGTCTTGAGGAAACGGAACAATACTTCAAAAGCAAAGGCTTCAACTATGAGCGGCCTGAGATTATCGACTGCTACATGGCTGTTGGTGGAGTCGCCTACTATTTGTCGCTGTTTAACAGGGACAAAAGCGTGGCAGAGAACATCAACGACCTGTGCTTTACAAGAGGAGGGGAACTGACTGACGAGTTCAACAAACTATACGACTCTCTTTTCAAAAAAGCAGAGAACCATATCGCTGTCATCAATGCACTCAGCAGTAGCAGAAAAGGAATGACCCGTCTTGAATTAATCAGCAAGACAAAGTTGTCGAATAACGGTAATCTCACCACGCTGCTCAAAGAATTGGAAACATGTGAGTTCATCCGTTCATATCAGCCTTTTGGCAAGGAGAAGAAGGACAAGATGTTCCAGCTTACGGATCAGTTCTCTCTATTTTATCTCCACTTTATGAAGACAGGAGGCAACTACGGTAAGAATTATTGGATGCAGATGATTGGCAAGCCAGAATATACTGCATGGTCGGGCTATGCTTTTGAGACCGTTTGCCTGCATCATGTCGAACAGATTGTAAGTGCTTTAGGTATTAGCGGAGCCTATTATTCGCCCTGCTCCTGGAATTACCGTCCGTCAGAGGCAGTCATCAATGATGCCGATACTGATAATGATTTGAAGAGAGGCGGGCAGATTGACTTGCTGATAGACCGAAACGACAAGACCATCAGTGTATGTGAAATGAAGTACTCCAGCGGCGAATATGAAATAACGAAAGCCTACGCCAACCGTGTGGATGAGCGACTTCGTACATTCAAGAAAGTAACAAACACGAAAAAATCCTTTTCAATAGTTTATGTTACCCCATTCGGACTATATAATAATATGTACGCAAGGAAAGTCAATAAACAGGTAACGGCAGACGATCTGTTTAAAAAGAGTTAGTTGTATGAAATATGAACATTCTTATATATAATAAGGTGTGGCAATGAATATGATCAGTAAGTTTATACGTCAATGGAAGGCTTTCCGTTTATCTTTAAGACTTCTCAAACTAATTGACCCAAAGAAACTTGAAGATCTTAACGTCATCTTGGAGGAAATCTATCCAGGTATCAGGGCAGAGATACAAGCACTCGTTGAGAGTTCTGACATTCATGCCATGAGTAAAACCCTCCATTATATCAACACTCATGGTGGTGTACAGAAAATGGCTGATTATTACAATAATGCCGATAAGAATGGGAAAGATACGATGTTATCAGCATTTAATAAGGTTTTCAAGCCTGGAGCCCGTTTCGAGGATGCTGTTATGACATTGGATAGTATTGCGAAACAAAAGGATTTAGGCATATACACTCAGCTTATTGGTGATGTAAAGGATAGTATTGTCGTGACCAGCATCAAACAAAGTTATCGGACAGTTGATGACTGGCGGACATTCGTTCGCAGGCAGCATGAGGCCAATAAAGACGTACTTCTCGGTGTTCTTGACGAGATACAGGAGAAAGAGGCAGAAGCTGAGAACACAAATGCGGAAGAGAAGAACACAACACGAATTGATAACCAACCTGACAAAGGAGTCGAATACACCTTTCCGATGGAACTATTAGGTAAACTATATGAATATGACAACATAGTTTTCAAGCATATCTCTTCAGAATTTGAATTTGCTAGTATTGTTTTGAGGAAGCCACACAACCAGATACTAGTGGAGTGTAATGGCAATAAAGTATTGGTTTACCAGATATTATGGAGATTGCGCAAGTTGCTACCTGAAAAGGATCAAGATGCATGGATAAACGACATAGCACTTGAATGTGGCTATGATGTCATCACTATCAGTAAGAAATACAAAGATGACTCAAATATGAAAGACGAGAAAAAGGATATATTGAAGGAGTTGAGTTCACTGTTTGACGAGTACGATACCAAGAAATAGCATAAGCCTTCATCAGTATAAATCGGCGTATATTCACATCGAATATGCGCCGTTTTTCATTTCATGCGATACCATGCAAACTCGTTTCCACGCATTTCCACGCAAATGGGCCGAATTTAGCAAACCCACGAATCATAATCACCTCGTAAAATACTGAAACACAGAGAATTCCAACATTTTCAAATTCTTTGAAATTTATTTGCGTGCCACTTGCAATAACTTTTCCACGCATGACCTTTGCAGCGTCTTTTAAAATTATTGTAATATGAATGGTACATTTATAATGATGCAGGAGGAAGACCTTGAGAAGGCTTTCACCAAGATGCTTGAGAATTATCTGAGCACACACCAGTTATCTGAAATGTCTTCAACTGATGAAGACAAGTATTTATCAAGTGATCAGGCTTGTGACTACTTGCACGTCACGCCAAGTACTCTATGGAGAATGAGGCAGCGAGGAGAAATCATGGTTCATAAAGTCGGCGGTCGTTGTCTCTATTCCAAGAATGATTTGGACACATTAATTAAAAAAGGATAAGGTATGGGAGGAGACATTATCGAACAATCATTTAAGGAACTCCAGGAGAGTGATCCTGTAGATGGTGGCGGATTCCATGTTGAACGGATGAACCAGTGCATTGACAAGGCCCATCAACTGCCGCCGTTAGTTCCTCTCTATCCAAACATTGTGCTCGAAGGTGATCTTTGTATCATCTTCGGGCAGTCTGGCATCGGTAAGACCATTTTCGCCATGCAGATAGCCCGCCATATCGCTGAGAATGGTAAGCGATTGCTGTATGTGGACTGCGAGATGACACCTCGTCAACTTGGCAACCGCTATGGGACTGCAAACTTCCCTCCTACTTTCCTTCGTGCAGAGATGGATAGGGAGCATCCTGCTGAAGATGTCCTTAAGGGAATAGAGGAAGTTGCTGTAGCCAATCATGTAGAAGTGGTGTTCATCGACAACATCACCGCTTTGGGTCAATCACTTGACAGGAGTGCTGATGCTGGTGCTCTGATGGTCTCTCTGAACACCTTGAAGAAGAAGAAGTACAACTGGACTTTGGTAGTGCTCAACCACGTCCCTAAGATGTTTTCCGGCAACGTTCCTCTTTCCCTTTCAGCTATGCAGGGGTCAGCAAAGATAAACCAACTGATTGATGACGCTATCGGAATAGCTCAGTCCTGTATTGATTCAAACCTTGTTTATGTCAAACAATGTAAATGGCGCAATGGAGAATTGACGATGGGAGCCGATCATGTGGCTGTCTATGAACGCTGCAAGGATGAAGATGGTAATCTGGGCTTCATCAGTCGTGGTTTCGGTACTGAACAAGAACATCTGAGCATTGAGAACAGTAACGAAAGGGAAGAAATGAAGGCTCGTGTAAGGGAACTCTCAAACAAGGGAATGACCCAAACTGCCATTGCCGAACAACTTGGAATCTCTCAGAGCAAGGTGTCAAGACTGCTGAAAGAGTAGACTTGGATTATTCATTATTCACATTATTCATGCTGCATAACTGAATAATTTGCATAAACTGAATAAGAATGGACGATAAAGAACTGAAACAGATACTTGCCACCAAGGCACCTGCCTATGAGCGGTCTTTCATGGAGATTCCGAGGGATAGCTTTGTTCCTCGCCATTCCTCTTTGTCTGATTATATGGACAAGCTGGTGAACTACGATGCCAAAATGCTTAGTCGCATTGATGATCTCGTTATGCGCTATCGTCTGGGGGCTACCTCTAAAACAATGAGCGAGCACTATGGTACAGTTCTGCCACGTATCAACAAGAAAGGGATGATAGTTGGTGGTAGTGTCATCTACTACAATACTGAGGATGGAGCCATGCTCCAGAAGGATGAACTCGTGGCCCATCTCTATTCTTGGTATGCCTTCGACTATTATACTGACCCTAACGTGTTTTTTGGAGAACATCTGTGCCGTGATAGGCAGACTGTCATCGTCCAAGAAGAGAAGACCTCTTTACTCGGAGCATTGGCTCATCCTAACTACGACTGGTTGGCAGTTGGTGTCGGAAACGACCTTACGGATGCAATGATGAGGAAGTTCATGGGCCGTCAGGTGATCCTCTTCCCTGACGACTTTTGCTTCGACTTCTGGTCAGAGCACTTTGGTAGCAAGTTCAAGGTGGATGACAGTTTTACCCACCAAGACATCAACCTGTACCTGATAGACTTCATCCATAACCGGCAGGTTCCGTAAGCTGAAATGTGCGTGCAGGGGAATGAAGGGCTTGCCCTTGATATAGCCCACTATAACTACACGCTACGCTTTCGTAGTTAGTGGGCTCTTCCGAGGGACTCAGGACTTTGTCCTAAGAACCTACCAAGGGCTACTTGCCCTATGGAACCTCGCAAGGGGGTGACCCTCCCCCTTGACCGCCCCGCTCAGTGGCATCTGCCCCTAAGAACCCTGAGCAGGAAGTGACTCTCTCCCTGCACCCTCCAATCAGGGTTATACCCCGATACCCCACTGAAGGAATTGCAGAAACTACAAATTTATAAATCACATAAAATCATAATTGTATAAATTCATATTTTCATAAATCCACATTATTATATATATGAGTACAACAGCAAAAGCATCCGATCACGTAAAGCCGTGCAACATTGAGCAGAGCGAACGCCACAACAGGCGGGATGCAGAATATATCGCCTCGCTCAATCCCCGTATATTGTATGTCCGTACTGATTTAAGTCCGAACAACGAATCGTATGTCGCGCCTGACATGAAGGGTATCACCCTCCAGCAGCACTATGACGCTATCAAGGCTATGGTGAAACAGAAGACTGGCCGAGCCATGCAAGAGAAGAAGGTAATGGTGACTGGCAAGAACGGCAAACAGAAAGAGCGCAACGGCAGCAGCCCCATTCGTGAGAGTGTTGTCAACATCAAGCCAGACACGACAATGAATGATCTCTTAAAGTACACAAAGAAAGTACAAGAGAGGTGGGGCATCAGAGCCATTCAGATACACATCCATAAGGATGAAGGCCACTATGAGAACCCAAATGATCCAACAACGTGGAAGCCAAACCTTCATGCACACATTATCTGGGACTGGATGAGCCATGAGACGGGCAAATCTTATAAACTCGGCAAGAAGGACATGGAAGAACTACAGGACATGGCAGCTGAGACATTAGAGATGGAACGAGGCCAGCGAAAGGCTGAGACAGGTCGTGAGCATCTGGAACATAATGACTATATCCTATCCCAACAGAAAAAGCAGAGTGCCGAGTTGGACATCGAGATTGCCGAAAAACGCGACAGACTCAATACTGAGAACGGCAATGCTATCAAGTCCGGAATGGCCAACCTCTTTGGAAAGGGCAAGTATGCTGACATGGAGAAAGAGAACAAACGACTAAAAGAAGAACTGCCAAAGCAAAAAGCGACCCTACAACGGAAATATCAGCAAGCCTTGGAAGCTGAACGAGACAGACAGAGCCAACAACTCGCAGAGAAGGACAAGATAATCGAAGAACTTCAGGCCAAGTATAAAGGCGAGGTATTTCAACATCAGCAAGATAATCAGGAAAAAGACAGGATCATCAGACAAAAAGATAGCATCATCAATGATTATCGCGAACGGCTTGGCCATTATCTGTCAACCCTCTCTGAACTTCTTCGAGGTGCAGTAAAAGCAGTTATCGATTATGTTCAGGCTGGCTATCGCAGTTTCAATTATCGTCAGGATTGCGATGTTAGGCGCTATATGAACGGTCAGACAGATAAGGATGAAGCCGCAAACACGGTGCTTAATGCCTCTCGCCCCTTTTTGAAAGCCAATGAATGTGAGCGGGTAAAAGGACAGCTCTCCTATATCGTTAATGACATGAAAGAAGAACAACAGCAAAGCCGAAGTCGTGGATTCCACATGTAAGTATGGCTAAACTTAAAAAAAAGAACCAGCTGGTAAGGTTATCAGCAGGTTTATACTACTTGGCTAAGAGGGCATCATCTATTTGTACTCCTTCACGGAAAATGTCAATGTCTACATTCTTTGGTATTCCCGATAGCTTCCCCGTTTGAGATTTCTGCCATATTGTGTATGTTCCCTTGCCTTTAATAAAAGGTTCGTCACTTCCGTACCGGCCAATCATAAGATGGAAATTATTAAACCTTGGGGCGCAATATCTGTTGTAGAAAGTATTAACGGAGTAAATCATTGGAGCCTTGCCATAGTAAGACTTGACAAGTTGGATGAATCGCATGAGACTATCTTGGAATTGAACAGTTGACCATTTCCTACATTCCTCCACGTCCACCATTGGTATCAGGTCTATATCATTCTTCTTAACATGCTTCTTATAGTTCTCAAATTGCTTTTGGACTGAACTTGTTGTTCTGAAATAGTGATATGCTCCCACTCGAAACTTTTTTGCTCTGGCTCCTTTTATGTTTCGTTGGCACATTGGATCCACATAAGTTGCTCCTTCAGTTGCCTTGATATAGACGAACTCCACATCTGGAACTTTTTCCCAACAAATTATCCCATTATGATGCGACACGTCAATGCCAAAAGGATTTTGCTTCTTGTCTTGTCCCCATCCATGTACCAACAAAGTTACAGCAACAATAAATAGTAAACATCTTCTCATAACATACCCCTTATTTCTTCTCTCAATTCTGTATTTCTTGGTTGATCCAAACAAACATAGGGTGTATGCTCCATTAGGTCTAATATATCTTTTAAGTTCACATAACTATGCTTTTCTGTCAAGAATCTAACTTTTGCTAGATTATAGTTGGCCCATGTTTTCAAATTCACTTTCAGAGAATTATCGTACTCTATCGCCTTCATGTCGTCTTTCAATATCAACGACATCATTCGCTGATACAATTGTTTTGCTTTATCAATATCCTTTTCACGCCCCATATAACCAAAGTGATATGCTAATGCACAATTATACATGCCAAGTGGATTACCTTTTCCTGCAAGCTTCTCAACATAATAGAATTGCCTTTCAGCATCCCCTCTTGAGCCATAATAGCCCATAAGGTTCGTCAAACCAGAAACTTGCCCAGCGTCAGCTGCACCTTCAAACCACGGAATTGCTTCCTCAATCCTGTCTGTCATTCCAAGGTACACACCTATATTATTATATGCTTCCATCACCCCTTCTTGTGCAGCATAACGATAACAGTCCATCAGAAAATCTACTACGTTAGGAAAAGCTTCGTAATTTACCTGCATTGTATAGATATCGAAGTCAAGTACGCATTTCCTTGCCTCCTGATAGGTAAATAATTCGTGGCTGAATGGTGTTAGTTCCTTTCCATTGAACAATATATCCTCAATGGGTTTCAAGTGAGAAGTATTCAACGGTTTCTCATAATAGAACGATAGCAAGCGGTCATGAATCAGATCACAATAGAACTGTTCTTTGTTATAAACTTCTTCCATAGCCTTCACTTTTGTCAGAACGGTAATTCACTTCCATCATCCATCTTGAATGGATCTTCCACATCCGATGTTGGCGCATCAAACGGCAAATCACTAATAGGCGTTGTCCCCCCTATTTGCACTGGTTGTGGAATCTGCAGACCTCGGATTACGTTATATGCTCTGAAGTCATTATACCAGCGTCCATTATATTCCCTCGCGTCGATGTCAAATTGAATGGTAAGATCTTCACCATTCTGGATATTCAACTGTTTAATCTTATCCTCGCCAAACACTGTGAAAGCACAACGCCTTGGGTATTGCCCAGGCACCTCAATTACATACCCCTGCATCATCCACGGATTGCCCGTTTTTGATGATGTCCCACTCTTTGCCTCCAATACGGCAATAATTCTTCCTGTTAGTTCCATACTCATTCACGTTAATCTTCTAAACAATAGAGTCCTTGGTTTTCAAGTTCACCACCACATTCAGGACATTTGTCTTCTGGTTTCCAGTTTTCAGTACTGAAGCCCTTGCAGTTCGGACATGATATAGGCCCCTCTACGATGGTACCCAAGTCATAATAGCGACTAAAAACACTCTTGCAATCGTGACACACAAAGTATGCCACTATACTATCCATTAACATATCTGACCCATCTGACGGAGCAGCTATTTCCCATCCGCATTTCTTGCATTTATATAATAGGTATTCTGCCATAATCAACATTTCTTTGTCAGTTAAGCATCATATAAAACCAATGCCCTATCTTTTCTAATGAACAATCTCTCCTTATAGAATTCATATTCATTACCATATTTGCGAGTCAAATGGTATAATAGTTTTCCGGAATGACACTCGCCGACCATGATTGCTTTCTCAATATTCAATGAACTCTCGAAGGACCAGTCTTTCTTGTCAAACTTACTCAAATAACTTGGTTCTGACAGAAGTTCAGCCTTTTTCTTTATCCTTATTGTATTATATGTGTTGACTTTCTTGGGATTAACTTCATCATATTCATCATAATATATGGTGGTGAATGCTTCTTCTCCGTCAAGCGGAGTAAATTTGTTCTCACTGCTATAATATGTGCTCAGAATATGTAGAATGTGTTCTACACCTTTAGCTGTTTTAATCACCATAGCATTGAGCAATCTTTTGTCATACTGTACTTTGTTGTCCTTGTCTCGACCAGCATAATATCCGAGAAATTCAGAATCTCTGTGTACCTTTATAACAGATACGTAACGTCTATAAACCTTTGTCTCCATAACACCAATACTTTTATTCAATAATGCAATATTGAGGCAAAGATACGACAAAAAACAATACTCACCAAGCGTTTTCCATTTGCAAGGCTTGCAAATGTTACATATAATTACGCCAAATGCTTATCCTCTATAGTTCAGATGATCATTCCATCTTTCGATATCATCTCTCTTGTCATTATTCCTATCAGGAACAATCTTATTGAGAATCTTATATAATACAACTAAGAGAAACGCAAATAAAAGTCCAAATAGTTCCATAATTATTCATCAATAGTTACTTACCTAAGAATTCAAAATCTGTATCGGTATTTGGATAATCTCCATGCATACCATCTGTCATAGCATACCACGACTCTCTATCATAATCCTCACCATATATTGGACCACATTTAGCCTGGTATAATTCATGATTAATAAAATAGAGTTTCTTTCTTATGCCTTTTTCATCAATATATACACAGAAGTCTTCTCCCATTATGACTTTGGGATATATTATAGGTAGTATTATAGCACCATCAGTTCTTATCACTCCCCACTTGTTTCCTTTTCTAACTCTTAATGCTCTCCATCTACTGGAATAATTCCCCAAATAGTCATATTGGCCATACCTCAATACGTATACTTTTTCATCTATATCATATAGAGCATGAAGATTCCATCCTTTTTCTATAATCAAATATCTATTGTCGAGCAGTTTTATAGGCTTTCCTTCAATATCTATAGAGATTTGATACCCCGTTTTATCTACGGCAAACCATTGGTTACATTTCTTTGCAACAATTCTTGGCGTATTATCATTAAAATCTCCAATAATACTATCAAAATCTGCAGTTATAACTATTTCGCCAAAATCATTTATGAAGCCAATCTTCTTATTGTAATGGACAGCATACATTTGGCATGAATGTTTTTTGGTGCATTGCTCTTTATCCAAAGGAATATCTATAGGTATATATTTGCTCTTTTCGATAAGACAATCTGGATAATGAGACATAGCAATAGCAAAACTGTTTTTCGATCCATCTGGAATAATAACATTAATCAAACCGCTGTATGCAAAAGCATCAGGATGAATTTTGCTAGGAATACCGCAAAATTCGATAACTTGCAGTTTTCCACAACATGCAAAGGCTCTGTCACAAACTTCATCAACAGTATATGGAATAACAATTCTCTCTAAATTCATGTTTTTATAGAAAGAATAAGCTTCGATTATAGAAACCTGGGGAGTAACAAGAAACGACTCGTTACTTATAAATAGTTCTTTTTCTATACAAATTGTAGGTTGAGCATCTTTATCGAAGTATCGTATCAATGAGAATTTCTCCAAATTTAATATATCTACAAGTTTCTCTGAGGTACAGCTATCTTGAGAATATTCATTTTCGGCATTCACAAGAATCTCAGTATCGCTATATATCAATTGATATAATGCACCCTTGGAAATTACAAAGTGGTCGTTGTCGCATTCAATATCATAGATTCTCCCGTCTTTACAAATCGCTTTCCCGACCCCTTCTAAAGTCACGAAATGTATGTTATAATGTGTTTCTCTTATTATTGAAAACACATAGTCTTTCTCATGTAGACAGGTCTTTTCTGATGAATTGTAGTATGCATAGAATCCAACAAAGCCTGTTGCTATTTCTCGATAGAACTGAATACAAATCTTCTCTTTGTCAATAACATCTAGCCAATTTTTAAGTTCCAAATCTAAGAGGGGTTTAACTACAGTCTTATCCAATATAACTATCGCTTTATCTGGAAATACCATACAAAAGAAAGTCCCATTTTCATCATCTTCATGACAGATTGAAGGAATGCCATGTATTGTAATCATCTCATTCATGGTACTAGGAGTTTCTTCCCATCTACCAATTATGTTTGGCCAATTCTGGTTAAACAAACTATTGTAATATTCCATATTTTGATACTTATATAAGTAAACCTTTCACTTCTTAGAAAAAAATCATTCCCAAATTACATATTCTCTATCAACTTTGATTACATATACTTCACCTTTACTGCCAATGGGGATAAAGGCATCGATAGAATCGTCGCAATCCTCGATAGCATCCCTAAAAGCCTTGCCAATACGGGATATCTTCTCATTGGCAGAGTTATTGGTGGGATCAGTCAGATCGTCTATGCTCTTGTCTAGTTTATTACGATTTGAGAGTTTGCGGTACCATGATAAAAGTTCCTCACGATAGTCGATGAGGTGTTTTAAGGGGAAACCTTCCAGATGGCTTAGAAACACAAAGTAAAGTGCTTTTGGCAGAGCCTTTAATTTTATCTCTGCGATATCCAAGCCATTACTATCCTTCAGGAATATACGATACTCCTTATTAACATATAAGGTGGTACTGGGTGGTAGTGACCGTTTCCTTTGAGTCTCAACGAATGGGATGCCAGCCACATAATCAAGGAAAGCCGAGAAAGCTTTTTCCCAATTAGTGCCAGAACGATGAGGGAATTGGATATACTTATAGTGTGACCTCTCCGAATGTCCTTCAGGATCAGGGAAATACCGCAAGAACCCCGCACAATCATAAGAAAGATCCTTATCCATTTCGAAAAAGGCGTTCCAATAATCCGACTGCGTAGCAAAATAGGCCCTATGAAAAACTTCATAAACATCCTCACCAAACACATTGAAATAATAAGTCTTATCCGCAATTTCATTCAGATTGCCGGCATGGGATGGTAGGTAGCGTAGATTGTAGCCACATTTTTGGAACGCACTGCGTAGTTGTGGCATATGCTGTTGAATATACTCATTCAGTTCTTCGTGCCTATATCTTTCTAAAAACACCAGTTCGTGCTGATCTTTGCATGCCATCTCGTCACGAATCATAACACGTATGGATGGAAAAACGAAATCATCTTGCCGGTATTTTGTCCTGAGTCTATCCTTCTCACGCCGTTTGGCTGCCTGTCTTTGTTCCTCGTAGTCGGCAGGATCTACTTTCAGCGGATCATCAGGCTTCCAAGGTTTATTGGTCTCAGGAGATGGATGCTTTAAGATAAGGCGCTTGGGGCGTTCCTCAAAAGGTAATGATAACAGTTGACGACAGGAATCTATGTTTTTAAGCAGAGATAACGAGTCAAAACAGTCCAAATGTGGTCGGATATTATCACGCTTTTTGTGAGCCTCCTCAAACAGACGCAATGCAGTATGCAAATAGTTGGATTCTACATAGAGTACGCCCAGATTGATGTAAGCATAGAAATTTTTGTATCTCTCGATAAGGTTTCGATAGAAGTAAACTGCCATATCCAAGGACAACTCAGTCAAAATACCATATTGGCAGCAGATAGCCATAATAAGCATGGGGCTTTCCGCGTTCAACAAAGCAGCCCTCTTCACTTCAGAAAGATTGAAAGGTTGTTCCCAAGTGATGAATTCAGGACCAAGATTGTTGATTGTATATAGCAACTTTTTCTCCTCCATGCTGCAAAGATACACATTTTTCTCTATATTCACCTTGATAATTCATAAAAATATTATTTGCAAGGCTTGCATATATCCTAAGTCCTCGATTAAATAGGCCAGATGATATCGCATGAAATGCCACAAAATTCGGATATATTGCACTGAATTTCACAAGCTTACTTTTTCGTCGCGAATTTCACCTGAATTTCACCATGCACAAAATAAAAACGAGCCACATCTCTGTAACTCGTTGATTTTCAGTGTAGCGGGAGCCGGGATTGAACCGGCGACCTCATGATTATGAATCATGCGCTCTAACCAGCTGAGCTATCCCGCCATCATCTTTTGTTAAGCGGGTGCAAAGGTACTACTTTTTTGGAAACTACCAAAATTTTTCCGGAAAATATTTTGTGAATCCATACTTTTTTCGTAATTTTGTACCGACGAATAACAATAACCAACCCCCAAAGCGTATGGGAAAGCAAAAAATAAACATTGAATACCCTCTGACAACAGAGTCCCCGAACATTATCTGGGAGCAAATCAGCAGTGCGCACGGCCTGGAACGCTGGCTGGCGGACCATGTGACGGAAGAAGAAGGCGTGTTTACCTTTACCTGGGGTGAGCCCTGGACCCAGCAGGATATCCGCAGGGCGCAATTAATAGAATATGTGAAATACGACCATATCCGGCTGCAATGGGAGGAGGAGGACGATGACTCCTACTGGGAGATGCGTATCGAGAAGAGTCCGGTGACGGGGCATCTGAACCTTCTGATCACGGACTTCGCGGAGGATGACGATGCCGACGGGCTGAACATTCTCTGGGAGAGCAACCTCGAACGGCTGCACCGCGCCAGCGGACTGTGATTGATGACCACGAATTACACTAATTACATGAATTAATCGCCACGGCAACCACAATTCTTTTTAAGAATTGAGGTGATTTAACTAATTATAATTCGTAAAATTCGTGTAATTCATGGTTTTTTTATAATTTTGCACGCTGATTATGTTTAGGATTAAGAAATTAGACATATTCATCGTCAAGCAGTTCGGACTGCTTTTCATAGGAACGTTCTTCATCTGCCAGTTCGTGCTGATGATGCAGTTCCTGTGGCGATACGTCGACGAGCTGATCGGAAAGGGTCTGTCGCTGGAGATCATGGCGCAGTTCTTCTGGTATATGGGTCTGATGCTTATTCCGCAGGCCCTGCCGCTGGCCATCCTGCTGTCGTCGCTCATCTCGTTCGGTAACCTGGGCGAGAGTTCGGAGCTGACGGCCATCAAGGCGGCGGGTGTGTCGCTTGTACAGGCTTTCCGTCCGCTGATCTTCATCGTGTTACTGATAGCGGGCGTATCGTTCTATTTCCAGAATATCGTGGCGCCGATGGCCAACCAGTCGTTCTACCGGCTGCTGCTGGGTGTGAAGCAGAAGAGTCCCGAGGTGGAGATTCCCGAGGGTATCTTCTACGACGGTATCCAGGGCAGCAACATCTACGTGCAGAAGAAGGATATGAAGACGGGCATGCTCTACGGTGTGATGATCTACCGGCAGTCGGGCAGCTACGAGGACCAGGCGATCATCCTGGCCGATTCGGGCATGATGCAGTCGACGGCCGAGAAGAAGCACTTGGTGCTGACCCTCTACAGCGGCGAGTGGTTTGAGAACATGCGTTCGCAGGACCTGGCCAACAGCGCCGCCGTGCCCTACCGCCGCGAGACGTTCTCGAACAAGCGTATCGTGCTCGACTTTGACGGCGACTTCAACCTGGCCGACCTGGCCGACATCTCTGCCGACGCCCGCGCCAAGAGCCTGGGGCAGATCATTCACGACATGGACTCGATCAAGGAGTTCAACGACTCGGTGGGTCATGCCTACTATGATGAAGCGAAGCGCTATACCCTCCGGTTCCCGAAGCTCGAGGGACAGGACTCGCTGAAGGTGATGAGGGAGGTGAAGAGCGGCAAGATGAACTTCGACACGCTGTTTGCCAAGCTGAGCAACCGCGACAAGCAGGAGGTGGTGACCGACGCGATGAACGCGATCCGTATGTCGATGACCGACCTGGAGTATAAGGGCGAATATGCCGAATACCTGCACCGCAGGATGCGTACCCACCAGATTGAGGCCATCGGAAAGTTCACGCTCGCCCTGTCGTGTATCATATTCTTCTTTATCGGTGCCCCGCTGGGTGCCATCATCCGCAAGGGTGGTCTGGGTGTGCCCGTCATCGTGTCGGTGCTGGTGTTCATCGTCTACTTCATCTTCGAGAACTCGGGCATGAAGATGGCGCGCGACGACCAGTGGACGGTGTGGTTCGGCAAGCTCATCTCGACCGCCGTGCTCACGCCGATAGCCGTGTTCTTCACCTATAAGGCCAACAACGACTCGGTGGTGTTCAACATCGACCTCTACAAGAACTTCTTCATGAAGCTGCTGGGTCTGCGCTCGAAGCGCCACATCTTCCGCAAGGAGGTGATCATCGAGGATCCGAAGTACCAGGAGGATGCCGAGAAGCTGCTGGCACTGAACCAGGATATCTACCGCTATACCAAGGAGCATAAGTTGTTGCACTGGCCCAGCCCGATCAAGGTGTTCTTCCACGAGGGCGACGATCAGGAGATGGAGAAGATCAGCGACCGTCTGGAGGCATTGATCGACGACCTGAGCTATACGAAGGACAAGATCATCCTGGCGGAGCTGAACCACTATCCCGTGCTGGCGGCCACTGCCCACACGCGGCCTTTCCGCAAGAAGTGGCTGAACATCATCGCCGGTCTGATCATCCCGCTGGGCATCTTCCTCTATATCCGCATGCTGCGCTTCAGGATGCGCCTCTACCGCGACCTGCGCACCATCCGCCACACCAGCGACCACATTGTGGAGCGTATTAATAATATGTAAACATTACTTATATATATATGGAACCTCTAAAACTGAACAGGATTGAAGAAGCCATCGAGGACTTCAGGGAAGGCAAGTTCGTGATTGTGGTCGACGATGAAGACCGCGAGAACGAGGGCGACCTGATCATCGCCGCCGAGAAGATCACTGCCGAGAAGGTGAACTTCATGCTGAAATACGCGCGCGGCGTGCTCTGCGCCCCTATCACCATAGAACGCTGCAAGGAACTGGAGCTGCCCCATCAGGTGGAAGACAACACCTCGGTGCTCGGCACTCCCTTCACCGTGACCGTCGACAAGCTGGAAGGCTGTGCCACAGGTGTCTCCGCCCACGACCGCGCTGAGACCATCAAGGCGCTGGCCGACCCCGCCTCTACCCCGCAGACCTTCGGCCGCCCGGGACATGTGAACCCGCTCTACGCCCAGGACAACGGTGTGCTGCGGCGCAGCGGACATACGGAAGCCGCCATCGACCTGTGCCGCATGGCCGGACTCTATCCCGCCGGTGCGCTGATGGAGATCATGAACGAGGACGGCACGATGGCCCGTCTGCCGCAACTGCTGGAGATGGCGCAGGAATGGGACATGAAGGTGATCAGCATCAAGGACATGATTGCCTACCGGCTGCGTACGGAGTCGCTCATCGAGGTGGGCGAAGAGGTGGACATGCCTACGGACTACGGCCATTTCAGGCTGATTCCCTTCCGTCAGAAGAGCAACGGTCAGGAGCATCTGGCGCTGATCAAGGGCGAGTGGAAGGAAGACGAGCCGGTGCTGGTGCGCGTACACTCTTCCTGTATGACCGGCGACATCCTCGGTTCGAAGCGCTGCGACTGCGGTGAGCAGCTGCACAAGGCCATGCTGGCCATCGAGAAAGAGGGCAAGGGTGTGGTGGTCTATATGCAACAGGAGGGTCGCGGTATCGGACTGATGAACAAGATCGCCGCCTACAAGCTGCAGGAGGAGGGTCTCGACACCGTCGATGCCAATCTCCATCTGGGCTTCAAGCCCGACGAGCGCGACTACGGCTGCGGTGCGCAGATGCTCCGACATCTGGGTATCCACAAGATGCGTCTGCTGACGAACAATCCCGTGAAGCGCGTGGGTCTCGAGGCCTACGGACTGGAAATCGTGGAGAACGTGCCCATCGAGGTGACGCCCAACCCCTATAACCTCCGTTATCTGGAGACGAAGAAGAACCGGATGGGGCATACGCTTCACTTGAAGTGAAGAGTGAATAGTGAATAACGAATAGTGAATAGTGAATAGTGATGGGGAAAGTGTGAAAAAGATAAAAAAATGAGGAGCGGCAGCAAATTATTCACTTTTCACTTTTCACTTTTCACTTAAAATGATTACTTTTGCACAAAATTTGATAAAATATGGCAAGATTATCCGATCGACTGCAGCGTCTGGCCCCTTCGGCCACCTTGGCAATGTCGCAGAAAAGCGCCGAGATGAAGGCGCAAGGCATTGACGTGATCAACATGAGTGTGGGCGAGCCCGACTTCAACACTCCCGACCCCATCAAACAGGCCGCCAAGCTGGCCATCGACGAGAACTACTCGCGGTATTCGCCCGTTCCCGGCTACCCCGACCTGCGTCAGGCCATCGCCCGGAAGCTGGAGCGTGAGAACCATCTGCACTATACCCCTGCGGAGATCCTGGTTTCGAACGGTGCCAAGCAGAGTGTCTGCAACACCGTGATGGCGCTGGTGAACGACGGGGAGGAGGTGATCATTCCCGCCCCCTACTGGGTGAGCTATCCCCAGATGGTGCTGCTGGCAGGCGGTAAACCCGTCATTGTGGAGGCCGGCTTCGACCAGAACTTCAAGATGACGCCCGAGCAGCTGGAGGCTGCCATTACCCCCAAGACCCGTATGCTCATCCTCTGCTCGCCCAGCAATCCTACGGGCAGCGTGTACAGCAAGGACGAGCTGCAGGCGCTGGCCGAAGTGATACTGAAGCATGAGGACCTCTTCGTGCTGGCCGACGAGATCTACGAGCACATCAACTATATCGGCAGGCACGAGTCGATCGCCCAGTTCCCGGGCATGAAGGAGCGGGCCATCATCGTCAACGGTGTCTCGAAGGCCTACGCGATGACCGGCTGGCGTATCGGCTATATCGCTGCCCCCGAATGGATCGTGAAGGGCTGCAACAAGTTGCAGGGACAATATACCAGCGGACCGTGCTCGGTGAGTCAGAAGGCCGCAGAGTTCGCCTATGTCGGCGACCAGCAGTGCGTGGAGGATATGCGACAGGCCTTTGAGCGCCGCCGTAACCTTATCGTGAAGCTCGCCAAGGAGATTCCCGGTCTGGAGGTGAACGTGCCCGAGGGCGCCTTCTACCTCTTCCCCAAATGCAGCTCGTTCTTCGGCAAGAGCGACGGCAAGACCACTATCAACAACTCGACCGACTTTGCGATGTATCTGCTTGAAAAAGGTCATGTTGCATCGGTTGGCGGTGATGCTTTCGGCGACCCTGAATGCTTCCGTATGAGCTATGCTACAAGCGATGAAAACATCGTCGAAGCAATGCGTCGCATCAAAGAGGTATTGGCCGATTTAAAGTAATTATTTATAATTAACTAGTTAAATATAGTTAATCCGTGCGGTAGTCCCGTGAAATTTGCTATCTTTGCCAAATGAATTCGGCGAAAGTCGGAAAAGGCTATCTACGGAACATGCGAAAACGTATTGAAAGAGAAATTTTTTAAACTCAATTTTTAATAACTAAAAAAAATTATTTTTATGGCAACAACAACAAAGGCTGCAGCCCCAGCCAAAAAGAATTCGGGCTTCCAAGGTGTTAAAGCTGCATGGATTATCCTCGTGATTTGCGCTATTGCAGGTTACAGTGTATGGTATTTCGTTATGGGTAACCCCGACAACTTCATCGGTGGCGACCGTAGTGGACACCCCGCCAACCTGCTGGGTACCGTGTATAAGGGAGGTTTCGTGGTAGGTCTGATCCTTACCCTTCTCTTCACCGTTATCTGCCTCGGTATCGAGCGCTACTTCGCTATTAAGACTGCTGCTGGTAAGATCAACCTGGCTAAGTTCACTGCTCAGGTGAAGGATCTCATCAAGGCTCAGAAGTTCACTGAGGCTGAGGCTCTCTGCGACAAGATGCAGGGTTCTGTAGCCAACGTTGTCAAGGCTTCTATCAAGATGTATCAGACCGTTGAGGGCGACGACACGCTGAAGAAGGCCGCTAAGATCGCCAAGATCTCTCAGGCTCACGAGGAGGCTACCCAGCTGGAGATGCCTACCCTTCAGATGAACATGCCTATGGTTGCTACCATCGTATCTCTGGGTACCCTGACCGCTCTGTTCGGTACTGTGCTCGGTATGATCGGATCGTTCCAGGCTCTGTCTGCTGGTGGTGGTGCTGACTCTATGGCTCTGTCTGCCGGTATTTCTGAGGCTCTTGTGAACACAGCATCTGGTATCTTGACCTCTTGGGTTGCTACCGTTGTCTATAACTTCTTCTCAAACAAGATCGATAAGCTGACTTACGCTCTCGACGAGATTGGTTTCACCATCGCTGCAACATACGATTCTAATCACAACGAGGCTTAATTCTTAACCATTTTTTTAACGCATTAAAAGCATTTAGAGAATGGCTAAAATTAAGATACAGAAAAAAGACATCTGGATTGACATGACGCCAATGTCAGACGTGATGACGCTGCTTCTGTGTTTCTTCATGTTGACCTCAACATTCCTGACACCGGAACCAGTACAAGTCACCGCGCCTAACTCTGTGTCGGAAGTCAAGATACCCGAGCAGGATCTGCTGACCATTCTGGTGAACCCAGACGGCAATATCTACGTGGGTACCGAAAACAAGAACCACATGAAGGAGATGTTGGAGACGATGACCGACAAGTTCGGTATCACTCTGAACGCCACCCAGGAAAAGCACTTCCTCGAGGATGCTATGGTGGGTGCTCCCATGGGTAAGCTTGCTGACTATCTGAACCTCTCTACGGAGAAGATGACAGAGGCAATCCAGAAGCTCGGTCTGCCGCTTGACAGTATCAGCGGTGGAAAGAGTGAGTTCCAGGAGTGGGTCTCTGCGGCCCGCAGTGCTAACCCTGACATGAAGCTCGCCATCAAGTGCGACGCCAACACTTCTTACGCTGTGGTGAAGAAGATGATGTCAGAACTTCAGGACATGAGCGAGAACCGTTTCCAGCTCATCACGAATCTCGATGTTAAACGTCTAAACGAATAGTATCATGGCAAAGAAAAATCTATCCAAGCAGAAAAAGATGGATACCCGCGTGAACTTCACGCCGATGGTAGACATGATGATGCTGTTGATCACCTTCTTCATGCTGTGTACTACGCTGGCTAAGCCGCAGG
>JAEEGH010008083.1_pt1 | contig 25021 bp, 25 predicted proteins | sample 9134181 | NCBI WGS metagenome assembly JAEEGH01 (sample SAMN16246544, study PRJNA631951) | gut metagenome | biome: gut microbiome; feature: rumen; material: DP-attached | host: Bos | place: Iran: Karaj | collected 2018-10
CTTTTGTAGACAGAAATCCGCCAGAACAGTTTTTGTCAACCATATCAGTAAAAATGTCAACCCCGTCAGTAAACTGTCAACCTTATCAGAAAATATACTGTCAACGACATCAGTAAAAGGATAAAAAACTGTCAACCGTTTTTAGGAAAAGACAGTCTGAGAAGCCTCAACGGTCATAACGGACATAACGGACAAGCGTTAATTGTGTCCGTTCACATCATACATCATCCCTCTTACTTCTTACTTCTTACTTCTTACATCCTACTTATAACTATGCTGTAAAAATTGGAGGGGCTATAAGAAAAGCGCCCGCAGATTTTGTCTGCAGGCGCCGCTATATTAAATAGTCAAAGTGTATAAGACCCGCCGTCGTTCAGCTGGACAACCGGCCATTCTTTTTCAAACGCTTCAGAAAATTTATCCGGCGCATCCGTGTGGATCGGAATAATCGCCTTGGGTTGAAGCAGATTAAAGAATTCGCACAAATCCTTCATGTCGACATGACCGCTGGTGTGCCAACCGTGTGAAACGTAATCGTCCCCTAATGAGCGGGCAAGATTTTCATTGTAGGTTTCGGTTCCTTCCCTGACATATCCGTCCCACATGGACAACACCTTAACCTTCTCACCGGGTATCTGCTTCAGGAGATTGTCAAAGCGCTTATTCGCTCTGGCCACCAGCACATACTCCTTATCTGACAGAAATTTCAGGAAACTGTCTGCAACATAGAATTTGTCTTTGTCATACTTGTGGTAAATCAACACTTTGGGCTTGTATTCCCCGTACTGATACAATGGAGACTTGGTCCATATAGAATCGCTATTGACGATGATGTCCATCATCTTTTTCTGATATCTGTCTACGTAGAAAGGAATGCCAGCATCTAAAGCAGCATGATAGAGGGCAAACAGACGATCAATATTGGTAGAAGAAAGATAGACGACGGTGCCTTTATGAGCTTTCTTGTTTTCCACGAACAACGACTTGAAATCGCGTTGCAAGGCAGACTCAGTTTTACTCGTTGCATTGGGTCGGCTGATATTTGTGGCCTCACAGACTATACAATCCACCTTGCCGATAAATCTCTTAATTACTTCGGGAAACTTACTGCTCCTGAAGCCATGCATACGAAAATCGCCCGAATGGTATGCAGAATGCCCGTCGGCTGTAATCTTAAAGGCGTAGGCGTCAAATGCGGAATGGTCAACGGTTATCGGCATAATGTTGAACGGGCCAACAGAGAACTTCTTTCCTTCCTTAAAGGTTTGCATCAACGTCAACCTTTTCAGCATTTCCTCATGCATAGGGTTAACAGATTTGAGGTGATTGGATAATGCCGTTTGAATGTCTCTTGCCACATCGCCCATATAGATTTTTAATTCTTTGGGCAATTTGGTGATACTACCGATATGGTCTCCGTGATAATGAGTGATGAGCAGAGCGCTTTTGGAGAGGTCTCCGTGCGTCAATCCCTCTACCTTCAAGTCTCCCGACTTCGGGCCTCCGGGAAGCTCCTCGCCGTAATCGACGAACAGGTGCCAGCCGTCGTGTTCATATTCCGTAACACAACCGCCGATCTGTTTTGTGCCGCGATGGATAGTGATCTTCATTTCTTATTTTGCCTGTTTAGTATTTGGCTGACATTACCAACTTTATTGAATTCTAAAGTATCTTTGAGCAAAACGCCAAGTTTGGAATTACAAATATTCTCCCATGAAACATAATTTATTTTCAAAGTTGCAGGAAAACCATCGGGATATTTTGGCTCTGGCTCTGATTCTGGGATAATAGCAATATAATACGCATCAACACATGGTTTGATTTTTTCTGCAAATTTTATCACAATGGGATTCTTGCCAATCTTTCTAAAACGAAAACCTTCATTGCGGTCCTTCGTCTTTTCTATCCTATCAGGTTCTCCTATAGATTTTCCATTTGATTCAACAATAGGCTCAATGATTGATTCTCTTTGACTAAAAAAATAATGTTTTAATCTGAACTGAAAGAATAAATTGGATGCATGGCCATTATCATAGCGACCATTATTTATATACTCTTCATGGTGTTTTTTTTGATTGTCCATGTTGTATGAGGCACCATCACTAACCTTTGCCTCTAAAAAGAAAACAACTGGGTCGTCTCCACGTTTTGCAATAATTACGAGATCCGGAGAACCAAACTCTGAAAGTGAGAATTCATTGTAAATTTCAAAATCGGAGAATTCTTCGGGAGACTTAAATCCTGCGAGTTCGAGGAATTTCTTCATGTCTTCTTCACCTTTATCTTTATATGCCATCCCATAGAACAATGCATTCATTGCACCTCGTTCCGAATAACCGATAATATTCATTTTATTGGATATTAAATTTAATGTTTCTGCATGCAAATATACTACGTTATTTTGAAAAAAGCATTTTTTGCGTCAATTAATTCAATTAATCATGTTATATAGTAGAAAACTCATAATGATAATTCAGCAGCACCCGACTGACAGAATGCGCTTTTATGTAAGTGTGCGGCGTCGTTGTGATCAGCTCCCATGCTTTTTCCGCTTCTTCAACAGATGTTTCGACGTTGAGGCTGGCAAAGAGTTTTGTCTTACAATCCTCCAAAGGCTTTTCTTCACCTTTGGTAAACATTCTGCAAATAATCACACGAACAAGGTTTGCACTAACATCACTCACATGAAAATAATGACTGAGAATCTCCATAACCTGTTCCTGATAGATGAGAAGGCCGCGCGTGGGAGCAAGAATTTTATCAAGCCCCGCTACACCTGTCGGCTCCCACGTTTCACCATTCATACGACGGACATAGGTGTCGTACATATCCATCGTGTTTGGAGTTTTAAGGGTATAGAGCGCCACTTCGTCATCAATATTGTCCGGAACTGTTCTTTCACACTTCTTGTCCAAACATGCAAACGACGACGCCTGTCCCAAAAGGCTTGCACGTATGCCAGGAGCATCGAATCCGGCAGCAATGTTGGACTGAAGTATTTCGTCGGCCCGCTTCATGAACTCGTCATAACGCGACTTGGGAATGTCAAACTGGAACCGGGGCCTCTTGATGTTGACGAAACGGGCAGACTGCAGGCCGTATTTAACGGGATCGACTTTTGTCAGCCCCAAGGAATAGCAGATGACGGAGGAATTCATCGCCCCGAAGGCCCAAATATCCAGGTCTTCCGGTTTATAGAAATTAAATATCCAATACGCCATGATATAGTAATCCTGAAATCCGGCCTCCGTGATGTGTTTCATTTCCCAAAGGTATCTCAGCGTGGCCTCTTTACCCGGTTTCTCACCATAGCATTTGTGAAAACCTGCAGAAGCTATTCCTTTTAATATTTCCTGATGTGTCATCGTCGTAACAGTATTATTCATTTTCTTCCTCCATTTCTCTTCTCTTTCTCTCTTCTTTTTCAGCCTTCTTCTGCGCTCTCCTCAAGGCTCTTCTTTCCTTGCGCGAAAGCTGCGGCTCCTCTTGCGACTCTGCTTTCGGTTCTTCAACCGACAAAGCGGGTTCTTCGACAGAAGGAGCAGAGTCTTCGGATTCCTCCGACGCAGGAGCCGGTTGTTCTTCATGCACCTCCGATGCTACAACAGGCTCGACAATCGGCTCCTCTACCCTTTCGTTGCTGGAACCATATTCCACAGGAGTCTCTGCTTCAAGCGTTGTTGCATCCGGACTTACCACTTCCTCATCCGCAACGACTTCTTCATTTGCCGCATCCTTTTCATCTCCCTCGCAACCGGAAACGCCACCGTATATAAGCATAATAATAATGCCAATAGTGACCAGACAGCCCGTGAAACAACCGCCTCGGCCCTTCAATTCTTCATACTCACTTTCACTCAGGATAATAGAATGTTGTGCCATAATATGTGTTTTAAAAGTTATCAGAATGAATGCAGATTATTTTAGCGGGCGTCTCAGCGGCAGGATAACAGCCTTCTTGGCCATACGCGTGAACCGGCTGTTGCAACTCATTATGAGCTTGATGCGAAGACGAAAGCGGAAGCGGTGCGTCAGCTCGCAACACCAGCCGTGACTGAATTCAAAGCAATCGCACAGATTGCGCTCCAGGAACTCATACGCCTCTTGCGACAGAGGCTGATTGGGACGCAATCCCAGCAGCAGATAATACTCCACATGACCGGGTATCACCGGCATCTCGTGCATCCACTCGGCGAACGACACCAGAAACTCCTCATCGCTTTCATCCTCCTGAACGAACTCAAAGGCTTGACAGTCGCACTCCGGAGCCGTGAGATACGCTATCGTATCCTCGCTGAAAATGCACCGGCCATCTGTCTTGACGGACTTGAGATACTCGTTCATTGGCTGCGATACTTCTTTTGAAATCATAGTCATCAGATTTAAAATTTCGATGCAAGTCTATACCGGATTTTTGAAACGAACAAGTTTTCCAGCAACTTTTTCTCAAAAATTTTTTTTTAGTCGATTTTTTGCAAAACAGGTATCTTAATTGTTAAACATTGTTAAATATTTCCACAAAACACGCCCAAATGGCCAAAATCGCCTGTTTTTAACATTTGAAAATCGTATAAAGTAACATATATGGAAGAGTATCATTTTTAAAACCTATAAATCAACATGAGCATCAGACAATTCAAAACCACGCAAAGCATCACGGAACGCAACTCTCTCTCCATGGAGAAATACCTGCGCGACGTCAGTCACCGTCAAGTTGTCTCACAGGAGGAAGAAGTGAAACTCGCACGCGCCATCCGCAGAGGCGGAGCGGAGGGTGAGCTTGCCAAGCAGCAACTCATTGAAGCAAACCTGCGCTTCGTCATCACGGTGGCAAAGCAATACAGCCAGACGAATATGGAATTGGCCGACATCATCTCCGAGGGCAACATCGGGCTCATCAAAGCAGCTGAACGATTCGACGAGACGCGAGGCATCAAATTCATCTCCTATGCCGTGTGGTGGATCAGACAGGCCATCCAGCAGGCCGTTTCGGAGCAGGGACAGACGGTGCGAATGCCGCAGCATATCGTTACCCTGCAGAACATATACAGCCAGCTCTTCAACAAAACCATGCAGGCCGAGCAGCGCAGGCCCACAGCGGAGGAGCTCGCAGACTATGCGGGAATTGATGACAAACAGGCGGAGATGTTAATAAACAGCCGGCAAAAATTCACCTCAATGAGCACTCCGGCCTATGGGGACTCCGACACCACTGTGGGTGACAACATAAGCAACGAAGCCAGTGACGAAACAGAACGGAAATCACTTTCAGACGACATCAGACAAGTCTTCCGCCTCCTGCTCAACGAGAAGGAAGCCATCGTCCTCTGCAGCACATTCGGACTCAACCGGAATGAAGAAACATTCTACACTCTGGCCGTGAAAATGGGGCTGACAAAGGAGCGCGTGCGCCAAATCAGAGAAAAAGCCATCAGCAAAATCCGCCGGTCGCCCTACAAAAACCTACTGCGACAATATCTCGGGTAAAATATTTTTTTTCAGGAAATTTATATATCTTTGCTTTACGTAATGCATAACAAAAAACGACTCATGAAAATTATGTCTTTTCCTAAAACAGTTGACTGTTTACTGACAAGGTTGACATAAGTGGCACTAACGCACGGAATCCGATTCATTAACGACTTTTATCGTACTCATTAATGAATTCGATCGTTTTCATTAATGAATTGCATCGATTTCATTAATGAACGGTTTTTCTCGGTTTTCTTTAAAAAAGATTTGTGCAGATTAGAGAGATTCGTGTTCGACCAATCTCAGAAATTCATCTGGCGGGAGAAGTAGGCCCAGTCCTGCTCCATCTTGTCGAGCTGCCAGGGCTGTAGCTGCAATGAAAACGTGCCGCGCAGTTCGTCCAGGCCGAAAGACAGGCGCATGAGGCTCGCCACATTGAACGACAAAGCATCGCCCCGACGCAGCAGGAAACGCGCCACACGCAGCAGCAGTTCGCGGTCGTCCTCCACACAGCGCAGCGCCCTCAGCAGAACAAAAGCCGCCGCCTTGCCCTCCACACGCACCAGATGGGCAATCCATTCGCGACGCTCCGTGAGACCAACAAGCGTCAAAAGGCGCTCGATATCAGCGGGATCAGCATAAGACGGCAAAAGACGCTGGAGAATCTTCTGGCGGTCGACGTCGGAGAAAAGCGGCGCCAAAGACGCAAACACCCCGCTCGAGAGCACATCCCTCTGTCCCAGCCCGCGCAGCAGCGTGACGAGATACTCCTTGGGCGACTCGCGATAGAGCTCCGAGAAAAGCGTCCAATACTCCTCATCGGACATATGCGGCATGCGGCGCACCAAAAGTTCGTGTTCGGCCTTCTTCATCCCTCCTGACTCCTATATATATAAAAGAGGAAAGAGCGACAACCCGACTCGCAGGATATCGCTCTTACCAAGGTGTTCTCTTACCATCAGTACTTCTTTTGAGCCTCTTGTCGGATTCGAACCAACGACCCCGAGATTACAAATCACGTGCTCTGGCCAACTGAGCTAAAGAGGCAGGTGGGAAAGCGATCTGCATCGCGCCGCTACAACCAAGTACCCTTGCTGCGGTCAAGCCCTGGGGGAGTTCCGAGGGAGCATGCCGTACAGGACTTTCCCGTATCTTGCGGCGGCAAAGGTACGAAAAATTTCGAGAAACGACGTCACCGGACGGGCTTTTTTTGGTAAAAAGTGATTTTTTTTGTATCTTTGCACCCAAAATAGGTGTGTTTAACTATGGATATAAGTGTAGTAGTACCCCTCTGGAACGAAGACGAGAGCATCGAAGAGCTCCACGACTGGATAGCGCGCGTGATGAAGGACGGCGGATTCACGTATGAAATCATCTTTGTGAACGACGGTTCGACGGACGGCAGCCAGCGCGTCATCGACCGTCTGCACGAAGAGCACCCCAACACGGTGCACGGCATCGAGTTTCGCCGCAACTACGGCAAAAGCCCCGCCCTCTTCTGCGGCTTCGAGCGCGCTCAGGGCGACGTGGTCATCACGATGGACGCCGACCTGCAGGACTCGCCCGACGAAATACCCGCCCTCTACCGTATGATTAAGGAAGAGGGCTACGACATGGTCTCGGGCTACAAGCAGAACCGCAGTCAGGGCGACCCCCTCTCGAAGACCATCCCCACGAAGCTCTTCAACGCCACCGCACGCCGTGTGAGCGGCATACACAACCTGCACGACTTCAACTGCGGACTGAAGGCCTACCGGCGCGACGTGGTGAAGCACATCGAGGTCTACGGCGAGATGCACCGCTACATCCCCTATCTGGTGAAGAACGCCGGCTACACCAAGATCGGCGAGAAGCCCGTACACCATCAGAAGCGCCAGCACGGCGTGTCGAAGTTCATGGGCTGGAACCGCTTCGTCAACGGCTATCTCGACCTCATGTCGCTGTGGTTTCTCTCGACCTTCGGCATGAAGCCCATGCACGTGTTCGGCTTCGTGGGCAGCCTGATGTTCTTCATCGGCTTCGTGGCTTCGTGCGTCGTGGGCGGGCTGAAGCTCTACTATCTGAGCGCCGGCATCAAGGCGCCGCTGGTGGCCGACACGCCGTGGTTCTACATCGCGCTGACGATGATGATCATGGGCACGCAGCTCTTCGTGGCCGGATTCCTGGGCGAGCTGATCTCACGCACCTCGCAGGAGCGCAACAAATACCAGATCAGCAAGACGATATGAAGAAAGTCCTCACGCTGATGCTGGCCGCACTGCTGACGCTGGGCCTCACGCAGAGCTGCGACGACGCCGGCTGCACGCTCTACAACTCGACCAACTGCGAGCTCACCTTCTACGGAGAGGGCGACAGGGTGATTGCCCTCAACGAGTATCTCACCGTGACGGCCACAGGTGCCAGTCAGGTGATCCTGAACAAAGGCATGGGCTATACGAACATCAAGTTGCAGCTGTCGTACACCAACGACGTCGATACGCTGCTCTTCGAGCACTGGACGACAACGACCACCACAGAGACCGTGACCGACGACGAGGGCAACGAGACGACGACGGAGGTGGAGGAAGACACGCCCCACGTGGTGGACTCGCTCTTCATCCGCAAGACCAACAAGCCCCACTTCGAGAGTCCCGACTGCGGCACGGCCGTCTTCCACGACATCGAGGACGCGTGGTATCGCAACGACAGCCGCTACCCCGACGACGGGCTCTTCGACTTCATCTACATCAACCACGCTCAGGTTTACTACAACAGCAGCGACAACCTCCGACTCTACCTCAACCAATGAGACGCAGGATATACACCATAGCGCTGACGCTGATGTGCCTCACGGCGATGACGCTGCCCCTGCAGGCGCAGGACACCGGCGACAAGACCTTCGACGGAGCCGAGAAAGAAGCCGGAGCCAAGACGGCCAAAGACGGCACCGTGACCCTGCCGGGCTACAACAAGAAGACCTATCGCGGCGCCGACGGACGACTCTACGTGCTGGAGGAAAACCAGAAGGTGAAGCGCAACAAGAAGGGCAAGCAGGTCGTCGTGGAGGAAGAGCCCCGTCCCCTCTTCGGCGGCGTGGCGGCGACGATAGACATTGTGGGCTTCGTGATGAAGGCTGCCGGCTCGTGGGCCAACATGGAAGTCGGAGCGCGCTTCAACTTCAGGGAGAAATACTTCCCGCTGGTGGAGCTGGGCATCGGCTCGTGCGACCGCGACGGCAAGACCAACGAGAACAACTTCTCGGTGACGTCGCCCTACTACCGCATCGGCATGGACTACAACATCAACAAGAAGCAAAACGGCAACCGCTTCTTCGCCGGAGCGCGCTACGCCTTCACCTCGTTCAACTACGACTTCTCCAACCCCGCACAGTACGACTATCTCTACGGGAAATCCGTGCCCCTGAAGCTGGAGAGCCTGCACGGCCACTACCAGTGGCTGGAGCTGGTGCTGGGCTTCGAGACCAAGCTGTGGAGCTTCATCCGTCTGGGGGCCAACTTCCGCTTCAAATTCCGCACCGTGAGCGACCCCGCCGATGAGGGCGAACCCTGGTATGTGCCGGGCTTCGGCATCAACGGCACATCGGCCTACGGCGCCACGATGAATCTGGCCTTCGACTTCGGCAAGACGATGAAGAAACAACCCCCGAGAAACCTCTACCGATGAAGAAAAAATGGCATCTCCCCTTCCTCCTCGTGCTCATCCTGGGCACGTGGCTGGCCTATCAGCAGAAACATCCGCAGGAGCGCTACATCCGCGAGGAGCAGAGCATCTTCGGCACCGTGATGCACGTCACCTACAAGGCGCCCGCCTCGCTCGCCGACGACTATATGGACGAGCTCAGACGGGTGGACGCCAGCCTCTCGATGTTCAACCCCCGAAGCACCCTCTCGCGCATCAACCGCAACGAGACGGACTCGACGGACGAGATGCTGCGCGAAGTGTGGCAGATGGCCTGCGCCGTGAGCGAAGCGACCGACGGGGCCTTCGACGTGACGGTGGCGCCTCTGGTCAACGCCTGGGGCTTCGGCTTCAAGAGCGACGTGCTGCCCGACTCGGCCCGCGTGGATTCGCTGCGCGCCCTCGTGGGTTACAAAGGGGTGACGCTGACGGAGGACGGACGACTCGTAAAGAGCAACCCCGGCATCGTGATGGACTTCTCGGCCATCGCCAAAGGTTACGGCGCCGACCGCGTGGCCTCGCTCCTGAGGAGCAAGGGCGTCAGCAACTACATGGTGGAGATCGGCGGCGAAGTGGTCTGTCACGGCCAAAACCCCAAAGGCAAAGCCTGGAGCATCGGCATCAACAAGCCGGTGGACGACCCCGAGAGCGTCAGTCAGGAGATAGAAAAGGTGGTGGAGCTGAGCGACGGCGCGATGGCCACGAGCGGCAACTACCGCAACTACTACATCACCCCCGAAGGCAAGCGCATCATGCACACCATAGACCCGCGGACGGGATTCCCCGTGCAGCACAACGTGCTCTCGGCCACAGTGATGGCCCCCACCTGCGCCATGGCCGACGCCTTCGCCACCGCCTTCATGGTGATGGGGCGCGAGAAAGCGCAGGAAGTGCTCCGGGCGCACCCCGAACTGAAAGCCGAACTGATATGTACGGAAGAATAGTCCAGCTGCCGCTCTTCACCGGCATCTCCGGCACCGATCTGCTGGAGTTGCAGGACCGCTTCCCCTTCAGCATCGAGCCCATCGACGCGGGCACCAAACTGCTCGTCGCCGGAGAGCGCACGAAGGGGCTGCTGTGGATCGTGAGCGGCACGGTCCGGCGCAGCCTCCCCTGGATGGAAGAAAGTCTGGAGGGGCCGCTGCTCATCGAGCCCGAAAGGCTCTTCGGTCTGGACAACACGACGGAGGCCGGATGGAAGGCGGAGACGGCGCTGGAGATCCTCTACATCTCGAAGGAGAACGTCGTGCGCCATCTGCTGCGCAACGCCATCGTGCGGCTCAACTTCATGACGCTGCTCTCCTCGGCCCTGCAGCGCAAGAGCGCCCCTCTGGAGGTGCCGCGCACGGTGGAGGAAAAGCTCGGGAGCTTCGTCCGCAGCGCGCGTCTGAAACCAGACAGCCAAGTGACGCTCCACATGAAGATGACGGAGCTGGCCGAAAGGCTCGACGTCTCGCGCCTCGTGCTCTCGCGCACGCTCAACCGTCTGGCCCTGGAAGGCAAAATAGAACTCAAACGCGAAACCATCATCATCAATGGCTAACATATTCATAGAAAACAAATACAACACACCCCACGACAGCATTCCCTTCTCGCGCATCCGCTTCGAGGAATACGAAGAGGCGATGACGGAGGGCATGAAGCAGGAGGACGCCGAGATCGAGCGCGTCGTCTCCAATCCCGACAAACCGACCTTCGACAACACGATGCTGACGCGCAGCGAGAGGCTGCTCTCGCGCACCACGAGTGTGTTCTTCAACCTGCTATCGGCCTGTCGCACCGACGAGATGGAGGCCCTCTCGCAGAAGATGCAGCCCCTGCTCTCGGAGCACGCATCGCGCATCGCGATGAACACACGCCTGTTTGAGCGCATCAAAGCCGTGCACGAGGATCCCGGACGCCAGCTCACGCCGGAGGAGCAAAAGCTGCTCGACGACGCCTACGAGGGCTTCACCCGCAGCGGCGCCCTGCTGCCCGAAGACCAAAAGAAAATACTGGCCGAAAAGCGCCGGGAGCTGGGCATGCTCACGCTGCAGTTCTCGCAAAACGAACTGCATGCCACCAACGCCTTCTCCCTACATCTGACGACAGAGGAGGAAGTTAGCGGACTGCCCGAAAGCGCCCTCGAAGCAGCGGCGATGGAGGCCAAAAGCCGCGGGCTGGAAGGATGGGTGGTGACGCTCAAGGGGCCCTCCTACTCCGCCTTCCTCCAATACGCCGACAGGCGCGACCTCCGCGAGAAAGTCTATCGCGCTATGGCCACACTGTGCACCTCAGGCGAGTGGAACAACCTGGAGATTGTGCGCCAGATCGTCAACCTGCGCCGCGAAATAGCCGGGATGCTGGGGTTCAAATGCTACGCCGACTTTGCGCTGAAAGAGCGTATGGCCCAAGACACGGAGCACGTGGACGCTCTGGTGGAGCAGCTGCTGGAGGCCTATATGCCCAAAGCCCGCGAAGATGTCAAAGAGATAGAGAACTTCGCCCGCGAGGAGATGAAGGCCGGAGGCCGTGAATTCAAGTTGGAGCCCTGGGATCTCTCCTACTACAGCCACAAGCTGCGCAAGGCGCGCTACGACCTCGACTCGGAGATGCTGCGCCCCTACTTCCCGCTCGACCGTGTGAAGGAGAGCGTCTTCTCTCTGGCCACACGACTCTACGGCATCACCTTCACCGAAAACCCCGACATCGAGGTGTATCACCCCGACGTGAAAGCCTATGAGGTGAGAGACGCCGACGGGACGTTCCTGGCTGTGCTCTACGCCGACTTCTTCCCCCGCGACAACAAGCAGTCGGGCGCCTGGATGACAAGCTACCGCGAACAATGGATCGACCTCGAAACGGGCAAAGACATACGGCCGCTCGTGAGCATCGTGCTCAACGTGACAAAACCCACGGAAACGAAGCCCGCACTGCTCACGCTGGGCGAAGTGGAGACCTTCCTCCACGAATTCGGGCACGCGCTGCACGGCATCTTCTCCAAGGTGCGTTTCGAAGGGCTATCGTGTACCAATGTCTATTGGGACTTTGTCGAGCTGCCCTCGCAGTTCATGGAGAACTTCGTCATGGAGCCCGAATTCCTGCGCTCTTTGGGCCGTCACTACCAGACCGGCGAACCTCTGCCCGAAGAGTTTATCACGCGCATCATGAAAGCCAAAAACTTCATGGTGGCCTACGGATGCATCAGACAGGTGTCGTTCATCCTGCTCGATATGGCCTACTACACGTTGCAGAAACCTCTGAATGAGGACATTATGGCCTTCGAGACAAAAGCCTGGAGCCGCGCGTTGCTCTTCCCCCAGTTGCCGGGCAGCTGCATGTCGACCCGCTTCGGCCACATCATGTCGGGCGGATATGCCGCCGGATACTATTCCTATAAATGGGCCGAAGTGCTGGATGCCGACGCCTTCAGCGTGTTCCAGAAAGAGGGCATCTTCAACCCGGAGACGGCACGCCGCTTCCGCGACTGCATCCTCTCGCGCGGCGGCACGGAACACCCGATGACCCTCTACAAACGCTTCCGCGGCGGAGAGCCCACCATCGAAGCACTGCTGCGCCGCAACGGCATCACGACAACATCCGAAAAACAACCGAAAACCAATGGATAAGAAACAACTGGATCTCGACCATCGCTACATCAAGATGGCGCACATCTGGAGCGAAAACTCCTACTGCACCCGCCGTCAAGTGGGCGCGCTGATCGTCAAGGACAAGATGATCATCTCCGACGGCTACAACGGCACGCCGACAGGTTTCCCCAACGTGTGCGAGGACGACAACAACGTGTCGCTGCCCTACGTGCTGCACGCCGAGGCCAACGCCATCACGAAGATTGCACGCTCGGGCAACAACAGCGACGGCGCCACGCTCTACGTGACCGACTCGCCCTGCATCGAGTGCGCCAAGCTCATCATCCAGTCGGGCATTCGCCGTGTGGTCTACGACCGCGAATACCGTCTGACCGACGGCGTGAATCTGCTCCGCCAGGCCGGAATAGAAGTGCTTCATCTTAAATAAAATACAGCGTTTTGGTAAACTATCCCTCAAAACTGCTGGAAAAGGCCGTAGAAGAAGTCTCGCGCCTGCCGGGCATCGGACGAAGGAGTGCGATGCGCCTGGTCCTGCACCTGCTGCGTCAGGAGAAAGAGCAGACGCTGGCTCTGGCCGAAGCGCTGGCCACGCTGCGCTCCGAGGTGCACTACTGTCGCGAGTGTCACAACATCTCCGACAGCGATCTGTGTGAGGTGTGTGCCAATCCGCGTCGCGACCACGCGATGGTGTGCGTCGTGCAAACCATCGAAGACGTGATGGCCATCGAAGCCACGCAGATGTACCGCGGCGTGTATCACGTGCTCGGCGGCGTCATCTCGCCCATCGACGGCATCGGCCCGCGCGATCTGGAAATCGAGTCGCTCATGCAGCGCATCCGCCGGGACAACATACGCGAAATCATCCTGGCCCTCTCGCCCACAATGGAAGGCGACACCACCGGCTTCTACATCTACCGCCAGATACAGGCGCTCATGCCTTCCGCAGGCGAAGAGATTCAGGACAGCGTGGAAGGCGTCCACCGACCGATGCCGAAAGTGACGGTCTTGGCTCGTGGCATCGCCCAGAACGACGAGCTGCAATACACCGACGAGGTCACGCTGGGACGCGCTTTGGCCGGACGTACGGAAATGAAATAATTCAACAAAGAAAAAGAAAACAGAGAAATGGCTCCCGAAAGCTTATACAACGGACAGATTGTGCTCTGCGTGCTGTCCTTCATCGTGCTCTATTGGATCATTTCGCGCAACAAAGGACCCCTGTGGGTGATTCCCGTAGTGTGTGTGCTCCACGCCGCCTGGTGGTGGCTCACCGGCGACGAATCGCTCGTGTGGTTTATTGCGATACTACTGGTAGGATTTGTGTATCGTCTGTGGGAGCGACGGGGAAAGAAGTCCCCGAATGAAGAACCTCAAGAGCCTTCAGCACCGTCGCATCCGTGAGATTGACGTACTCCTGAAAAGCCTCCACTTCCAGCATGTTGTAGATGATGCTGGAGAGGATGTTCTTCTCAAAGAGACGGGCGCTCGTGCGCAACATGAGATTGCGGCGCGCCAGACCGTGAGAGGCGGCGTATGAAGCAAAACGCTCCAACAGATCCTGCTTCTTGAGATAAGCGGCCAACTCGCCGGATGACTTGTAGCGGCGTAGCAGCGGACGGTTCTGGTCTGTGAAGTCGTAGCAGAACTGACGCACCAGGCCCAGATACAGCGCTTCCTTAAAATATGAGGTGACACCGGTGGTGTCTTCGCCCACGAAGATGTCGGGCATGATGCCGCCTCCGCCGTACACCTTGCGGCCGAGAGAAGTCTCATAGGCCTTGCCGTCCTGGTGGATACTGTCTTCGGAGAAATACTCGCCGCGCTCGTAGCGGGCAATGAGGTCATTCTCGTAGTCTTCACCCTTGCCACTCTCGTAAGGCTTCTGGATGCAGCGGCCCGAAGGCGTGTAGTAGCGCGCCACCGTAAGACGCACGATGCTGCCGTCGCGGAACTCCATCGGCTGCTGTACAAGGCCCTTGCCGAAAGTGCGGCGTCCGACGATGGTGCCGCGGTCGTTGTCCTGAATGGCACCGGCGAAAATCTCCGAAGCCGAAGCGCTCATCTCGTCGGTCAACACCACGAGAGGCAGCTTGCTGAACGAGCCGCGTCCGTCGCTGTAGTAATCTTCGCGCGGAGACCGGCGACCCTCGGTGTAAACCACCAGGCAGTCTTCGGGCAGAAACTCGTTGACCATCTGGATGGCTACGTGCATGTAGCCGCCGCGATTGCCGCGCAGGTCGAGCACCAGACCCTTCATGCCCGACACCGAGAGTGCAGCCATCGCCGTGAGGAATTCACCGAAAGTCTGCTCGCCGAAATTCTTCACATGGATATAGCCCACCGTCTCGTCGACCATATACGCCACGTCGACACTCACCACGGGAATGTCGCCGCGCACGACGGCAAAGCTGCGCAGATTCTTCTGCCCGGGACGCATCACCTTCAGACGCACCGTGGTGCCCTTCTCGCCTTTGAGGTGGCGCATCACTTCCGTCTGATCCATCTTCACCAGCGAAACGCCGTCGGCGGAGATGATGCGGTCGCCGCTCACCAGACCCACCTTCTCGGCAGGCCCGCCCTTGATGACACTCATCACGTTGACGGTGTCCTTGATCATACTGAACGTGATGCCGACACCGGAGAAGGACCCCTTGAGATCCTGCGTCTCAGCCTCAGCATCCTTGGCGGGAATGTAGGCCGAATGAGGATCGAGCTCCGAGAGAATCAAAGGCATGGACTCCTCCACGATTTCCGACATATCCACGGTGTCCACATAGTTGTTGTCCACCAGCTGCAGGAGGTAGTTGAGTTTGTTGCTTCCCGTGTTGATGATGTTCAGACGGTTGCCCATGAAATGGGAGGCGTAGAACGTCCCGATGAGGATGCCCACCACCATCGCCACGACGAGAAATATCGGTGTCAGATTTCTGTTGTTCATCGTTTTGCTTTACAGTGCACCTTTGGACGAAGGCAGGTTGAAGTGTTCGATGTCGCGCTTGACAGCCATCTTGAGCGCACGGGCCAGAGCCTTGAAGATGCCTTCGATCTTGTGGTGTTCGTTGTCGCCCTCCGCCTTGACGTTGAGGTTCATGCGGGCCGCATCAGACAGGCTCTTGAAGAAGTGCAGGAACATCTCCGTGGGCATCTCTCCCACTTTCTCACGCTTGAACTCGGCGTCCCACACAAGCCAGGGACGGCCGCCGAAGTCGAGCGCCACCTGACAGAGACAGTCGTCCATCGGCAGGCAGTAGCCGTAGCGCTCGATGCCGCGCTTGTCACCCAAAGCCTTCAAGAGACATTCGCCCAGAGCCAGTCCCGTGTCTTCAATCGTGTGGTGCTCATCCACATGCAGGTCGCCCTTGCAGCGTATCATGAGGTCTATGTTGCCGTGCTTGGCGATCTGCTCCAGCATGTGGTCGAAGAAGCCGAGGCCCGTTTGGATATCGGCACGCCCCTCTCCGTCGAGACAGAGCTCCACGGTGATATCGGTCTCTTTGGTGCGGCGCACGACGGAGGCTTTGCGGTCGCCGGCAAAGACTATTTCCGCCACCTTCTTCCAGTCGGGGAAGAGGTACTGACAGCCCAGATTCTCCGCCAGCTTGCGGTCGTTTTCCCTGTCGCCGATGACGAAACTGCCGGCAAGATCCACTTCGGGGTTGCCGATGTAGTCCGTCAGCATTCCGGTGCCGGGCTTGCGCGTCGGCAGGTTGTCCTCGGGGAAAGAGCGGTCGATGCGGATATCATCAAACGTGACGCCCTCCCCTTGGAGTATCTCCAGCATCAGATTCTGTGTGGGCCAAAAGTCTTTCTCGGGATACGACGCCGTGCCCAGTCCGTCCTGATTGGAAACCATGACCAGCTCGTAGTCGGTGTGGCGGCGGATGAACGACAGGGCTCCGATAGCCCCTTCGACGAAGTGGAACTTCTCGTAGCTGTCGATCTGCTCGTCCTCGGGCTCACGGAGGATGGTGCCGTCGCGGTCGATGAACAATATTTTTCTCATATCACTCAGAATGAGCGCAGTGCGCCCAACACTTCATTGTTTTCTTCCTTGCTGCCGATGGTGATACGCAGACAGTTGCCGCAGAGCTGCACGTTGTTGCGGTTGCGCACGACGATGCCGCGATCCACCAGATAGTTGTAAATGCGGACGGCGTCCGTCACCTTCACCAGAACGAAATTGGCGTCGGTGGGATACACCTTCACCACACACCTCACTTCCTTGAGGGCGGGCACCACGACTTCCCTCTCGCGCTTCACGTCGTTGGTCCAGCGCTGAAGCTTCTCGCTGTTGCGGAGCAGCTCGAGGGCATATTGCTGCGTCAGCAGGTTGATGTTGTAGGGATACTTCACCTTGTTGAACAAGGCGATGATTTCGGACTGCGCGAAAGCGATGCCCAAACGCACCGAAGCGCTGGCCCAGGCCTTGGAGAAGGTGTTGAGCACAATCAGGCGGGGATACAGCCTCACCAGCTCGCGAAGCGAACGCAAAGAGGAGAAGTCGATATAGGCCTCGTCCACCACAAGGATGCCGGGGAATTCGTCCAGGAGGCGCTTCACCTCCTTGCGGTCCATGTCGTTGCCGGTGGGGTTGTTGGGTGAACAGATCCACATCACTTTGGTGTGGTCGTCCGCAGCCGAGAGCATGGCGTCGGCGTGCAGCCGGAAATTCTCGTCGAGGAGCACCTTGCGGTATTCCACATCGTTGATGTTGGCACACACCTCATACATGCCGTAGCTCGGCGCCATAGCCACCACATTGTCCACACGGGGTTCGCAGAACACGCGATAGACCAGGTCGATGGCTTCGTCGGAACCGTTGCCCAGGAAGATCTCGTCGGGATGCACGTTCTTGATCGGAGCCAGCAGGGACTTGATTTCTTCCTGCAGAGGATCGGGATAACGGTTGTAGCCCGTGTTGAAAGGACTCTCGTTGGCATCCACGAAGACGTGGGCCTCTCTGCCGCGAAACTCGTCGCGGGCACAGCTGTAGGGCTGCAGCGCCCTGATATTTTTTCTTACAAGCTCTTGCATCTCAGTGTCATTGCGTTTTTGTGTGCCTCCAGTCCTTCGGCTTCGGCCATCGCTTCCACGGCGGGTCCGATGGCACGGATGCCCTCCGGTGTCAGTTTCTGGAAGGTCACTTTTCTCATATACGAATCCAGGTTCACGCCGCTGTATGCTTTGGCGTAACCGCTTGTGGGCAGGGTGTGATTGGTACCGCTGGCGTAGTCGCCCGCACTCTCCGAGGCCCAGTGTCCGATGAACACACTGCCGGCGTTCACCACCTTTTCAGCCCACTTGTCAGCCTCGTCCATAGCCAGGATGAGGTGCTCGGGAGCATATTCGTTGCAGAGCTGCATGGCCTCGTCAATACTGTTCACCACGAGGATGGCGCTGTTCTCCAAAGCCTTGGCGGCAATCTCCTTTCGGGGCAGCTGCGCCAACTGGCGGTCCACCTCTTCGCTCACCCTCTTGGCCACCTCCATGGAGTCGGTGAAGAGCACACTCTGCGAATCGGGTCCGTGCTCCGCCTGGGAAAGCAGGTCGGCAGCCACAAATTCAACATGACAGGTCCGGTCGGCAATGACAGCCACCTCGGAGGGACCTGCGGGCATGTCGATGGCCACACCTTCCTGGCTGACGGTCATCTTGGCGCACATCACGAACTGATTGCCCGGTCCGAAAATCTTGCTCACGCGGGGCACCGATTCCGAGCCGTAAGCCATCGCACCGATCGCCTGCACGCCGCCCAACTTGTAGATGGCGTTCACACCGGCCACACGGGCTGCAACCAGCACGGCGGGGTTCACCTTGCCGTCACGCTGGGGAGGCGTACACAGGACGATGTCGCGACATCCGGCTATCTTGGCCGGCGTGGCGAGCATCAGCACGGTGGAAAACAGCGGCGCCGAACCTCCGGGGATATACAGCCCCACCTTTTCGATGGCTACGGCCTTCTGCCAGCACTCCACCCCGTCGGTCACACGGATATGACGGCCCTCGAACTGCTGCGAGCGATGGAAGGCTTCGATGTTGCGGTGAGCCAGCACGATGGCCTCCTTGAGGGCGGCGTCCACCAGCGTCTCGGCTTCGTCCATCTCTTCGGGCGTCACGGCCAGCTGAGAGAGACGCACCTTGTCGAACTTCTCCTCATACTCTTTCAGGGCTTCGTCGCCGCGCTTCTTCACATCGTCGAGCACGGCACGCACCACGTCTTCCAATTCGGCCACACTCTTGCGGGGCCTTTCGGGAATCCTGTTGTCGGTGATTATGCTGATCATCTTTCTACAATATCATCTTTTCGATGGGCATCACGAGAATGCCCTGTGCACCCAGTTCCTTGAGCTTCGAGATGCAGTCCCAGAAGGTCTTCTCATCGATCACCGTGTGTACGCTGCTCCACCCCTCCGTGGCCAGAGGCATCACCGTGGGCGCCTTCGTTCCGGGCAACACGCGGCAGATGTCTTCGAGCGCCTCGGTGGGCACGTTCATCATCACGTATTTCTTGTCCTCTGCCTGCTTCACGGCTTCGATGCGGAAGAGCAGCTCGTCGAGCGTGGCCTTCTTCTCTGCGGATAGACCCTTGGTGGCAATCAGCAGCGCTTCGCTCTTCATCACCACCTCCACTTCGCTCAGGTTGTTGCTCACCAGCGTGCTGCCGCTGGAGACAATGTCGAAGATGCAGTCGGCCAGACCGATGCCCGGGCTGATCTCCACGCTGCCGGTGATGACGTGCACCTGAGCGTTGACTTTGTTCTTCGCCAGAAAACGTTTGAGGATGTTGGGATACGATGTGGCAATCTTCTTGCCCTCAAACCATCTCACGCCGGGATAAGCCACCACCTTGGGGATGGCCAGCGAAAGACGGCACTTGGAGAAGCCCAACGGACGCACGACGTCGGCGTCCTCGCCGCGCTCCTCAAACTCGTTCTGACCCACGATGCCGAGATCGGCCACACCGGTGGCCACACACTGCGGAATGTCGTCGTCTCTCAGGTAGAGGATTTCTATGGGAAAATTGGGACTCTCCACCAACAGCGTGCGCTTCGACGAGGGCACCTTGATGCCGGCCTCAGCCAGCAACGCCATTGTGTCTTCAAAGAGACGTCCCTTGCTCTGTACTGCTATTCTCAGCATATCTTTCTTGTTTTATTTAAAATAATTCGTGCGCAAAAATACGACATTTTTGTGAAACAAAAGAAAAAGCCTGCCGACTTTTTTCGTCTGACAGGCTTGATTTGACGCCGGAGGGCGTGGATTAATACTTGTGGAAGTCGTATTTACGTCTCATTTCCTCCTTACGCTCGTCGCTCAGACGGGCGAAATAACTTCGCCATCCCGGACAGTAGTTGATATGCCAGCGCCAGAAACGGCCCAACAGCGAATCGGGCTTTTTGTCGTAATGCGCCCGGAACTTGCAATTCTCACAAACGTGTGCCATATGCTCTAAACTTTTAACTCTAAACTTTAAACTTTTAACTCTAAACTTTACCAAGTTCCTTCTCCAGGGCCTGCGCCAGCTGGTCGGGACAGGAGGTGCGCTTGGTGCCGCAACGCACGCCTTTCAACTTTGCGATGGCGTCCTCGGCATGCATGCCTTCGAGCAACAGTCCCAGTCCCATCGTGTTGCCCGGACATCCGCCGACGAAACGCACATTGTGCAGACGGTGCTCGTCGTCCATCTCAAAATTGATGAATTTGGAGCATACGCCCCATGTTTCAAAAGTGACTTGTTTCATTGTATCTTCCGTTTGTTATTTCATGATTTTCTCCGAGTGAACGCTGCCGTCCGGCCATTCCGTCTGTCGGATATACAGGCCTTCACGGGGCGGCTGGCGAAGCTCTGCGCCCTGCAGGTTGAAGTAACGCACCCGCGTGACGCCCGTGCCGCTTCCTTTAATGATCTGCACGCCCGTGGGAGGCAGGTCGGATTCGTACTCCGTCTCCTCGATGACCCAGCGCAGACGCGTGCGGTCGGCCGACAAGGCAAAGAACTCTATCGGTCCGCCCGAAGCATCGACGGCATTGCCCACGTTGAAGAGCCGGTTGCGACCTGTGTCGGCGTACATGAAGAAGGCCTTCTTGCCGTTGTCGTCCTTGGAGTAGTAAGGATAAATGCTCACCGGCTCTGCGGACAGCGTGCGCTCGATGCGCATGTAAGTGCCGTAGCGCAGACTGCGCACATAGACATAGCCGGGCTCTTCGGCCTCCTCAAACACCCACAAGGCGTTGTCCCTCTTGTAAATGTTGTCCTTACGGCCGCTGTTGAAGTCGTTCTCCGAGACCCCGATGCGGTAGCACAGCGAGTCGCGTTTGCCGTCGGCCGACTTAAGTGCATAAAGGTAACGGCGGGCTGTCGTGGGCGCGGCCGTTGCGGTGCCGTCGCCGGAGGCAACGCCGTAGCTGTAGATGTTGTAGGCCAAATCCGTTGAGAATCCCTCGAAGGTGCGTATCTGCTGGCTCTTGAATTGCGTCACGGCTCCGTTGATAGCCTCCGTCTGAGCGTCGACATCCTCCTGCTCCGTCTGTCCGTCAATGCCCTCGGCAAACACCTCGGCCGCAGCCACCACATTCATGAGCGCATTAAGCGCCGATGTGGGATAGCCACCGGTGACGTCGGTTTGAGCGCTGTTGGCCAGATCTCTCGCCTGCTCCAGCGCTTCGTTGAAGCGTGTGAGAAACAGCTTTACACGTGAGGCATCCACTTCGGCAAAGGTGAATACCATATCGGCGCGGTCAAAAGTTCCGGAGCCCCAAAACCAATCATCCACGAAACCGCGAGCACGAATCTGCTGATTGCTGGCAGCGGCACTGTTGATACGATATACCGAAACACCGCCGTAGAGACCCGACTGTGCTGGCTGCTGGTCGCCTGTGTAGTTTATGGTAAGTGTTGTTGCCGATTCCGACATACCGATACGGTCGGCGCCGTCAATGCTGGCATTGCGTGCAGCGATATATCTCTTGTTGCCGTAATTGCGTATAGTCACGCCGCCCTCCACCGGTGTAATCACCCACATCAGATAGGGGTCGTCCCAGGTGAAACTCTCGGTCGAGCCAAGTGTACCGTTGCTGTTGAAGGTGAGATATTTCGGCGTGCCCTGAAAAGTGGTGCCACTGTTATATGGAATGGTGGCATAACTGATGATGCGGTAGAACTTTCCTTCCCTGGGCGTAAAAGGATTCGTGCCGGGCAAAGTGCCTCCGGCAGGCCTCATGTATTCGTCGTTCACAGCCGCCACGGGAGTGTAGAGCGACTCCGCGCCGTCCTCCCCCAAAGCTTTCATCCGGAAATAATAAATCTTGTCGGCCGTCAGTTCCGATACAAGGGCCTGCTGCATGTTGACGGAAATTCGGCGCAACTCGGTGAAGTTTTTCCCGTCTTCCGACTGCTCCAGCACAAGCCCCGTCACACCTTCCGTATCGCCCATGGTCCACGAAAGTTTGGCCAACGTGGGCGATACCAGCTCAGCCTTGAAATTAAGGGGCGGCATGATATAGGCGCTCTTTTGGGCCAGGCTGTTGACGTAGTGCTCGATGTTGGTGTAGCCGCCGCCGATGGTGTAGAGATTGGCGTCGTTAACCATGGGGTTGAGACCGTTGGCACTCTCCCACTCGTCCGCCATGCCGTCGTTGTCGCCGTCGGCGGGTCTGGGACCGTTGGCCACGGTGCCGATGCCGCCCACGTTGTCTTCATTGGCGATGAACGAACCCTTGGTGCCGAGCGAGGTCAGATGCTCGAGGATGCGCTTGTCGTGAACGTCTCTGACGCGCGATGCACCCACATGATCCACGATGTGGTAGTAGGCGTTCTCTGCCGACTCCACATTCATCGGATGTGTGGTCACGAAGTTGGGACTGGACATCGGCGTGGCGTTGTGGTGGTCGGTGATGAGCGTGCCGTTGAGCACACCGTCGCGGTTGCCGTCGAAATAGTTGCCGCTGCTGTAGAGATGATCGGTAGCCGTCCAGTCGTCGAAATATTTGGCCGAACCGTCCGGGCCTGCGATGAAGTAGTTGTTCATCACGTCCTGATAGTTGTCAGCCGCCGAGTGTCCGCCGATGATGCCCATGCCATAGTTGTACACCACGTTGTTGTAGTACTGCAGGAAGCACTTCATCTTCGGGTTGCGGCTCTTGTTGTTGGCCCACAGGCAATGGTGTATGGTCCAGTTGCGCGTGCCGTCGGTGATGGAGCCGAAGCGCTGGGGCTCGATGCCCTCACTGTTGATGCAATACTGCCAGGTGATGTTGTTAGCATCCTTGATGTGCACGTTGTCCCACGGACCCCAAGACACGGAGCAGTGGTCCATGATGAGGTTCTGACATCCGTCGAGCGTCAGGGTGCACTTGCTGCTGTTCACGCTTTTGCCGCCGCGCATACGGATGTAGCGTATGATGACATTCTTGGCGTTCGAGGCAATCACGCGGCCGCCGTAGATGGTGATGCCCTCGCCCGGAGCCGTCTGTCCGGCGATGGTGACATTGCTGGCAATGGTGATGCTCTTGCCGGTGATGTCAATCACGCCGCCCACGTCAAACACGACGAAACGCCCCGACTGACTCACGGCGTCGGCCAGAGATCCTGTGCCGGCAGCGTTCAGATTCGTCACGTGGACCACCTGGCCTCCACGGCCGCCGGTAGCGTATGCACCGTAGCCTTCCGCACCGGGAAAAGCCAACTGCTGAGCTTGCAGTGTGAACACACATACGGATATCCACAGAGAAAAAAGTTGTCTTTTCATTGCAATATCACTTTTATATTTATTGATTTGTTGCAAATTTACAACTTATTTTTTCATTCCTTCCATGTTTCAGCAGAAAAAATACTATATTTGCAATATAATTGCATTAAAGCTCTGACAAACACTATGAAAGTACTCCTCATCAACGGCAGTCCGCACGAAAACGGCAACACATTCCTGGCACTCAGCGAAGTGGCACAGGCGCTCAACCGCGAAGACATCCGGACGGACATCATCTCCATCGGCAAACAACCCTCTCAGGGCTGCATAGCCTGCGGATGGTGCGGCCGCACGGGCCGATGCACATACAGCGACGAGTTGTACTTCCGCCTGTGGCGCAGCATCAAGGACGGCATCGACGGTCTGGTCATCGGCTCGCCGGTCTTCTACGGCGGACCCAACGGCGCCCTCTGTGCCCTGCTCGACCGCCTCTTCTACTCCATGCGCCACACACTGGCCTACAAGCCCGGAGCCAGCGTCGTCGTGTGTCGCCGCGAAGGCGCCTCGTCGGCCTTCGACCGTCTGAACAAGTATTTCACGATGAACAACATGCCGCTGGTGCCCTCGCAAAACTGGAACACGGTGTACGGCAGCGCCGCCGGCCAGGCCGCTCTTGACGAAGAAGGCATGCAGACGATGCGCACTTTGGGGCAGAACATGGCTTGGATGCTGCGCCGTCTCGCCGTGGAGGAACAGGGACATCCCACAGCGGAGCGTCCCGTCTGGACCGACTTCATCCGATAAGATTACGGTCTTGCCGGCCGTAATAAGAAAAAGAATCACAGATAGATATCACGATGTTTTTCAAGCTGAAAAAGAAAATCATATCCAAATTTATTGAGAAAAGGATCAAACAGCATCCCTTTAACTTCCAATATGCGGAGAACTTCACACTGAAGGATGACGCCGATGCTTTGATGAACAATTCCTACTATTTTTCGGCGCACGACGAAAAGATGTCCGTGTTCGCCCGTCTGGGCAAAAGAACGGGCGTGGACGAAACGTGGCTCGCCGTTTATCTCGACGGTAAAATCCATACCCTCGGAGAGGAGTTCTTTGCGAGCGGCGAATCACCCCTTCGTGTCGAGAAGGACGGCGAAGACTGGAATCTGTCCTTTCAGGGCATCGTGAACGAAAAAGACAAGTGCCGGTTTCAGGGAAAATTCCATCCCGGGAGGCCCCCTGTTGACTTCACCACGGACATGCCTGCCGAGCGAATGGCTGTCGGCATTGCCAACGAGCGGTGGAACAGGACTTTTTTTGAAAACCTGAAGAACATCAGCGGACAATACCACTACGAGCAGGAAGGCGTCCTGGAAGGCCGGATCACCCTGAACGAAGAATCCCTTTCATTCAGTTTGCCCTGTGTGCGCGACCACTCCTTCGGGAAGAGGGATTGGAACGACATGAACAATCATTTGTGGCTGATGGCCGTATCGCCGTCCTGTCAGTTCAATTATTCTCTGGTGTCCTATCCCGCTTTAAGTGTTTTGGAGGTGGGGCACTGCAGGAACGGGAACGACATGCATTACA
>JAEEGH010008084.1_pt1 | contig 25019 bp, 11 predicted proteins | sample 9134181 | NCBI WGS metagenome assembly JAEEGH01 (sample SAMN16246544, study PRJNA631951) | gut metagenome | biome: gut microbiome; feature: rumen; material: DP-attached | host: Bos | place: Iran: Karaj | collected 2018-10
TCGAGTTTACGCTCAATCGTGAAGTGTTGCGTTCCAACGCTTTAGGAGCGTTTCTCGCCACCACTGTGATTGGCTGCAACACTAGAAAATACCACGGTCTATTAGTGGTGCCTCAGCCGCAATTGGACAATAACAACCATGTATTGCTGTCGAGTCTCGACGAGACTATCATCGAAAACAAGCAAGAATTCCATCTTGGCGTACACATGTACCCCGATGGCATCTTTGCTCCGCGCGGTCACAAATATCTTCGTGACTTCACCGCCGACCCAATGCCGAAGCTGACCTATCGCATCGGTAATGTGGTGCTCGATAAGGAGCTGATTTTCTCTTCAACAGAAGCGAGGCTCTTTGTTCGTTATACGCTGCGTGAATCTGTGGCGCCTATCACCCTGCGCGTTTTGCCTTTCTTGGCTTTCCGCAACGTTCACATGTTGACACATGAGAACCATGAGGCCAGCCGTAAGGTGGATTTGGTGAAGAATGGTGCTTCATGGCAACTTTACAAAGACTACTCGAGGTTGTACCTACAATTCTCGCGCGCGGCAGAATACACACATGTGCCGCATTGGTACTACAATATGTTCTATATCCGCGAACAGGAACGTGGCTACGATGCCGCTGAGGATCAGTTCGTTCCTGGATTCTTTGAGTTGCAGATGAAACATGGCGACACGGTAATTCTCTCAGTGAGCCTGAAAGAAGAAAGTCCTGCTGCCATCAAACGTCAGTGCGAGGCAGAGGTGAAGAGATTGTTGCCTCAGCATAGCTACGAAGAGTGTCTCTTGAAGGCCGCCGATCAATTTATCATCCGTGACGACAAGGGCACGCGCCTGTGGGCTGGTTTCCCATGGTTTGGTTCGTGCAGCCGCGATACCTTCCTTGCCTTGCCAGGCATAGCTTTGGCGCAAGGCGATGAGAAGACCTTTGTTGCGGCTTTGGATTACCTTGTTTCGAGAATGCAAGGACCGTTCTTCCCGCACCGTTACTACCAGAAGAGCCTGTATTTCACTGCAGTAGACTCGCCGCTGTGGTTCTTCTATGTGCTGCAGCTCTACGAGAAGATGCTGGGCAAGGACAAGAAGGACATCTGGAAGAAATACAAGAAGCCGATGACAACCATCTTGGAGAGTTTCATCTCAGGCACCGACTTCAACGTGCATACATTGGACAGCGGATTGCTCTATGCAGGTAACCGCGACTTGGCTCTCACTTGGATGAACGTCTTCGCACAAGGCAAACCTTGGACACCGCGCACGGGTTTGGCAATCGAAGTCAATGCGTTATGGTATAATGCATTGCGCTATGGTGTGGAACTGTTGAAAGCAGCAGAACCGAAGAGCGCTTTGCTCAAGAAATGGCAGGATTTGGCTGACAGGGTGAAAGTTTCGTTTGCCGACACCTTTTATAATAAAGCGACCAACGGCTTCTATGACTATGTGAATAGCAACGAGAAAAACGAACAGGTGAGACCCAATATGATGTTGGCCGCTGCCTTGCCGTATAGTCCGATGAGCGACGAGATGCAGAAACGTGCTTTCGATATTGCCCACTCCGAGTTGTTGACGACCAGAGGAATACGCTCACTGTCGCCCAACGATGAGAATTACAAGGGCATCAGTATCGGCAACCACAGCGAGCGCGAACGTGCCTATCACAATGGCACAGCATTCCCATGGCTAATAGCTTTCTATGCTGACCTATCGGTTAAGTTGTTCGGCAAGACTTCAATGCCTTATCTGGAAGACCTGTATAACGGCTTCGAGGAGGCCATCAAAGACAACGGCATCGGTACGGTGTCTGAGATCTACGACGGCAACCCGCCCTTCGAGGCAAGAGGTTGCATCTCGCAGTCGACGAGCGTGGGTGCCTTGCTTTACCTGCATTACCTGATTCAAGAACTAAATAAGAAAGGAGGCTCAAAATGAGAGTCCTGATGTTTGGGTGGGAATTTCCACCCCATATTACCGGCGGCCTTGGAACGGCTTGCTTCGGTATGACCAAAGGCTTGGCCAAGAATGACGTGGATGTGCTGTTTGTGGTACCGCGTGCTTACGGCGACGAGGATGAGACCAACGTGCGTCTGCTCAATGCCAGCGAAGTGACCATCGACATCGACCACGAAAAAGACCGCAGTTATTGGGAACGTGTGCAATATATGGAGATTGGCTCCAACATCATCCCGTATGTCGGTCCAGAGAACTTTGCCAATGTGCTGGAAAGCGACCGCCATGTGGTGGAGCACTTCAACCGTACGGGTTCAGTGTTCGCGCGCAACTACCAATTCTCGGGCAAATACGGCATGAACCTCATGGAGGAGGTGGCACGTTATGCTTTGATTGGCTCATCGTTGGCCACGAAATACGACTTCGATGTCATCCATGCCCATGACTGGCTGACCTATTCGGCAGGCATCGCAGCCAAGGAGACCACGGGCAAACCGCTGGTGGTGCACATGCATGCCACGGAGTTTGACCGTTCAGGCGAGAACATCAACACGGATGTGTATGCCATCGAGCGCAGGGGCATGGAGGCCGCCGACCGCGTGATCACGGTGAGTAACCTGACGCGCAACATCGTCATCAACAAATACGGCATCGACCCTGCCAAGGTCGTGACGGTGCACAACGCTGTAGAGCCTAACGACAAGCCCAAGTCGGAATACGAGCGCAGCGGACTTGACGCCAAGGTGGTGACCTTCCTCGGAAGAATCACCTACCAGAAAGGACCAGAGTATTTCATCGAGGCGGCCTACAAGATCCACCAAGTCGACCCAAGCATCCATTTCGTGATGGCGGGCACGGGCGACATGCTGGAGAAGATGATCCGCCGTGTGGCGCAGCTCGGCATGGGCAGCCACTTCCATTTCACGGGCTTCCTGAAGGGCGAGGCCGTCGACCAGATGTTCGCCATGACCGACGTGTTCGTCATGCCGTCCATCTCCGAGCCGTTCGGCATTGTGCCGCTGGAGGCCATGCGTCTCAATGTGCCGGTGGTCATCAGCAAGCAGTCGGGTGTCTCCGAGGTCGTCAAGCACGCCTTAAAGGTTGACTTCTGGGATATCAACGGCCTGGCCGACGCCATCTATGGCCTCTGCCACTACAAGCCTTTGGCAGACTGCTTCAAGGACGAGGGCAAAGACGAGGTGGACAGCCTCAAGTGGGAACTGGCCGCGAAGAAGATCAAGGCGGTATATGAATCGGTGGTATAAGATACCAAAATGGAATCAAAATAGTTGTCGCAAAATTTGCGACAACTTAAAAAGAAAATAAGAATACCTATATGAAACGATGCGTCCTAATCATAGTTCTCCTGTTTACGACGGCCTTCTCTGCCTTCGCGCAGATTGAGGATGAAATAGCCAATTATCAGTCGAATAGGGAGTTGATGGTGAAAGCACGTGATTACATTAAGGATAAGGTTGTAGATGGTGATTTCGCCAAAGTCAAGGAAGCGAAGGATTATGCGTTGACTTTGAAAGAAGAGAATGCCAATCCTTTTTCGCGTTCAGAGTTGTGGTCAATTATGTTTTTGACCAATGAATTTGAGGCTTTGGGTAACGACATTGCGGCAGTCAATAACGACAACTATCTTTTGAGAGGTGTCCGGTGGAGTCTTGATGGATTGGATGATGTGCTGAATAAGGCATTGAAAGAGAACAAGTCAGAATTGAACAATCGATTAAAGTCTTCTACGATTGACATTGAAACGATGAATGTGTTACGTATGACTCTTGATTGGCTTGAAAATGGAGCAGGAAGAAGGATGACTTCCGAGATGCATAACCATGCTGTCGCACACCTTGCAGTTAATCCAGATTCAAGATACAAATGGTTTATTGAAAATAAACTTATGATGGAATCGCTGCCTAACAGTACAATGAATGCTCCAAGTTTTCGCCATAGGAATGTGTGGTCAATTGGCTTTGTGGCTTCTTTGGGTGGAGGTTGGTTTGCCGGTGATTTGGTTGAATCGTATTATGGTTTCGGCTCGTGTGGCTTTGAACTTACAGGGTCGTTCAATAGGTTCGCTTTGACTGCTGGGATTAACTTTATGCCAACTTGGACAAAATGTGACATAACAGGTGATAACGGTGTGCTTGAGAAAGGTAGTGGAGTGTCTGTTTTGATGCCAAAAGGTTCATTTGGATATTATCTGATTCAAAAAGACAAATTTAGGATGAAACCGTATCTTGGTGTTGCAGGCTTGTTTTATAGGTATCCATCTGTTGCTAACAAGCCTGATTATTCAGACTTGGATTTCAACTTGTTGACTTATTGTGGGGGATGCAGTTTTGATTTTAAGTTTAGGTCGGGTCCTAATGGATATGAATTGTTGAATATCAATTATATGTTTGGGATTTCACCTTGTAATGGAACAAAAGGAGTCGGGATGATGCACATGATTTCGATAGGCTATTCCATCGAGGCTTTGTTTTATGGTAGATATTGAAAAAAGTAAATATAAATCAACGTAATATGAGCAAATCAATCTGTTTCTATTTCCAAGTGCATCAGCCTTACAGGCTTCGCACGTATCGTTTCTTCGAAATTGGTAAGAAACACTATTATTATGACGACTACAGCAACCGTATGATCATGCGGCGTGTGGCCGAGAAGTGCTACCTGCCCATGAACGAACTCCTGATGCGCCAAATCGACAAGTTTGGCGACAAGGTCAAATTCGCGTTCTCGTTCTCGGGTGTGGTCATCGAGCAGATGGAACAATTCGCGCCAGAGGTATTAGAGAGCTTCCAGAAGCTGGTCGCCACGGGCAAAGTAGAGGTGCTCTCCGAGACCTACGCCCACTCGCTGGCTTCACTGTCGAACCCCGATGAATTCAAGCGTCAGGTGACGGCCCACAAGCACAAGATGAAGGAAGTGTTTGGCGTTACCCCGAAGACCTTCCGCAACACCGAATTAATATATAGCGACGAAATCGGTGCAGCGGTGGCCGACATGGGCTACAACCTCATGCTTACTGAGGGTGCCAAGCACATCTTAGGCTGGAAGAGTCCCAACTACATGTATGCCAACGCCATCAACCCGAAATTGAAGGTGTTGCTGCGCAACTTCAAGTTCAGCGATGAGATTGCCTTCCGCTTCGCACAGGATAGCTTCCGCGCCGAGGACTTCGTCAACTGGCTCAATGCGCTTCCTGAGGAGGAAGAAGTGGTCAATATCTTCATGGACTACGAGACCTTTGGCGAGCACCAGAGCGCCGAGACAGGCATCTTCAATTTCATGGAGGCTTTGCCGGGGGCCATCCTGAATGGCAGCAAGTTTAAGTTTGCTACCCCGCAGGAATTGGCGAAAAAGCTGCAGCCAGTGAGCGCCGTCAATGTGCCTAATGTGTTGTCGTGGAGCGATGAGGAACGCGACCTCACGGCATGGCTCGGCAACCCCTTGCAGGATGACGCCTTCCGTGCTTTATATGAACTGAACACCAAGGTGCATCGTATCAAGGACGAAGAGCTGCAGCAGGACTGGACCATGCTCCAAACCTCCGACCATTTCTATTACATGTGCACGAAGTGGCTCTCCGATGGCGTGGTGCATAAGTATTTCAACCACTATGCCTCACCGTATGATGCCTATGTCAACTACATGAATGTGCTGACCGACTTCACTGATAGGGTGACAAAACTGTCGAAACGGAAAGTGAAGGCTGAATGAATTTTTGAATTTTAAATTTTAAATTTTGAATAATAAATGAAAAACCCTGAATACCTTTTTGAAACCAGTTGGGAAGTTTGTAACATGGTGGGTGGCATCTATACGGTGCTTTCCACAAAGTCGAATGTGATGCGTCAACTGCTTGATGACCATTATATCACGGTAGGACCGGATGTGGTTAAAGAAGCGCATGAGACGCTTTATTTTGTAGAAGACAATGACCTCTTTCCCGAGTGGCGCGAAAGGGCATTGGCTCAGGGCATGAAGTTCCGCATCGGTCGCTGGAAGATCGAAAGTAGCCCAATCGCCATCTTGGTCGACTACACCACGCTATACCAGTCGAAGAACGATATCCTCACGCATCTTTGGGAACAGTATGAACTCGACAGCATCCGCGGCCAGTGGGACTACATTGAGCCGGTGCTGTTCGGCTACGCTGCAGGTCAAGTGATTGAGAGCTTTTGCAATTTCTGCCTGCCACAGACCAGCAACATTGTGGCCCAGTTCCATGAGTGGATGACGGGATCAGGTGTGCTTTACCTCAAGGAGCATTGCCCGCAGGTTGCCACAGTGTTTACTACTCATGCCACCTATCTTGGTCGTGCCATTTCGGGCAATGGCCTGCCTTTATACGACAACCTGAAGACTTATTTGCCTTCGGTGATGGCCATGCAGTTCAACGTGGTCTCGCAGCAGTCGATGGAGCAGAAGGCGGCCAAGAATGCCGATGCCTTCACTACTGTGAGTGACATTACAGCGCAGGAATGCGAGCAGTTCCTCTACCGCAAACCCGATGTGGTGACAAAGAATGGTATCGACCATACCTTCAGGCAGGACAACGCCGAGTTTGTTGAGAAACGCAAGACAACACGTGAGAAGATTCTGAAAATTGTCGAAACCCTGTGTGGTGAGAAAATCGATCCCAATTGCTTAATGGTCATAAACAGCGGCCGTTATGAGTTCAAAAACAAGGGCATCGACCTTTTCATTGAAGCATTGCGCCGCTTAAACGAGGACAAGAACTTGCCTCGCACTGTTGTTGGTGTAATCGCTGTTCCGAGTAATATTGCAGGTCCTTCAAAGGACTTGCAACACCGTCTAGACGGCACCAACGCCATCATGGGGCATACAGATTTCCCAGCTACGCACCATGTCTTTGAATATGAAAACGATGCGATTTTGAACGCCTTGCGCAATTCAGGTCTGCAAAACGATGCCAACGATAAGGTGAAGGTGATGTTTGTGCCTGCTTATCTCAACGGTAATGACGGTATCTTTAACATGACCTATTCGGAGTTCCTTACAGCCTTCGATTTTTCAGTGTTCCCATCTTATTATGAGCCTTGGGGCTACACTCCGCTTGAAAGCGTGTCTTTAGGCATCCCGACTTTGACCTCTGACGTCTCTGGTTTCGGTAAGTTTGTGCAACAAGAATGTGCCGATAATCAAGCCGTGACCGTGGTGCCTCGTCAACAGGGTGATAATAATAAGGTGATAGACGAAATTGTCGCCGCATTACGTCGTTTCTTGACTTTGACGGATAAAGGTATGGCCCAGATTTCCGAGTCTGCCTTGCAAGTAGCCGAGAAACTATTGTGGAAGGATTTGATTGTCAATTATCAGAAGGCATGGGACGTGGCTCTTGAGAAGTCGGGAGGCCGTCATTATATGATGGAACCGGTGCCATACGCCGATATGCTGCATGAGGTGGTCTACCAGAAAAATGACTCACCAAGTTGGAAAAAGATTTTGGTAAAACCAGTCTATTCTGTTGAAATGCAGAAACTTGAAGAGCTTTCACACAACATTTGGTGGTGCTGGAATGTGGATGCCATCGAGTTGTTTGAATCCATCGATCCAGAAGCTTGGAAGGAAACGGAACAGAATCCCGTTGCCTTAATGGAAGGCCTCTCGGTGGAGCAAATCAAGGATTTGGAGAACAACGAAGACTTTGTGCAACGCTTGAACAAGGTATATGACCAGTTCAAAAACTATATGTCACAACCGACAAAGCAGAAGGATCTTATAGCCTATTTCAGCATGGAATACGGCCTGATGAAGAGCCTCAAGATTTATTCCGGTGGCTTGGGCATTTTGGCTGGCGACTACATGAAGCAAGCCTCTGATTCCAACGCCAACATGGTAGGCATCGGATTGCTTTACCGTTATGGCTATTTCGCACAAGAAATCACAGTCTCAGGTGAACAGCGTGCCGAATACATCCCACAAAAATTTTCGCAGCTACCTTTGCAACCTGTACTTAATGACAAGGGCGAATGGGTAAGGGTGAGCATTGCTTTCCCTGGCCGTTCGGTTTTTGCCAAAGCATGGCGTGTCAATGTGGGTAGGGTAGGGCTATATTTGCTTGATACTGATATCGAAGAGAACTCGTCGGAAGACCGTGGTATTACCAGTCGACTCTATGGCGGCGACAGCGAGATGCGTATCAAGCAAGAGATGTTCCTCGGCGTGGGAGGTATCCGCCTGCTTGAAGCCATGGGCATGAAGCCTACCATCTATCACTGCAACGAAGGCCATGCTGCCTTCAGCGGTTTGGAACGTTTGCGCGTCTACATCAACAGGCACAATCTTGACTTTGATGTTGCGCTTGAATTGGTTAGAGCTTCCACCTTGTTCACTACGCACACTCCTGTCCCTGCTGGTCACGATGCATTTGAGGAACACCTTATCCGTACTTATATGCCGCACTATGCCAGCCGCATGAACATTAGCTGGGAACGCTTCATGGGCTTGGGCCGTTTCAATCCCAACAACGCAAATGAGAAATTCTCGATGAGCGTGCTAGCCACCAACCTCAGCCAGGAGGTGAATGGCGTGAGCAAGATTCATGGTCGCGTGTCGAGGGAAATGTTCCAGCCATTGTGGCCTGGTTATTTTGCTGAAGAGAACCACATCGGCTATGTCACCAATGGTGTGCATCTGCCCACCTGGAGCAATCGCTTGTGGCAGCGGCTTTACAAGACAACCTTCGGCCCCGATTATATTGACCACCAGTCGGATGAGAAGATGTGGAGCCAAATCAACGAAGTTCCAGATGCAGCTATTTGGAACGTCCGCAGGCAGTTGAAACATGAGTTGATTGCCTATCTCTCTGAAAAGTTGAAAGAGGATATGCGTCAACGTCAGGAGAGTCCGAAGCTGATTATGCAGACGGTGAATAGCCTCAACGAGAATGCCTTAATCGTTGGTTTCGCCCGTCGTTTTGCTACATACAAACGTGCCCATCTGTTGTTTGGCAACCTGGAGCGCCTGTCGCAGCTCGTCAATGACCCGAAGCGTCCTGTCATCTTCCTCTTTGCCGGTAAGGCCCATCCTAACGACAAAGCGGGTCAAGACCTCATTAAGATGATTATCGACATCTCGCGTAAGCCTGAATTCATCGGTAAGATTTTGTTTATCAGCAACTACGATATGGAACTTGGTAGCCGTCTTACTAGTGGCGTGGATGTATGGCTCAACACACCTACGCGTCCACTTGAGGCATCGGGCACCAGTGGCGAAAAGGCTGTGATGAATGGCGTGCTCAACTTCTCCGTCCTGGACGGTTGGTGGGCCGAGGGTTATCGTCCCGACGCTGGTTGGGCCATCCAAGAGAAGCGTACTTATCAAGACCAGCGCTATCAAGACGAGATGGATGCTGAGACGATTTACAACACGCTTGAGAACGAAATCGTACCGCTCTATTATGCCCGTAATGTACATGAAGTGCCTACAGGTTGGGTGGCAGCCATGAAGAAGTGTTTGAGAGAGATTTCGCCGCGCTTCACGATGAAACGCATGATGGACGACTACTTCAATCAATACTACAATAAGCTAATTGAACGGACGAATTGGATGCGTGCCGACCGCTACAAGAAGGCCTTCGAAATCAATGCGTGGAAGACGCGTGTGCGCAACAATTGGGACAAGGTGGAGGTGAAGTCGCTCATCCTGCCCGACACCAATGTACGCCCGCTGACCTTTGGCGAGCAGTTCATCGCTGAAATCACGCTCCTTACGCCTGACCTTGAGCCTGGTGATTTGGCCATCGAGTTGCTCTTCGGTAGGAAGAATAACGACATGGAGGTGGAGATTAAGTCGGTTGAAAAGATGAAACTTGTCGATTCAGGAGACGGATGGGTGAAGTATTATATTAAGGTGCCGATTACGCATGCTGGCGTGTATGACTTTACCTTCCGTGTGTATCCTACCAACCCGATGTTGCCGCATCGTCAGGACTTCCCGCTGGTGAAGTGGATTTGATAAAAGAAAATGAAAGGTTGCAACATTGCAACCTTTTTTTGTATTTGGAATTTGATTACCTTTGCATTTGAAAAATCAAAACAAATTGAACTATGGATGTTTATCAAATTTGGCTTGTTGTCGCCATTGTATTGGTGATTCTTGAAATCATGACCGCCGGATTCGGTGTCATTTGCTTCGCTATTGGTGCTGTCTTCTCGGCTTTGGTTGCAGGTTTGGGCGGTAGTATTACTTGGCAAATCGTGGTGTTCGCTGTGGTGTCGCTGCTGACCTTTGTCTTTCTCCGTCCTGTGGTGATCCGTTTTTTGGACAAAAAATCTAAAGATGTAAAGACCAATGCCGATGCCGTCATCGGAAGGAAAGGCGTTGTGTCGGAACGTATTGATTCAGCTCAGCATACTGGTCGTGTGGCCATAGATGGAGATGATTGGAAGGCTATCTCTGAAGATGGGTCTGTCATCGAAAAAGGTGCTGAAGTCAAAATAGTAAAATTGGATAGTATTATATTAACAGTTAAACAGTTATAATTATGAATCCCTTTAATGTCGTACTTATCGTATTAGTGGTTCTCGTCGTATTGTATGTGCTTCGTGGAATCAAGATTGTTTCCCAATCGGAAACAATGATTGTGGAGCGTCTTGGTAAGTATAACCGCACCTTGAACGCTGGTATTAATGTCATTTTGCCTATCGTTGAACAAGCTAAGGAAACTATTGTTCGACGTCAGAACGGCTCTATGGCGCGTTCTTCGCGAATTGATATGCGAGAGCAAGTGTATGACTTTGACAAACAAAGTGTTATCACAAAAGATAATGTGATGACCGAAATCAATGCCTTGCTGTATTTCCAGATTGTCGACCCGATGAAGGCTGTCTATGAAATACAGAATCTTCCTGTAGCTATTGAAAAATTGACGCAGACTACACTTCGTAATGTGGTTGGTGAAATGGAACTCGATGAAACCTTGACTTCACGTGACACCATTAACTCAAAGCTTCGCAACGTGCTTGATGATGCCACCAATAAATGGGGAGTAAAAGTAAATCGAGTTGAGTTACAGGATATTACACCTCCTGAAAGTATTCGTCGCACTATGGAACTTCAGATGCAGGCTGAGCGTAATCGTCGTGCCGAAATCTTGAAAGCAGAAGGTGAAAAGCAGTCGCAGATTTTGAACTCGGAAGGTGAGAAGCAGGCCGAGATAAATGCAGCTGAAGCTGAGAAACAGGCCAACATCCTGAAAGCCGAAGGAGAAGCCCGTGCGAAAGTGTTGCAAGCTGAAGCTGAGGCTGCCGCCATTCGTAACATTGCAGAGGCCGTTGCCGATCGAGGTGCTGACCCGGTCAACTACCTGTTGGCGGTCAAGTATATTGAGACTTTGAAGGAAGTCGCCAGCGGACAAGAGAACAAAACTGTCTATCTACCTTACGAAGCGACCAATGTGTTGGGCTCGCTCGGTGGTATCAAGGATTTGTTTGGAAAATAATCATCGTTTTAGTTTTTAATGTGTGTGCGGATTTTGGACTTTTAGTCCAAAATCCGCGTTTTTTTGTCCTCATAGTCCACAAGGTAGGCTTCTTTTCCTATTTTTGCCGTTACTATATGGATATTACATGAGAAAGACGATTTTCTTCTCGTTTATGGTGTTTTTGCTGATTACAGCCTGCAACAAAAGCGTTGAATATGAAACGTTGAGTGCTCGTTGGCCTGCGTTTGGTGATGTGTATGCACTGAAAGATGAGTTTCCGGATAGCGCTATGATGTTAATGCAGTCTGTTGCAGATACTTTGGAAGAGAAGTCTCTCCTTTTGGAATCGCCTTTTCTGTTCAATGAATATCAGATACTCAGTACGGAGCTTCGGTACAAGAATTATGTTCCTGTAGGTAAAGACAGTCTGACGGAGCAGGCTTTCAATTTCTATGAAACCCTACTTGACCAATCTAATACTGCATCGCGTGATGAGTTCTTGCTATTTCAGTTCGCACGTTCCTTATATTATAAGGCGGTGGTGGAATCACAACGTAAACAAACTATGGAGAGTTATTCAGATTTCATTCGTAGTTTGGAGGTGATGGATGAACTGACTGAAAAACGGCATATTTTTCAGATTTCGGAGAAAAATCTTGATTATGAGCATTTTATTGCACTTATTTACACGCGGATCGCTTCTTTCCTCTATCGATATGATGCTTGGGAGGTTGCTTTAGAGGTGCTTGAAAAATCAAACGAGAGTTTCACGGTTGAGGATAATGCCTTGGGCATTGCTGACAATTTGGAGATGATGGGCGACATTATGCTTGCACAGAGCGAACGAGTTGCAGCAATACAATATTTTAAAGCTTCCGATAGCGTTCATGAAAAGCTTCAAAATGATAATATCTATCAGAATTACAGTGCTTTAATACATCATTCCATTGAACTTTTCGATCTGGGGCAGAACGATTCTGTCTATCACATGCTACATCATGCTTTTGACCTTACCGAAAATGCATATCTTAAGCGTAAAATCAGTTTTGCTCTTGGCCACTTTTATTACGAAGACCAAAAGATGGACTCTGCTCTCTCCAATTTTGAAAGGAGTTTTCCGTTGTTGCCGCGACAATCTATTAGGTCGTTGTGCCGTATCGTTGAGATTTCCAATGCATTAGGGGATAATGAGAAAACTGTGTATTATAGCGTCCGTTTGGCGGAGCAGGCATTAGAACAACAAGCCATGATCCAAGATAAGGTTAAGATGATTACACTATACGAACGTTATAAATCCGACAAACGTGATGCTCAGAACAAAGACCTAATCTTTTTCATTTTGGCCATTGTGTTATTACTGGTGCTTATCTTGGTCATTGATTCGGTCTGGCTCGAAAAACGCAGACGCAAACATCAGAAAGACACGGAAAAACATAGTCGCATTAAGAGCCAATTAGAGAAACAACTTGAAGATGCTTTGAATGAAGCAAAGTTTAGAGAGAAAAAAATCAACGAGTTGGAGTCTGAGTTGGAGAAAACCGTCGGTAGCCCCGATTTCCAGCAGCAGCCGTTCAACAAGAAGTTGGAAGTTCTGAAGAAGATGCCAATCTGCTTGCGCGTTTGCAAAGTGCTTGATTACAATGTGAAAGCTGGTGTGGCATATCCGGAGCTCACATTGACGGATCATCATTTGAGTCAGTTGGTCAATGCTGTTGATTCGGTTTTTCCCAAGTTCTCCGTAAGGATGATTGAACAATATCCGCGTCTCAATCGTTCTGATGTGATGTATTGTTGCCTATATATTCTTGGGGTTAATGAGATACAAGCAGCGGCTCTTACGGGCAAAACTTATCAGGCAGTTTGGAAACGCTCGACCAAGTTGCATGAAATTTATGGTAATAACTCTGATATGATGTTTGTCCTGCATAATATTCTAAAAGACTGGAAATAAGTTCATTATTGTCTTATCTCTAATTTTTGATTTGTTTTGATTATTATGGTTGATTATGGTTTATTGTTTTTATAAATAATTGTCTTTTAATCTAATATAGTTTATTTGTTTTATAAATTTTGATTATCTTCCTTTGTGCGTTTTTTGCGCCTAGCTTAGTGGGTTATTACTTTTGCCTCTCAAATCAACGGTTTTTGATATGAATTTTATTATGAAAGATGTCCATGTGGGCAAGATGGTTCATACGGAACTTAAAAGGCAAGGGCGTACTGTCACTTGGCTTGCCGAACAAATCTATTGTGAAAAGTCCAATATTTATAAATTGTTTAGGCGCAAAAGCATCGACCTTGAGCAGTTGATGAAGATTTCTGAAGTGCTTGGTCATAATTTTTTGCGAGACTGTTACGATGAATAACCTTTTGATTTGGTAAATCAATAAGGAATTATTTGGTTTTTTTCGAGTGCCGTAATCGTTATGATTGCGGCACATTTTTTTAGTATTTCAGAAGATGCTTTGTGATTTTTTTCAGATTGTCCTCAAAATCAAATTATAGTGTCCTCAAAATCAAAATTATATATAAGGGTATTTACGCGTGTTCCTTGTCTATATAGTATGATTCTAATCACAATTCACTTATTTATTCACCAAACTAATTCATTATGAAAAGGAAAGTATTTTCTTTGATGATGACGCTTTTGCTCGCCTTCATGGGCGTGGCGAAGGCGGATGTAGTTACCATTGGTGATGGAACGAGCACGACCTACGTGACTCCTTTCAACAGCCTTTGGGGCTACTCGTTCGTTGAGCAGATTTACACTGCCGACGAGATTGGGACTGCTGGCACGATTAACGCCATCAGTTTCAACCTGCAGAGCACTTCCACCCAAACCAATCAGGTGGACGTGTTCATGAAGGCTGTCTCGAGAATCGGATTCTCGGGAAGCACAGATTATGAGGCTGTTACGGCCTCTGACATGGTGTTTAGTGGCACCGTGACTTTCAACACTGGTTGGACGACCATCACGCTTGACACGCCGTTCCAGTACGACGGGACAAGCAACCTGATGATCGGTATGCACGAGTACACCTCGGGCTACAGCACGCGTTACTTCTACTACACCTCCGCTACGGACAAGGTTCTGTCCTATCACAGCGACAGTGCCAATCCAGATCCTTACGACCTGGGTTCGTACAGCGGCAACAAGTACGTCTCTCCCAACCGTGCCAACATCCAGATTGACATCACGGCTGGTGGTGGCAGTGGCGCTGGCGACCAACTCTATGCTCTTCAGAACGGTGAGGTTGTCGAGACCGTCGTCGTCGGCACCCGCCCGAATGGCTGCTGGATGGAGCCTTTCCGCTTCAGCCTGCGTAATGATGGTCCCGCCATCACGGTGACCCATCTGGACTTCACGCCTCAGGAATACTTCACTGTTGTGGAGCCCGAAATGCCTTTCGCAATGGCTCACAACGAAGAAGTGGGTGTCGCCCTGAACACTGGCAGCTCTACCAATACGACTTGGCAGATGGTGGCCATCTACGGCACCGGCCGCACGGCCCGCGTTTGGGACATCGTGGCTGAACCTTACGATCCCGCCGTGCCGGATGTTTGGGAGCTTGCCTGCGAGGAAGCCACCACGTTCCCCTTCGTGGAATGGCCTGCTACGGCTCACAACACCACTTTGCATAACGATTACACCTTGCCCTTCCCCGAAATTCCGGAAGGCAACGACGCCGTTTACAAACTCGTGTTTGCCCAAGATCAAATGCTGAATGCCGAAGTCACTTCTGGCGCTGATGGCAAGGTCGCCATCTACACCGAGGACTTCTACGGCGAAGGCGGTCCTATGGCTACCAACAACTACACTGGTCCTCAAATTGGCGGTGGCCCTGCTGCTGCTGGCTTTGAGGCACAGATTGGTGATGGCACCAATACTTTGACTTACTTCCCCTTCCACACGCTGTGGAACTACTCGCTTGCTGAGAACCTCTTCCTCGCCAGCGAACTCACCGAGGCTGGTGTAACCACCGCTCCGATGACAAGTTTGAGCTGGTTTGTGTCGAGCACCAGTTGCACTACTCCCCAAAATGGTATCAGCATTTGGATGGGTAATGTTAGCGATGCAGCTCTGACAAGCACTTCACACACCACTGCTGGCATGACCCTTGTTTACACGGGTTCCGATATCCTGCCTGTTGAAGGTTGGAACGAGTTCGTGTTCAATGAAGGCAACTTCGCTTGGGACGGCCAAAGCAACGTGCTGATTCTCTGCCAGAGACAAAATGGTTCATGGCAAGGCAGCGTGAGCTGGCAGACCCACAACCCGGGCTTTGCTGCCACTTGCTACGCCTATACCGACAATGCTCCTGGTTATGATGCAACTTCTCAAACCTACAGCATGACCACTTCCACTACGAACCGCGCTAACATCATCATGAAGAGCGACCGTAGCCGTGTTGCTGATCGTGCTATTGTTACCTATGACTTCGAAAATCAACAGGTTCCTGCCGGTTGGGACAACACTTCTTCCTATCCTTGGACTGTGGTTCCTGGAAATGGCGGCTATGTCTTGAAGAGTGGTAATGGCGGTGTTGCTAGCTCCACTTCAACCATCTCTGCCACTTTCGAACTCGCCACTGATGGTACCATCAGCTTCGATGCCGAGTGCATGGGCGAAGGTACTGGCACTGCTTGGGACAAGTGCATCTTTACTCTTGATGGCGCTCAGCAGTTCTCCTATGGTGCCCACGTTTCAGGTTGGAACAACTACAGCTATGAAGTTGCAGCTGGCTCACATACCTGCACCTGGACCTATTCGAAGGACAGCAGCGTGAACCCGACGGGTGACTACTTTATGATTGACAATGTGACCATCGCCACTGCTGGTGGAGATCCTACACCTGGCCCGATTGCCTATGACTATAGCTTCGGTCCTGTCATCACCAACATGCCTGTTGAAGCCGGCACCTACTACCTGGTTGCTTCTTCAACCGATGCTAACTTCCAGGTGACCATCAACGCTGAAAATATGCCTTGCCCGCAAGTTGAGGGCTTCGCTTTCAACCCGACTCCTGCTGACGATGAAGACGGCATCGAGCCTGGTAGCGTCACACTGCGTTGGAACATCCCGAGCTATGCCACCGGTTGGCGTCTGATCTTCGGTACGACCTACTATCCGGATCCTAACCATCCGCAGACGGTCATGTATCCTGAAGATGGCAGCTTCAGCACCACTTTGGCCAACAGCTACACGGTGCGTAACCTGTGGAACAACACCAACTACTTCTGGAGAGTGGAATTCAATAACGCTGGTGCCTGCCCTGAGGGCGTGAGCAGCCCGGTTTGGGGCTTCACCACCCACCTCAACATCCCGCAGAACCTTACCGCTGTTGATTACACTGTGTTCGATGACGAAACCATCGTCCTCAACTGGAATGCTGTTGTCGACCGTACCTTCCGTACCTACAATGTGTATCGCGATGGTGCTCTCATTGGCAGCACTCAGGTGAACAACATTGGCAACGCCACTTACACCGATGGTCCTCTGGCCTACAACATGGCTGGTTACACCTACTATATTACTGCTGTGTACGACGAAGGCGAAAGCGCCCCGTCAGATCCTGTCACTGTGAAGGTCTCTGGTTACGGCAACGTTAACGGTCACGTCTATGAACAAGACGGTACGACTGGTATCGCTGGCGCCACTGTGACGATGGTTGGTGTTGACGAGTTCAACGTGAACCACACCTACAACTTCACGACCAACGCTCAGGGTTACTACAGCGGTCACATCTACGCTGGTAACTACGATGGCCAGGCTGCTAAGGAAGGTTACCAAACCATCGAGGCTCCTGTCCAAGGCAACCCGATTGTCATGGTCTACAACCAGACGACCAGCCCTGTCGACTACATCCTTGACGAGAACTTCGATCCCGTCTGTGGTGTCATTGCTGAGTACTATCCCGACAGCCTGGATCCTCAGAGCCCGTATGTGAAGGTGTACTGGGGCTGCGGCCTGCCTGGTAGCGAGATCATCGAGCCCTTCGAGACTGGCGACTTCAGCCTGTTCGATTGGCAGGTGGATCCCACCTATCCTTGGACCATCACAACCAATAACCCGTATGAAGGCACCTACTGCATGAAGAGCGGCGGCGCTGGCGTAGCCAACGTGGTCAGCAACATGTCTGTTACGGTGAACATTCCTGCCGACGGTCTGATGAGCTTCTTCGGCAAGATCTCCTGCGAAAGCAGCTGGGATTATGGTTACTTCTACATCGACGGTGTCCAGAAGGGCAGCTACACTGGTGCTAGCGCCTGGAGTGAGAAGGTCTTCGACATCACCGCTGGCGACCACACCTTCATGTGGCAATACACGAAGGACGGTAGTGTCAACAGCAACGATGACTGCTTCTATGTTGACTACATTACCTTCTACAAGCAACCCGCTCCTCCTGTTCCGGGCATGACTTACGACTTTGAAGACCATACCATGCAAGGTTGGACTTCAGTTGATGCCGACGGTGACGGTTATGGCTGGAGAGTCGGTTCTGAAGTGATGACTGGCGTCAATGGCCACAACAGCTCAGCTGACTTCGTCTTCTCACAGAGCTACGACAACAGCTATGGTGTCCTCTATCCGGACAACTACCTCGTTTCACCTCAAGTGCAATTGGGTGGTATCGTGAGATTCTATGCTTGCGCCCAGGATGCCAACTATGCTGCTGAGCACTTCGGCGTGGCCGTTTCTACGACCAACACCAACCCGAGCTCCTTCACCACCGTCCAAGAGTGGACGTTGAGTGCCAAGAGCGTTGGCGAGGGTGGCAAACCCGTGCGCAACAGCCGCAGCGGCCGCGACCAGGGCAACTGGTATGAATATACCGTTGATCTGAGCGCTTACAGTGGCAATGGTTATGTGGCCATCCGTCACTTCAACTGCTCCGACATGTTCTATCTCGATGTCGACGACATCACTATCGGTGAACCTGGTAAGGGTATTGCTGAAACCCGCAGCCTGAACCACTATAGAGTGTATCGTACCAGCTGCTACAATGATGGTCCTTACACTGAAGATAATACCGTGCTGTTGGCCACCGTTTGGGTGCCTGACACCGTCTATATCGACGTTGAATGGGCTGACCTCGCTCCTGGTATGTACAAGTGGGGTGTTGGTTCCGTTTATTCTGGCAACCGTGGCGAAGAAATCGAAGGCGCAATCAACTGGGCCGAGCCTATGCAAGTTGGTGGCACCCGCGAAACTTTGACTTGTGACTTCGAAGGCGGTATGCCTGCTGGCTGGACCGTTATCGATGGTAACAATGATGGTTTGACCTGGACTATGACCAGCGAAATCCCGACCACTTGGACTTACTATGCAAGCTTGTCTCTTGACTGGTACCATGGTGGTACGAACGCCATCTGCAGCGGCTCTTACATCAATGGCTATGGCGCTGTAACTCCTGACGAGTACTTTGTGTCGCCTCAGGTGACCCTCGGTGCTGGTTCAACAATCGACTTCTGGGTGGCTGCTACCGATGCTAGCTATCCTGCCGACCACTTTGGTGTGTTCGTCTCCGACAACGGTACGAGCAACTGGACTTCGGTACAAGAATGGACGCTGACTGCCAAGAAGGCTGGTCTGATTGGTGGCGCTGCTTCACGCAATGGTGAAGGCCTGAGACTCGGCAACTGGTACAACTACACTGTTGACCTGAGTGCATACGCTGGACAGAAGTACATCGCCTTCCGTCACTTCAACTGCTACGACCAGTACATCATGTGCTTGGACGACATCACCATCAACACCTCTGGTGGTCCTGTCCCGCCGACTCCGCCTACACCTCCTACTCCTGGTCAAGGTGGCACGCAGTTGGTTAACTTCGAAGGTGGTGAAATTCCTGCCGGCTTCGACAATAATGCCAGCAACTATCCTTGGATCATTTGGAACGACAATCCTTACAGCGGTTCCTACTGCATGGCTAGCGGCAACTACAATGTGGCCAGCTCCGAGTCATACATCGATGCCACTGTCGAGTTCGTTACCGATGGTTCTATCGACTTCTACAGCCGTATCTCTTCGGAAAGCGTGACCTACGACTATGGTGTATTCTACATCGACGGTGTGGAACAATATCGTGAGGGTGGTACCACCAGCTGGACCAACCGTCACTTCAGCGTGAGCGCTGGTTCTCATACCTTCCGTTGGTACTATCGTAAGGATAGCAGCGTCAACAGTGGTGAAGACCGTTACTTCATCGACGAGATCACCTTCGAAGGTGTTCCTGGCGGTGGCGGTAATGGCAACAACCTCAACTGGTTGGCTCTGCCTCGTGAGAGCGAGACCATCTGGTCGAACTGCCTCGATAAGGACATGTACATTGCTCCTGCCGATGTCACTGTGCTGCTCAACAGCGCTGACAGCCCAGAGGGTGCTGTTGTGACCTTCACCAACTACAATGAAGCTGAGCAACTGGCTTACCCGATTGCTCCTATCACCTTGGATGAGACTGGCTTCTATGCTTTCGATAGCTTCCGTCGTGGCGCTTACAGAGTCACTGTCGAAATGGAAGGCTACGAGCCCATCGTTGACAGCATCAACTTCATCGATTACCCGAACAACCTCGTGAATGAAATGCACCTCCGCTATGTGATGACCGAGATCCTCTATGGTGTTGGTGATGTTTATGTATCACGTACTGGTTGGGCCATGTGGGATGGCGAATCCATCGCCCCGACTCCTGGTCCTGGCGGCAATGCTAGCACCTTCGACGTTGACTTCGAAGCCGGTATGCCTGAAGGCTGGAATGTCATCGACGGCAACAACGATGGTTGGACTTGGTGCCTGACTAGCAACATCCCGAGCACTTGGACATACTATGCAAGCCTGACACTTGATTGGTACCACAGCGGTACAAATGCTATCTGCAGCGGTTCTTACATCAATGGTGTGGGTGCCCTGAATCCTGACGAGTACCTCGTTTCGCCTCAAGTGACCCTCGCTGCTGGTTCACAACTCAGCTTCTGGGTCGCTGCTACAGATGCCAGCTATCCTGCCGACCACTTTGGCGTGTTCGTCTCCGACAATGGTACAAGTGACTGGACCTCAGTTCAGGAATGGACGCTTGCTGGCAAGAAGAGCGGTATGATGGGCGGTGCTGCCTCACGCGACGGCGAAGGCCTGAGACTCGGCAACTGGTACAACTATACGGTTGACCTGAGTGCCTACGCTGGCCAGAAGTACATCGCCTTCCGTCACTTCAACTGCTACGACCAGTACATCATGTGCTTGGACGATATCACATTGACCAGCGGTGCCAAGGACGGCGACCGTCACCTCGAATACTACAAGGTGATGTGCACCAGCATCGACGGTGTGCCGATCTTCAACCACAACACTGTACATCCGTTCTGCCAGCTTTCGACTGACGAACCTTACAACGCTCCGCTTGTTGAAGGTGAACACTACCTCTGCAAGGTGGCTTGCGTGTACAGCACTGGCATGAGCGCCTGGAGCACACCTGTTGAATGGGAGTATGAACCTTGCGATCACTGGGGACCTGTTGACGAAGTTACTGTCAATACCCAAAGCCAAGGTAACCACATCGAGTGGGTGTTTGAACACGGTTACAACCCGTACGATCCAGGTACTGGTCCTGTGCCTCCGACTCCTGGTCAAGGCGACTGGTACTACTATGACAATGGTGTCAACGTCGACGCTATCGGCACTGGCGGTGGCAACTTCTACTGGGGCGTTATGTTCCCTGCTGGAAGCTACACTGGCAACATGGTGACCAAGGTCGCTACCTACGACTATATGGCTATGACGGGCAATGTGACCATCTACACGGGTGGCACCACTGCTCCTGGCACTGCTGTTGGCCAGACCAACGTGACCCTCACTGGTTCCGAAGACTTCGTCGAATTTGAGTTTGCCGAGCCTGTGACCATCGATCCTTCACAGAATGTCTGGGTGGTGTTCTACAACGGTAGCGGCGCCACTTATCCTGCCGCTGTGTGCGACAACACTGGCGACCCGAACGGCCGCTGGGTGAGCACCGACGGTGCCAGCTGGATGGATCTGCTCGACGCTGGTTTGAACTACACCTTCCAGGTGCGTGCCTACATCGCCTCTGGTGCCAAGGGTGAGGCCAAGGCTATCGCCTACGCTCCTAAGGCTGGCAACGGCGGCAACCTCGCCATCTCTGGCAACGGTCCTCGCGTCAGAACCGTCACCGAGAACGTGAGCTTCGCCATGTTGAACGAAAGCACGCTTGAGTTCAACATTGCCGACATTGCTAACTACGATGCCCGCGTGTACTTCCTCTACAACCTCGTCAACGACAGCCGCTTCACGGTGGTCAATGGCGAAGAGAACGGTACATTTATCGTGAGCACTGATGACAACATCAGCATGAAGGAAAGCTTCGCTGACTTCATCGAGATGACCATGAGCAACTTCGGTCGTATGAACAAGTATCAGGCTGCTGATGCCGCCCGCGAGTACAAGAACGTGCTGCCGATGACCTTCGTCAACTCCATGATGATGGACATCTACGCCAAGTCGCGCGACAATGCCCACTGCGCCGATGCTTATCCGTTCTGCACCGATGAAGGTATGTACGAGTTCCCGGCTGGTGTCAACGCTGGTAGCGGTGAAACTGGTCCTGACTACGACTGCCTGTACACCACGCCTAACCCGGCTTGGTACTACATGAAGATGTCTGATCCTGGTGATATGGACATTTACATGTACAGCACGCCTAGCGTCGACATCGACTTCTGCTGCTGGGGTCCGTTTGATGACCCGATCTCGCCTTGCCCGAACGGCTTGACTTCAGATAAGGTCGTCAGCTGCAGCTACTCTGCACAACCCACCGAGCACTGCATGATTCCTGCCTCTGCTCAGACTGGCGAATACTACATCCTTGTCATCACCAACTACTCGAACCAAGCTTGCAACATCAACTTCAGCAAGGTTGGTGGTAGCGGCAGCACCGACTGCAGCATCATTCCTCCGACCAATGTTGACATCATCGGCTTCTTGATCACGCAAGATGGCGAATACCTCGCCTTTGCTGGTCCGGATGATCGTGAATATGACGACCTCGGCGAGTATGGTGACCACGTCTACTGCGTCCGCCCGATCTATCCTGGCGAAATGACTCTGCCTGACCATAACTATGGTTGGTCAATGGGTTGCCCGGTCTGCCAAGGCGACACTGGCGAGTGCGCTCCTGGTGCTCCTATCTATGCCGAAGACCTTGGTGAAACCGACCAGATCAAGGTGTGGTGGGGCGAGCAAGCTCCTGGCCCAGGCTGCGAAGGCGATGAATTCAGCATCAACTTCGATAACAGCCAGATGCCTACCGGCTGGACGACCATCGACGCTGATGGCGATGGCTACAACTGGGTGCTTGGCACTGGTGCCGATGGTATCTACCTCAATGGTGGCAACCTCGGTGGCGCTGGCCACAACGCCTCTGCCGACCTCATTTGCTCTGGCTCCTACAGCAATGTTGTTGGACCTCTGACTCCCGACAACTGGCTCGTGACACCTACTGTGACCCTCTGCGAAGGCTCCACCTTCAGCTTCTGGGCTTGCGGTCAGGATGCCAGCTATGTGGCCGAACACTTCGGTGTGGCTGTGTCTGAAGACAATGGCAACACCTTCACGATGGTCCAAGAGTGGACGATGACCGCCAAGGCTGGCAACGATGTGATGAGCATCGGTCGCAACGGCCAAACCCGCGCTCAGGGTACGTGGCATCAGTACACGGTCAGCCTCGGCGATTACGCCGGTGAAGGCCGCAAGATTGCCATCCGTCACTTCAACTGCACTGACATGTTCATCCTCGATGTCGATGATATTGAGCTGACTGTTGGTGCCAAGAACCGTGACGCTATTGTGAAGTACAACGTGTATCGTTCTGACGACAATGAAACCTACACCATGATTGGTGAAGTTGCTGCCGTTGCAGGTCAGACCTACTACGAGTACATCGACACGCCTGAGACTGTTGGTACTTACTACTATCAGGTGCGTGCCGACTATGGCGATTGCGAATCAGATCCCGCCGTTTCTGGTGCTGATCCTACAGTGAACTACGTGACTGGCCACATGACGGGCATGGATGAGCTTGACGCCAATGTCAACCTCTACCCGAACCCGACTAAGGGCAATGTCACCATCGAAGCCAATGGCATGAGCCGCATCACCGTGGTGAGCGTCCTCGGTCAGGTGGTCTTCGATACCGAACTCGATGCTGACGAATACACCTTGAACATGGCTCGCTTCAATGCTGGCATGTACATGGTCCGTATCTACACTGAGAACGGTATGACTGTCAAACGCGTCACTGTCATGCAATAAATGACAATCGGTCTGTAGGGCTGCCAGATTAGGACAGCCCTACAACAGGCCGAAAAAAATGGAAAGGCAATCCTTCGGGGTTGCCTTTCTTTTTGTATTTTTGCGCAAAAATTCAGAATATGACAATCAAGGAAATACAAGATGGCATTGTAGAGGATTTTTCCATGTTCGACGACTGGATGGACCGCTACGCCATGCTGATAGAGATGGGGAAGGAGTGCCCTATCATCGACGACAAATACCGTGATGAGGCGCATTTGATTAATGGATGCCAGAGCCGCGTGTGGCTCAATGCCGAGCTGAAGGACGGTAAGGTGTATTACTCAGCTGATAGTGATGCAGTCATCACCAAAGGCATCGTCAACTTATTAATAAAGGTGTTCTCAGGCCAGACTCCCGAGGACATCCTCTCCGCCGACCTTTCGTTTTTAGACGAAATCGGTTTGAAGGAGCATTTGTCGCCCACGCGTTCCAATGGCCTCTTGGCTATGTTGAAACAAATGCTGCTCTATGCAGAGGCGTATAAACTGAAGGAGGGACAATCATGACACAAAAAGAAAACACCTTGAAAGAGACCGTGATTTCGGTCCTGAAGACTATTTATGACCCAGAGATCCCTGTCGACATCTGGACATTGCATCTGATTTATGGCGTGGAGGTTGATGAAGAAGGCAACGTGAAGATTGTAATGACGGTGACTGCACCAAATTGTCCAGTAGCCGAAACCTTGCCCTCTGAGGTTCGAAGTCGTGTGCAAGCCATCATGGGCGTGAAAAACGTCGATGTTGAACTCACCTTCGACCCCGTGTGGAGCATCGACATGCTCTCCGACGAAGCCAAAGCCGAATTGGGCTTGGATGGGGAGTACGGTTCGTTTTCCGCTTCGGATTTCCTGTATTGAAAATTCCGCCTTGCATGTCATTCCTACATGGGCTTGTGCGCTGTGGGAATCTATGTGAGGCGGAATTTTCTACAGACGACCCTTGAAGCCATAGATCCCATGCCGCCACACGGCCTCACGCTGGGATGACATGGCTTCAAGTGTCTTCTAAAACTTGCTAGAGATTGTCGTAATTTTCCAGCAAATCCTTCGCCATCCCGAGGAACATAAACGCCACAGCGTTAAAGTCCATGTTGAGGTCTTTGCTGAGTCCCACGCGGTCTTTGAAGATGGCCACGTTGAACCATTGCAGGCACTGGAAGGCGCGATGGAAATAGAGGCGTTGCAGCTCTTCCTTGGTGGGTTTGTGACCCACGTAGGCCTCCAATAAGGCCAAGGCCTTGTCGAAGC
>JAEEGH010008086.1_pt1 | contig 25018 bp, 17 predicted proteins | sample 9134181 | NCBI WGS metagenome assembly JAEEGH01 (sample SAMN16246544, study PRJNA631951) | gut metagenome | biome: gut microbiome; feature: rumen; material: DP-attached | host: Bos | place: Iran: Karaj | collected 2018-10
TACAATTTTCACCCAAATGAAAAATATTTTGAATACAACTCCCCTCAAGCGAAGCGAGACTCCCCTTGAGCACGAAAGTGCGAAACTCCCCTCGACTACGTAGCACGAGACTCCCCCTTTGCAAAGTCCATCTTTCCTTGAGCGCAATGCACAAAACTTCTCTTTAATTCCTCATCGCTTCTTCAATCTTCGGCACTAACCTGTCAATATTCCCCGCGCCCATCGTTAACAACACCTCTGGTTTATGTTGCTCAATGAACGGAAGAACCTCATCTGTCATCAACAAATATTTATGGTCATTCTGAATCATGTCCAACAGATACTGTGAGGTGATGCCTGGAATAGGAAGCTCTCGTGCCGGATAAATGTCCAACAAAACCACCGTATCCAACATGGATAATACTTCGGCAAATTGCGGAGCAAAATCTCTTGTACGACTGTACAAATGCGGCTGGAAAATGCCACAAACATGCTTTCCCACATAGATTTTCTTTACTGCCGTTATAAAGGCTCTGAGCTCCTCAGGATGATGGGCATAATCGTCGATATAAACAAAATCAGGACGTTCTATACGGTAGTCAAAGCGGCGTTTTACACCATTGAATACGGACAAGCTAGCCACCCACTTCTCTGAATCAAGCACATCTCTTCCGATTTTTGCATGAACATCACCTGAATTGGAAACACAATCCACAAAATCGCCCTTAGATTTTCTGCTTTTCCCAAACTCATTCACAGCGGCAAAAGCGGCTACTGCATTCAGCACATTGTAATTACCCGAAACAGACAAGTGTACTGGCATCTGTTTACCTTCATAATGCAAAATAAAATCAGCGGAATTCGGATACAACTGAATATCAGTAGCGTAATAATCACAATTTTTATCCAAACCATACACCACTTTATGGGGATGCTTAAGCTGGTCGGCAATTTTTTCATTTACCACCACTGTACCTCGCACCTGCGTTGCGTATAGCTGAAATGACTCCACAAGCTTCTCTTTCGCCCCGTAAATATCCAGATGGTCGGCATCCATGGAAGTAATCACTCCCACTTCCGGATGCAAGGTCAGGAAAGAGCGATCGAACTCATCGGCCTCCACCACCATCATCTCCGCATGGTCATCAATCACCACATTGGCATTGAAATTCTTGGCAATACCTCCAATAAATGCCAACAAAGGATGATCTTCATGCAAAATGGTCGTAATCATAGATGTCGTGGTAGTCTTGCCATGGGTACCCGCTACCCCGATAGTGGGCAAATGCGAGCTGATCATGCCCAGCACCGCCGAACGCTTGTATATCGGTATATTGTTTTTTTCAAAATACACATATTCCTGATGCGTTTTGGGCACAGCAGGCGTATATACCACGAAATCCACTTGCTCTGGTATGAATTCCACATTCTCCTCATAATGAATTGTCGCACCCAACTCTTCCAAATGAGCTGTAATGTCACTTGGTGTCAAATCATAACCATAAATATGATTCCCTGCCTGCAAAAAATAACGGGCCAAGGCGCTCATCCCTATTCCACCAATGCCCAAGAAATATATCGTTTTATCTATAATCTTCTCATCCATAAAAAACTACTTTGCCAAAATCACAAACACAGTTCTTCGGTTTTTTGCCCTACCCGCCTCAGTTTTATTGTCAGCGATAGGTCGGGATTCTCCATAACCTTTGTAGCTGATTCTGCTTGCGTCAACCCCTTGGCTGATGACATAGTCATAGACCGACTTGGCTCGCTGCTGCGACAATTTCAAATTGGAATTGTCGTCCCCGATATTGTCCGTATGACCCTGAATCTCAACCTTTACCTTGGGATTTTCACTTAGAAACTCAACAAACAAGCGAATAATCTGCTCCGATTCTTCAGTCAGTGAAAAATCGTTGGTTTTGAAATTGATATCATGCAAATCGCAGGTTTTGCCCACCTCCACCTTTTTCACTTCAGCATCATTGGTGATCACATCCTTCTTTTGCTGTTCAACCGTTATCAGTTTTGTATCAAACGAATGCCCTTCCTTCTTCACGTTCACAATCAAATTCTGCGGTTTTTCCTTGTTCACTTCAGCAGCCACCGCATACTGACCTGTATTGGCATTCACCTTAGCACGGCTCACCACTTGGGCTTTCTCATTACGAACCTCCACCACGGCATTGCTGATATCACCGTCATCAGCTTCCACTTTTCCTTTAATAATCACCATCGAATGAGGACGTGCCGCCTCGTATAATTCAAACTGGAAAATATCCCAAGAGACACTGCTTTGGCGGGTTCCGACACCACCGCCAATCAATATTCCTTCCTCATTATATTGGTCGGAAGAAAAATAACCCGTTTTGCCATCCAAGCTGACAAAGAAATCCACCTCATCGCGCTCTGTATTGATAGGATGACCGATGTTGACGGGAGTTGTCCAACGGCCTGCAGCATCCATTTTGGAATAAAAAACATCCATACCACCCATTCCGTCATGACCTGCTGAAGAAAAATACAAGGTTTTGCTGTCAGTATGCAAAAATGGGGACCTTTCATTGCCTGCAGTGTTGATAGTTTTACCCAAATTCACAGGTTTTTGCCACTCCCCTTCGGCATTTTTACGCGAATACCAAATATCCGACCCTCCAAAACCACCTGGACGGTCACTGGCAAAGAAAAGCACTTCTCCGTCTGAACTCAACGACGGCTGCGACTCCCATGAGTCATCTCGATTGATACCACCGCCCAGCTTTTCCGGTGTAGTCCATTCTCCATCAATATAATAGGAACAATACAAATCATAATTTGGATACGAGCCACCACCCACCGAAGCAGTCGTCATCCTTGAGAAAATCAGCATATCATTATTCAGATTAATGGTAGGACTGCCCTCGTGATTGGAGCGATTGAACGGGGAAGGGAGAGGTTCGCCTTTACCGAAAGTGCCATCAGCACGTTTTTTACTGCTGCTGAAAAACTCCTTATTTACGGTTTTGCTGCCACCAAACGGAGATGCTTCTGTAACATCCATGCGACGGGTGAAATAAAAATACTCGCCATCGGGAGAGACCGTAGCCAGATATTCATCCGCCTTAGTGGAAATCCCCTTGACCGGTTTCGGTTCAAAAGGCACCGGATGACTTAAGATATGATCATAAAAGGAAGCTTTTTTGATAATAAGCTGGGCTTCATCAATCTGTTCAAGTTTTGACACCAAATCCGGATTGTCAACCAGCACTTTGGCGAATTTCTTGGCTTCCTCAAACTGCTCTGTGAAATAGGCCAAACGCGCCGCATATAAGTTGTGATGGATTTTATAATACGGACAAACCGCATAAATAGCGTTGAATGCCTGCAAAGCCTGTGCCGCATTCTGTTTCTTAATTTTGGTGTCCAGAGCAAATTTGTCCAGTTCTATCGGCAAATAATAAGCCAAAGCATAATAATACTGTGCTTCAAGATACGTGGGATCCTGCGCCAATAGCTCTTCGTAAACCTCCAAAGCATCCTCTTTTTTTGCGGCTTTTTGAAGATCTCTGGCTTTCTTGAAAAGTTTTTCAGAGGTCTTCGAAGGGTGCTGCACACATGGGTCGTCATCGTTTTGGGCAAGAACAGGCACAATAGGAAGCACCAGTAAAAGCACCATCAGTCCTATCAGCTGCGGCAAACGATGAAGCGACTGACATTGCTGCCGAAACAACCTGTCCAGTGCCAAAAGCGTCCATTTGCCGATAGTATTTGTTGACATTTTATACAAAGATTTCTATAAAGGCAAAAATACATAAAATTTTCGAATTTCGAATACGTTAGTTTTATTTATGAAATCCCGAATATAAATACTATGCGACCACCACTTCCGGATTATAAAGCACAGCACAGCAATTGATGATATCGTTGGCATACTCGAAGCCCATTTCACAAACTTTTTTGTCTTTCATGCCATCATAACCCATAGACAAATGCATTATATTGTATCCATTCACAATGAAAGAAAATAATTTGTGATCTCGTTTCGTTGCAGCCTCTTTATATTTATCTATTGACGGACGACCTTTGCCTTGGCGCACATGCAAAACCGCGTCAAGCGCAATCAAACAGCCTTTCCAAAGGATATCTCCAGCTGTTTTGACATATTTGCTGTCCAAATATGATTTTGTTTCGGGATCATATACAGCTTTTTTTATATTCTCCTCCGCATTAGTTACATACCTGCGGGCTTCTTCAATGGGATTTTTCAACTCCTTACTTTTCATCATTCATTTTGTTTTGATCACGATGGCAAAGATACAATAAGCATTTCGTTTTTTCAACAATATTGAAGAATTTTTTATTGCTAAAAATCAGCAAATTAGAAATAAAATATGTTTATTTTAATAATTAACAATAAATTATTTGGAATATTTTCGTATTTTTGCGGCATAATTTTAGACAAAAAGCACTTCAGTAGTGAAAACATAGATTGAAATGTAACAGAAAAAAGAATTCTATAGAAAATCAAATCATGAAAAAAACAAAGAATAATACTATTTTTGCAAGGCAAAACAAAATAGTGATGAACCCTGAAAAAATCACACAATTAAAAAAGAAGGCACTCAGTGAGGCAGAACGTTATTACGACAACGCCAAAACCATGCTGTCGGAAAAGGCAGGCAAGCAGGGTGACTATTATTCTGATGCCAAGTATGTAAAGACCGCCTGTGGTACCGCCTATTGTGGCGTTCTCATACTCCTTGATGCCTTTATCAGAATTAAAGGGCAAGTCACGAATTACAAAAACCGCAAAAGTATTGAATATTACAGGGACAACCTTACCGACAGGGACAACCTGTTGCTCAAGTATTTGAATTCAGCATATAACATCCTGCATTTAAGCGGGTACTATGATGGAGAATTGAAATATCAAGTTATCCAAGGCGGCATGGAGGTCTTTCAGGACATCATCAGGCACTTCAGGACAAAGTGTTAAGCAAACACTCTAATAGGAACACTTTATACTTCCCTATGATTTAACATCATACAAGCGGCACAGTCGCGTAGTGTGGAGTTAATTGCACTGCGTGCGTAGCACCTCTCCAAAGTGAAAGTCTTTATGCCTGTTAACTGCTCTAATCGCGAAGACAACGAACAGAGTAACCGTAGGTCTTTGTGCCAGGGTCTCTTAGCACAGTAGCTCTATTGTAGTATAAAAACCGGCAGTAAGTACCTGAGCTGCTGTATTCGGTAGAACTCCAATAAATTGCCAACATGCCGAAGTTGGGAGAGGAGCTACCTCCATGGCCTGCAGGACGAGCAGAAAAACCAGTAACATTATTGGAAATTTGGTCATTACCTGGAACACATACAACCCCAAAGTTTGTCCACCCTGTAGTGGATGACAGCGCTTTTGCAATATTCGTATTGTTTTCTCCTCCGCACACACACGCATTCTGATTTCCCACATAATCGGTCAACTGCATCCATTCTGCATCGCTTGGCACGTGCCAACCTGTAGGACATACTCCCTGCACTCCACTGGGATTTGCAGAAGAAGTGATGGCACCGTGCATCACTGCCGACCAATTGTAGAGGTAACCGTATGTGGATACTTTGGATTCATCATTATTTGGAGCATAACGATATGCTGTGGAAGAATATGAGCTTCCGAGTAAAATGGAAGTGCCATCTGCATAGTGAGTGGTACGCAAATTTTCGGCCATCCAGCACTGGCTGCCAATCTGTACAGTATTGTAACTATTTCCGTCATAATCGGTGACTGTGGGATTATTCTGACAGGGATTTCCATAAATAGGATTCACAGTCTCTGTCGTAAAACTCAACTCATCACCGTAGGTAAGACCCGCACTGTTGATAGCGTAAGCACGTACATAATAGGTTGTGCCCGCAATCAATCCTGTAATACTGCTGGTGAAAGAACCAACACCACTTCCATCAACAGTATGATAATCACTTATTGTTGGATTATGAGAGGTACCCCAACACACCCCCTTCGCTGTAACGGTTGTTCCTCCGTCGGATATAACATTTCCATTGCAAACGGCGGAGTTATTTGTGATTTCACTCATTGATATGATAGTAACTGTGGCTGTGACAGAAGAAGTATCTGTCACATTGCGGAGGCAACGAACTGAGCCTCCATAATACTTAGTTTGGGCACTTCTAGTCACATAAGCAACAATACCTATTGAGCGATAAAAGGCAGAGTTTCCATTACTACCATTATATCCGGTAGAGCTCCAAAAACACGTATAATAGCCAAAATTGGTAGTACTATGCGTGCAAAAATCATCACCTGCCGGCAGCGCAGAAAAACCAGTGGTGTTATTAGAACTCTGATTGTTACCCGAAACACAGATTCCTGCAACTGCCGACCATCCCGTAGTAGACGACAATGCCTTAGCTATATATGTGTTATCTCCGCCGCACACACAATCATTTTGACTTCCCACATAATCAGTTAACTGCGTCCATTCCTCATCGCTTGGTACATGCCAGCCCGTGGGACATATACCTTGTACTCCACTGGGATTGTCAGAAGAGGAGGTTGCTCCATGCATTACTGCCGACCAATTGTATAGATAGCCGTATGTGGACACATTGGAATTATCATTGTTTGGAGCATATCGATACGCTGTATTATATGAAAAAGTGTTTCCTTCTGGGATGGAAATACCATTGGAGTATTTGGTGGTGCGCAGGTTCTCGGCCATCCAACACTGGCTGCCAATCTGTACGGTACTGTACGTATTTCCGTCATAATCAGTAACTGTAGGAGCATCCGGGCAAGGGTGACCATACCCCAGAGTCACGGCCTCAGTAATGAAAAACATCTCATCACCATACACCACTCCCAAACTATTGGTAGCATAGGCTCGCACATAGTAAGTTGTGCCGGCTGTCAATCCTGTAATGCTACTAGTGAAGTGGCCCGTGCCACTGCCACTGATGGTGTAGCTATCAGCCACAGTGGGATTTGGTGAAGTACTCCAGCATACACCACGAGCAGTAACAGTTGTGCCGCCGTCTGATGTAACTTCACCATCACAAGTAGCGGTGGATGTTGTGATGTCAATCACCGAGATAGTAATCACAGATGGCAATGTAATAGAAGTCTGACTACCATCAGAAGTATCAATATGAGAGTTGACCTCTAATTCTCTTATTCTGTTCCGTAGGCTGTCGATAGTATTGTTCATAGCTGCTAGCAGCATATTCAGCTGAGCTTCTGTAATATAGCTTGCATCATTGTTAAATACACTGACATTAGTCGGAACCGTCGGAATCAGAGGAAGATTCGTCAAATCATTGTAATCCCCACTGAAAAGTTCTGGTTTGTTCGTTAAAGAGTCATAGTTGCCGCTAAAAAGCACGGGTTTATTCGTCAGAGAATTGTAGTCACCATCAAACCCTACGGGCAACTTTACAAAACCACCACCCGTTAAAAAAAGTGTATCGTTACTGATACTCAGCACTTGCTGTTCTACATAACTTGGCAAAATAATGGTATTACCCTCTGATATCGTCAACTGGTCACCATCAATGGAAAGGGTCTGTGGTATGCCCACACCTGGATCACCCTGTTCACCCTGGGGTCCCTGAGGACCTTGTTCACCTTGAGGTCCTTGAGGGCCAGTCGAGCCCTGAGGACCCTGTTCACCCTGGGGCCCTTGAGGACCAGTCAAGCCCTGAGGACCCTGTTCACCCTGGGGCCCTTGAGGACCAGTCAAGCCCTGAGGGCCCTGTTCACCCTGGGGCCCTTGGGGACCAGTCAAGCCCGTTTCACCTTGTGGACCTTGGATACCCTGTTCTCCCTGCGGACCAGGCGTACCCTGACGAAGAAAGAAAGTCTGCGGTGTACCACCAGCCTGAATGATGGAAATCAAACAACCTGTGTCTGTAGGCACAACAACAAAATCTGGAACATTGCCAGCCTTATCAGTATATAGTGCATACGGCACACTCAGCAGTTGTTGTGTACCCTCAATGGTGTAATTGGCACCACCCATGGGGTCAGCTTCTGTTTTCAGAAAGAAAGGACCGTTAGCCCAGTCTATGGCGGACATATCACCGCTCAGCACATTGCCTCCGCCAATCTGCAAGGTTACCAAACCATTGGCATTGGTAACAGCTGTTTGTATTTCCATATAAACCACAGAACCATTCACGCTTCCTTGCAAGATGGAAATACGTATGCCTACAGCCTGAGAAACAACGAGATTATTACCCGCATCACGCAACACGGCCTGGTACGAGAATTTTTGCGGTGCCTGGGCAAACAAGGACACCACGGCAATCATCAAAATTGCGAAAAGAATAGAAATTTTTTTCATAATATCAGTATTTTAATTAATTATGTATCTTTACCACTTTAAAAGACATTAACATCCGCTGTTTGTCATACACATTAACAAAATAAGTGCCTTGTGTAAGGGAGGATAAGGATATGTCGGTTATTTCTCCTTCAATCTCTTTGGAAAACAAATATTTGCCATTAACATCAAACACTTTTACTTCTCCTACAACATCCATCCCAGTGATTTTCAGACTCACATTCCCGACGGTTGGGTTAGGGTAAACCATAGCGTTCAAACTGATATTGGGGTAATTGTCCACCCCAACGGTTTGTATTTCATAAGGCTGTTGTACCCCCTCGATGATATGCTGCCCATTGCCTTCCGCTTTCTGATCCGCGATCTGGCCGACGGTGTATGTGAGTATTCCACCACTGCCTGTTGCGGTGCCACCCGCAGTCACCGTAGCACTTTGAGCAAAGGCTGTTAGCAAATTCAATACAAGGAAGAAAGCACTGCAAAAAATCTGTATGGTTTTCTTTTTCATAGTAATAAAAACTCTGCAGATTCCCGATACAGACTTTTACATTATTACTACCCGAAAACATATAAAAAAAGCGCGGAAATCTGAACTCATCGCTCATCCCGCTTGTGAGGCCTTCGCATTGCCTTGTATCCGAGGATAAGCAATGCCGACGCCCACGCTGTGTATATTGAAACGCAATTGTTTAATTATCAACCCGTTTTACAGGGACGAATCATTATTTGCCCCTATGGAATATACCACCATGGACATTGACCATTGCCTTACCGTGCGGATACATTAGAAGTTGCGAAGTTCCACAAGCCGCAGATAAGACGTTGACTCAACGCCTTTTTAATATGTTTGTCGCCCACCTTCCACCCGTCAGGGCTTCGGTTGGTTGACAATGCAAAAATAATAAAATTTTCGATTATAAAGTGGACAAAAGCATAAAATCGGCCACCACTATGGCAGCCATGGCCTCCACAACTGGGAGTACTCGCGGAACCACGCATTTGTCGTTGCGCTCACTGGCTTTATATACCACCGGACTTCCGTCGAAATCAATGGTTTGTTGATCCAACTGGATAGACGGTATAGGCTTGAAAGCCACCTTAAAATAAACGTCCTGACCATTGGTGATGCCCGCCTGCACCCCACCATCATGGTTACTGTTGAATGAAAAATCCGGATTTTGGGTGTCATTGTACTCACTACCACACATTTCCGCTGCGGCAAAGCCCTCCCCTATCTCAAAACCTTTGGCGGCATTGATGGACATCATGGCAAAGGCCAACCTGGCACTGAACTTATTATACACCGGCTCACCCAAACCTGCCGGCAAATTGCAGATACTACAACCCACTTTGGCACCAAAAGAATCACCTTCACAGCTCGGCTTTCCCGTTGATAATACCTCAGCGGTAACCGCAATCCCAAACTGGCGCAGATACAACTTGGCGATGGCCCCTGCCACCACACGGCACACCGTTTGCCGCGCCGATGCACGCCCACACTCCTCATTAGATTTCGCCCCGTATTTCTGGCGATACACATAAGAGGCATGTGACGGCTTGATAACATACTTCTGAGCCTCATCCACCTTGACGTCCCGATTGGGAATCTTAAACTGAATGGGCTCTCCTGTCGTCAAATTATTAATGATCCCGGATGTAAACTCCACCACATCGGGTTCTCTTCTTTTGGTAGAATTAGCATCTTTTGATGGTGCCCTTCGTGCCAATTCCGCCCGAATAAAACCCTCGTCAATCGCCACTCCGGCAGGGCAATTCTCAATCACCCCCGACATATACGGGCCATGGGTGTCGCCTTCATCTGTAAGGCGGAAAATGATGCCGAAAAAATCGTTTGTTGAAGTCATATTCTGATTATAGATGCACAATGCATCGCGTCTCCACATGGTATTTATTTATGTCACTACCCCGCCCTTCGGGCACCCCTTCTAAAAGAAGGGGAATTTATATCAAATGTAGAGACATGCCATGGCACGTCTCTACATTCTATTAATTGTTAATTATTAACTGTTAACTGATTACGCTTCCTTAGCGCAAGTGCATTTTTCGCAAGCAAAGCATTTCCAAACACAAGCAGCCAAAGCACCACCCACGAGAGGAGCAACGATGAATACCCACAAGTCAGCCAATGCCTGACCACCAGCGAAGATGGCGGGTCCAATGGAACGAGCAGGGTTCACAGAAGTACCTGTCAGATTGATGCATACCAAGTGGATAAGAATCAATGACAAACCGATAGCCAAGCCAGCTAAGTTGCCAGCACCAACTTTGGCGTCAGTAGTTCCGAGAACCACCAACACGAAGATGAAAGTAGCAAGACACTCAACCAAGCATGCACCCCAAGCGCCGCCAGCATTGGCAACGCCGTTGGTTCCCAGTCCGCCAGTCAAATCGGGAGCTGCAACTACATTGGTGAGCAGTAACAGGACTGCACCGGCAATAATACCACCGATTACCTGACCACACCAGTAGCCACAAGCATCGTTCCAGCTCATTCTACCTGAAAGAGCCACACCTAAAGTAATAGCCGGATTGATATGGCAGCCTGAAATACCGCCAATGGTATAAGCCATGGCCACTACAGCCAAACCGAAGGCAACAGCTGTACCCACAACACCAGCAGGAGTGTTACAACCGAGGAACATAGCACTTCCACAACCCAATAATGTCAGAACAAAAGTTCCGACCATTTCAGCGAAATACTTTTTCATAAGCTTTAATTTTAGTTATTAAAAAATGTTAAGTTTATTTCGATTTGCAAATATACATTATTTTTTTACCCGACAACAAAATTCTCGTATATTTTTTGAACAGGGATTTGTTTCATTTATATCACTACCCCGCCCTTCGCCCCCCCCTTCTAAAAGAAGGGGAATTCGAGACATTTCTCAACAACAGAACATCATTCATTATGCTTATAGACCGTTTATACACAAAGAGACGGGGAAAGCCCCGTCTCTATAATATGGAAATACGAAATTTTTCGAATCTTTATTCCTCGTCCTTGTTTTCTTCTTCGTACTTCTTGATGATTTCACTCTGAACTTCGGCAGGAACCTGCTGGTATTCAGCGAACTTCATGCTGTATGATGCACGACCTGAAGTGATAGAACTCAAAGTGGTAGAATATTTGTTCATTTCTGCCAATGGAATCTTAGCGTGGATGATATGGAAAGCTCCTTCGTTGTCCATACCCATCATGATACCACGACGGCCCTGGAGGTCGGTCATCACATCACCCATACGGTCTGAAGGAACAAACACGTCAACATCATAAATAGGTTCCAGAATCTTCGGACCAGCGTTCTTGAACGCATCCTTAAAAGCATTACGGCCGGCCAATTTGAATGCCAATTCGTTAGAGTCAACGGGGTGCATCTTACCATCGTAAATGTTCACCACGATGTCACGGGCGTATGAACCGGTCAGAGGACCTTCTTCCATCTTTTCCATGATACCTTTCAAGATAGCCGGCATGAAACGTGCGTCGATAGCACCACCCACGATACAGTTGTTATAGATGAGCTTACCACCCCAAGGCAGGTCATAGCTTTCAGTGGCACGGATAGGATATTTGGTCTGGTTGGGCATACCTTCATAGTAAGACTCAATCAGCATGTGAACTTCACCAAACTGACCAGAACCACCAGACTGTTTTTTATGACGATACATAGCTTCTGCAGATTTCGTGATAGTTTCACGATAAGGAATCTTCGGAGCATAGTATTCAACTTCAATCTTGTTCAACTTCTCCACCATCCATTTGATGATGTTCAAGTGTTGCTCGCCTTGACCTGAGATAATCATCTGCTTTAATTCCTTGGACTGTTCCATCAGGAAGGTTGGGTCAGTCTTGCGGATTTCGTTCAGGATAGCACCCAATTTTTCTTCATCAGCAGTATTTTTAGCTCTGACAGCGGTACGGAATTTCGGATCCGGATAAGCAGTGGGTTCAATAATGTCATCACCCTTGGCTACCAAGGTTGTGCCACAAGGAGTTGATTTCAGCTTGATAGTTGCCACGATATCACCAGCCACGGCCTTTTCAACCTCAACTCTGTTCTTACCAGCGAATACCAGTAACTGTGAGATTCTTTCCTTTGTGTTGGTATTATTGTTCATCACATCAGCGGCCTTGGCGATTTCACCGTCACAAACCTTGATGAAGGAAACTTCACCGAGGTGCTGTTCGATAGCGGTTTTGAAGACAAAACCAACGAAAGGTTCAGCGGCATTGAATTTATGTTCATTACCGTTAGTAGCCTTCATAGCAGGAGCTTCCAATGGTGAGGGGCAGTTCTTGATAACAAGATCCATCAAGCGGTCAACACCCTGGTCGGTACGTGCGGCCACGCAAACCACGGGGAAAGTACCACGGTTGGCAATACCCAACTTCAGACCTTTCACCATGTCTTCTTCTGACAAAGTACCTTCTTCGAAGAATTTGTCCATCAAAGCTTCGTCATTCTCAGCAGCTGCCTCAATCAAAGCGTTGTGCATTTCCTCTGCTTTGTCTTTCTGGTCTGCAGGGATGTCTTCCACCACCATTTTACCACCGTTGGCGGGGAATTTCAGAAGTTTCATCTGAAGCAGGTCGATTACAGAGTCGAAACCGATACCAGCGTTCACAGGATATTGCAAAGGCATTACGCTACCGCCGAAATATTCTTTCAGCTGATGCAAAGTCTCGTCGAAATTGGCTTTTTCATGGTCTAACTGGTTCACCACGAAAACTACGGGAACATTCATGTTCTTGGTCCAACGCCACTGGATTTCAGCACCCACGTCAACACCATTCTGAGCGTTGATAACCATCAAAGCGGAATCCATCACGCGCATAGCGCCGATAGTCTCGCCGATGAAATCATCAAAACCGGGACAGTCAATCATGTTGATTTTTGAGCCTTCAAATTCGGCATACATGACAGTTGACTGGATGGATTGTTGTCTTTCCAACTCCACATCGCGATAGTCAGAGATTGTGTTTTTGTCTTCTACGGTACCACGTCTGCTCACGACACCGCCATGAAAAGCCATTGCTTCGGCCAAAGTGGTTTTACCTGTACGGTTACCTCCGATAAGGGCAACATTTCTAATTTCCTTAGTTTGATAAACTTTCATCGTTGATTTGGTTATTTATATTAATAATATTTATGCTAAAAAAGTGGCGGCAAAGATACGAAAAAAATCAATGTGCAAATTAGTTAATTTGCTAATGTGCTAATTAAATTAGCAAATCAGTCAATTGGCAAATGTGCAAATGAAATTAATGTGCTAATTATCAATGTGCTAATGTGCCAATTAATTAGTAAATTTGTTAATTAGCAAATGTGCAAATGAATAAAGTTGAAAGCTGGAAGTTGGAAGTTGTAATTTGAATTTTGAACTTTAAATTCTCACTTCTTAACTACAGTTATCGTTTTGTTTTCGTTTGTAGCAGCATTGTGAACGCACATAAAGTATGTTCCTTTCGTTAATTTTGACACGTCAACTGTGGTGTTTTCGCCCGTCAGATTGAAGCTCATCACCTGGCGGCCTGTAGCATCAAAGACCATAGCTTCAGCGTTTTGCCACTGTTCATTTACACGAACATTCATGGTGTTTCCAACAGGGTCGGGATAAATTAACAGCTGCTGGGAAACAAACAATTCGACTGCTTCACCCGGATCTGGCACATAGCCTTCCGGAACCAACTGAACATCAATTTGTTGAGCCATACCATCAGTGGTCGTCACCTGTATCGTTTTGGACACATAACCTTCAGCGGAGTAAGTAACATTATAAGTACCCGACTTAATGGGTCTATAATACTTTCCTTCAGGAAGATATGAATACACTTCGGAAAAATTCATGTCATGATTCTGAATATAGACCTGCGCTTCCAACGGTTCACCCGTAATGGAATCCGTGACAGTGCCATTAAAGCCGTTCAGACATTCTTCCACATAGTTCAACAAAGAATGCTTCAGGCTGGCCCAAAACTGTGGTAATTGGGAACCTGAAGGGGACTTGTCCTCCGAAATCTCGATAGTCACCTCGCGGCAATGCTGGTAATAATTCATATAATCCTGGCGGCTGCCGTCTATCACATACCAATCGCCTCCTGGTGTTACGCCATTGTTTTCTTCTGTAAAGTAACCTGAAGATCCATACTTATGGCAGGTGTCGGCGAAAACACGCCCTTGCATCCACCACCACTCCAAGTCAGCATGTGGGTTCTGAGAAACCGTCCACGAATCCCAGGGGAAATTGTACAATTCAGCACCACCATGGAAATTAGCGGACATCACAAAATGATGTTGTGAAGCGAAATCCATCATACCCTGAATCTCCGGCTCATAGCTTTTTGCAGGTTGTCCCACAGCCGGATAGTTGCGGTTCAAATCCACTCCGTGGGCATTGGCTCTGGTGGAGCCAGAACCTCCCCAAGACCAGCCACCCATGGTATTATCACTGGTAGCATACATACCATCCGGATTCTCCACAGGACAAATCCACAAATCCACATTATCCATGATATTTCGCACTTGAGCGTCAGTATAATAGTTATTCAGCATGTAATCAATCAGACGCAACATCATCACAAAACCAGTTTGCTCATCACCATGCATGGTTGAAGTATAGAAGAACTGCGGACGTTGCTCACTCAAGTCCAGATTGCTACCCAGATGACAAGCGAACAGGCTATGGTTGTTAGGCGTCGCCGCCAAAATGGTATCTACTTTGCACAAGGAGGGGAAACGCGTCTGGAAAGTATCCATCATGGCACAATACACTGAGTAAGTGGGATACTTGTTCCACGAGGACATCTGCTCATAGGTAGTGGCCATTGACAACTCACCATATTTCGCCCCCCGAGAAGAGAAAACATACGGAATACCCAAATTCAGAAAACTCTGGTAATCGCGTGAACCCAACCACAAACGCACATGAAAATCCCCATCAGTTTTGATAACTTTATCAACAGAAAACTGATGAGCCAGCTGTTGGAGTTGTGCTTGCGACTGTAGTGTGACATCCACATACACTTCTGGCAAATCAAAGATATCAGGTTGATCTTGCTGTGCATAAAGTCCACCTAACATGAACGCACACAGAACAATTACAAGAATTTTTTTCATTTGAAATTCTCCATTAGGTTTTTGATGTATTGCTGATGTTCTTCAGACACACGCACCAACGGAAGTCGCAAATAATATTCTAATTTTTCCTGCAAAGTCAACACTGCCTTGATACCAGCCGGATTGCCTTCTTTGAAACAAGCCTGTGTCACATCCAACAATTTTTCATGTATCAATCGAGCCTCTGGGAAACGGTTGTTCAATCCCAAATGAACCATCTGGCTAACTTCTGCGGGGAATGCGTTGGCTACCACAGAAATCAGACCATCGACTCCCACTGCCAGCAAAGGCAAGGTGATGGCGTCATCGCCAGAAATCACCCAAAATCCCTTAGGACGATGTTTTATCACCTTCATTATCTGGTTCATATTTCCAGAAGCCTCCTTGATACCAATGATATTGTCGTATTCATTGGCCAAAAACAAAGTGGTATCCGCCTCGATATTGCAGGAGGTTCTTTTCCATACATTGTACAAAATGATGGGCAATGGAGAACGGTAGGCAATCTCTTTATAATGTTCTTTCAGACCCTCTTGAGAAGGACGGTTATAATAAGGAGTTACTGACAAAATAGCTGAGATGCCTGAAAGGTCAGCATGGGTAAGTTTGTCAACCACCACACGTGTGGAAGGACCACCACAACCCATCACAATAGGCACCCGGCCGGCCACTGCGTTCACCACAGTACGCACCACCTTATGCTTCTCCTCCTGTGTCAATGTGGGCGACTCGCTTGTAGTGCCAAGAGCCACCACATAATCCGCCTTGTTTTGGATCACATCATCCACCAATTGCTGCAAACGCGCATAGTCCACATCTCCCTCACGGTTGAACGGTGTCACCAATGCCACTCCTAAGCCACTAAGATTCAATTCGTTCATCATTCCCCTTTCAGTTTTTGCGTATAAACATATATGTTTTCTAACAATTTCTTATTGCTGAGATTATCACCTTCTATCAACAAGTCGTAAAATTCTCCGTTTGAAGGATTTCCGCCCGTGACAAAAGAAGCTCGTGTCAATGTGAGTATATAATGGATCGGAGCTAAAGAGCTTTTTGTGAAATCTATCAGAATATCAAATTCGGTATTGACAAAATCATCCACCTGCACCATATCGGGTTTTCCATACCAATTCAGATTTTTGCGGCAGAAATAATCAGCGGCCAATTGTTCCAGACAATAAAAAGGGACCGCATTTTCGTCAATGTAGCCAACCATCTGCACCTTGCTGATTGTCTGAAGTTTGGAGAATACCGCAAATACATCCTTATAGGAATCCTCATCAGTAATCTCACAAATCATCCCAATATTCTTTGCGTTTCTCAATGAGACAACCTGCCGGTCACGTTCAACAGTATTTGTCGCAAGGTGTTTTTTTAAGGCATATTTTTTTATGAAATCAAACATTATTCTGCAAATTAATCTTGCAAAAATACAAAAAAATATGATGTCTTCACACATTATTCTTCCCAATAACATCTTTTTTACAAAACAAAGAACCGACATCTGTAACCTGATACCTGCAACCTGTATTTCTCACCACTTGACCATTATCTGCATTTTCAGTTCCGTCTTGTGCTTTTTCTCAATCAAGTCCAAACCACTGCCGATCTCTTGCTTATTCAAATAATAGGTTTGAGACAAACGCAACCAAAAATTAAAATTTTTATAGGCATATTTTATTAGTAAACAGGCTCTCCACCCTTTATCATAGTATGAATTGACAGTAAAGCTGTAATATACATCATGCTCATACGCATACAATCGTTCTTCGTACGTGTCCGTGTCAAAAAAGGCTATACGCATATCAAAACCGAGGCCAAGTTTGTTCACATTAATGCCAACATCTTGATACAACAACAATCCATCATGCTTATAATCAAGTATTTTTGCATGATTAAACAAATAGTCCACTTCTGTTTTCAGAGTCAAGAATTCCAAAGGCTCGCATTTCCATATCAAACGGATTTTTGACGTATGAAAAGGTATTACATCGTTAACCAGTGTGTTTTCCGCCTTGTTTTTTTGTTTCAATTTGTATTGATACCGAAGGGACAAATTCGCATAGCGACTTATGGCAGCCGTCAAATTCCAACCAGTCTGCATTGTTCCATAAGGAGCATCCACACGGTAACGCAACCATGTGTAATACGTGTAATCATAGTATGCCGTCAAATCCAATTTTGAAGTCAACACCATCCTGGAGGCAAGATAAAAGCCCCATTCTCCTTGGGCAGAAGCGGAAGAGCCTTGTAATGCCACATAACGTTTATCACGATAATGACCCAGAAATGCGAACGAGACACCTGGGAAAAGTTCAAAATCAAGTCCCTGGACAAATGCCCATCCCTTGTTGCCGCATATCGCCACCTCGCCAAAAAGGACAGCCTTCTTCACAATCAGCTGATAGTCCACACCCACATTCAACAAGCCTTTCCCCGTAAAATTATACTGTTGGTAAACACGGCCAGCAGGCAACACTTCCGCATTAAACACAGTATATACAACCCTCGCTCCCACGCGAAAAATGCGACCACGATACAAAAAGTCGGCTCCGAATATCCAACTTCTCAAATTATCGCTTTTCTCCTGTTCCGCTTCAGTCCGATGGTAACCACTATAACTTAGGGAGCCTTCGAACAGATGACTGCTGTCCTCATCCACCACGACATTCCCATCGTAGTTCCGATAGGCGGCAAACAGCGTTCCCGTATATTGATAATTGCCCAATGTGGCGGCAATGCCACGCAACGCCGATCCTTCGTTCAGCGGTGCAACGGGCTTAACCATACTGGCGAAATGCCTGACCGTACCCACTCCCCCACCCTTCCCGCTCATCAGTGCAGACCCCATCACCAAGCCCTGCCCGAAATCAAGCTTGAAATCACCAATCACAAGCTTTTTCAGCACCCCAATGTTTTTCAAACATAAATAAACTGAATAAAAATCAAAACCATATTTCTGTGCACCCTTGAAAAACTGTTCCCCTGCATCTTTCTCACCCGAAATCGCCAAAACAAGTTTGTCTTGTGTGCTAAACTGATATTTGAAAGCCATGCGAAAAGGTAATCCCAAATAGTGTTTGTCCCTCGTCTTGTCATAACCGGCTTGCTTTTCCAAAACCTGGACATATCGTAACAACAAACTGCTTTTACTTCGACGAAAAAAATTCTTGAAAAAAAAACTTTTTTCCCCCGTTGACTCAACTATAAGCAATGGTTTCAACCTGTAAACATCCTCATACGAAAACCCCTCTACGGCATTCAACTCATACACAGAGACCATTGGACCATATTCAGCAAGGTAAGAAAGCAAATTATAATACTGATAATCAGTTATTTTCAAAAACTCAAAGGCCACATCCGCTGTCAATGTATTAATGTTCACCCTTTCTGAATGCTGGTATTTTTCCTCTTCCTCCGTCATCAACTCTTCCAATTCCTCCTGATTGCTCTCGTCTTCATTTACCAATTCCTCAAAACGCAACAGCAAATTCTCCCGCTGCCACTGGCTCCATGACAAAGTATCGTCCTGGGCATACATAACCTGCCAGCAGACAAGGAAAAATATGATTTTCAGAACAATACTTATTGACAGTTTCATTTTTTGAAAAAAGGAAAATTACAATGATTACAGCGTTAAAATTTTCAACTTTCAGTTTCCAACTTTCAACTTTCGTGGCAATTGATACAGGATGCCGGCCTCTGGGACAAAGCCAAGATTGTAATTGCACTTTATTTGCGCGGAAAAATACAACTGACGACAACGAATCATTACACCACATTCCACATAATGAAGAGACAGGGCTGCAGAAAGATAAACAACATCCCTGGGGTGATAACAACACATCGCACTAACATCAAACATGCCTGGCAATTCCTTAAATATTTTGACCGAAAACAAAAGTTTCTCACCATACTCGTACAAAGTCGCCACTGTAAAGCGCATCGGGATTACTGTATTTCCCGTCAAACCATATTTTAACCGGGCAGGATTATACAGTTCTATGGCGAAAGACAATTTTCGACTGACTTGAGCGTACATAGAAAAATCAAAGGTCACAGAATGTTGTGACTCATAATGGTCAACATGCTGAAATATATAATGGAATCTTATGCCCAAAGCAATCTTTGCTCCCAATTTCACCGAATATGCCAACGAGGATGTCAACTCACCATACTTGGAATAACCGTAATGTGACGTATGTATGCCCAAAGCATGACGGCCCCATAATAAACCGGCAGTCATACTGGCCTTGGTGAGTTCCTTCAACAAATAATCATTACTACAGGAAGTACTTATTTTTGAAAACGATTCAAAAGGTTTTGTAGAGGCTATGTCCATTTTCAACAATTGATAATCCTTTACCGTCAGATAAGCCTGTGCAACAGAAGAAACACAAGTTACTGACATATAAAAGATTATCAAACAAAACACTTTTATTTTCATCTTTTCTCATTTCCAAGTTATCGCATCGCAAATATACAAATATTTTCTTATATCATAAATAATTATTTCATATTATAACATATTTTAATCAGAAGACTATCCTCAGAATTTTCTATCAAATTAGCACAATAGCACATTGTCACATTAGCACATTAATAAATTTCGTATTTTTGCAGTTTAAACACACAACTTATGGAAGTAACACGTTTATTTGATCTTTTGCCCCATTACGACAAATACTTTCCGAAGGAGGATGCGGTTTGCGGGAAAGAGAATGGTGTATGGGTGCGATACAGCACCAAGGAATACATTGAGAAAGTAAACTATATCAGCTATGGCCTGATGCAGTTAGGCATAAAAAAAGGAGACCGTATTGCCTCCATCAGCAACAACCGTCCGGAATGGAATTTTTTGGACATGGCCATACAACAATTAGGTGCGATACATGTATCCATATACCCCACCATTAGCGAAAGTGAATACAAATACATTCTTCATCATGCGGATATCAAGATGATTTTTGTCGCCGGCTGGGAATTGTTGCGTAAGATAGAAAATGTGATTGCCGAAATGCCCCAATTGCAAGACATGGTTTACACCTTCCGTAATCTCCGTGGCTATCGACATCTTAATGAGCTTATAGAGCTTGGCATCGCCAATCCATGCCCACAATATTTGGAGGAAATCAAGAGCAGCATCACCCCCGACGATGTGGTGACTCTGATATACACATCAGGCACTACCGGTAATCCCAAAGGCGTAATGCTAACCCATAGCAACATTCTCAACAACGTCAAAGCCGTTGTCCCTATCATTCCTGCCACACCGCAAAGCAGAGTCGTTAGCTACCTGCCTCTATGCCACGCGTACGAAAGAATGCTGATATACGCATGGCATTATGTGGGTGTTTCCATATACTATGCTGAAAATCTGGCCAAGATAGTGGACAACATTAACGAAATAAAGCCTGACATCTTCACGAGTGTACCCAGATTGCTGGAGAAAGTTTACGACAAAATTCTGTCCACAGGCAGAAAACTGACAGGTTTGAAGCATAAAATCTTTTTCTGGGCTGTTGACGTGGCCAACGAATTCGAGTTCAATTCTTCCAAACTATACAAGAGGAAACTCCGTATCGCACGCAAACTGGTATTAAAACAATGGAAAGCCGCCTTAGGAGGCAATCTCAATGTTGTGGTATCCGGTGGAGCTGCCATTCAAGAAAGAATAAACAAAATATTCTGGGCTATGGATGTACCTGTACTGGAAGGATACGGACTCACAGAGACATCGCCGGTAATTGCCGTGAGCAATTTCTTCAAGCAAGGTGTTAAATTCGGCACTGTAGGACCTATCCTGCCCGGTATTGAAGCTAAAATCGGGGAAGACGGCGAAATCCTCACCAGAGGCCACTGCGTCATGAAAGGCTATTATAACGATGAGGAACAGACCAAGGCTGCCATTGACGAGGAGGGTTGGTTCCACACGGGGGATATAGGCGAGATCACTTCTGAGGGACAATTGAAAATCACAGGACGTAAAAAAGAGATGTTCAAGACAGCGATGGGCAAGTATGTTGTGCCCACTATACTGGAAGCGAAATTCTGCGAGGAGCCTTTGATTGACAACATCATGATCCTGGGCGAAAACCAAAAATTCGCCGCAGCATTAATAGTGCCCAATTTTGCGGATCTTCGTTCATGGTGTAACAACAAACACATTTCCTATACCACCAATGAGGAAATGATTCAGCATCCAGTAGTCAAAGACAAGTTCAAACGTGTGGTTGACTACTACAACAAACAGTTTGGTGAAGCAGAACAAGTAAAAAGGTATTTGTTAGTGGATTATGAATGGAGCATCCAGACCGGAGAGCTCACCCCCACCCTCAAGTTGAAACGGAATTACATCCAAAACAAATACAAGGAAAAAATCGAGAAACTATTTTCATAAAAAAGTAGGCGACCGCGTCTTGCAGTCGCCTACCAAAAGCATCCGCAATTTCACGGATGCCTATATGAGAACTGTTATCTAGTGGCTTCGATTGCCTGTTTAATCAGCTGGAAGGTTCTCTCTGGATCATTGTCCAAACCAACTGAGAAACGAATCAGACCTTCGCTCATACCCATTTCTTTTTGGATATCTTCAGGAACTTCTGACGAAGTGGATTTACCCGAGTTGCTGAACAAGGTCTTGAAATAACCCAAGCTGACTGCCAAATAGCCAACACCCAATTCCTGCATTTTTTCCATGATAGCGCTTGCTCTTTCAGCAGTACCCATATCGATGGAAATCATGCCACCAAATCCGTACTCCTCGTTCATCATCGACTTGAACAATTCATGGTCAACATGTTCAGGAAGGCCAGGATAATTGTATTTAATGCCAGTTTCCTTGAATCTCTTGGCCAAATACATGGCGTTAGCACTGTGTTGTTTCATACGGATATGAAGTGTGTGAAGATTCTTCTGAATGCTTGCGGAACGCATAGGATCCAAAACAGGTCCCAAGAGCATGGCTGTACCATCATTTACATTGATCAATGAATTGATATAATCAGCCGTACCACAGATAGCACCGGCCACACAATCATTCATACCATTCACATACTTGGTCATACTATAAATCACAACATCAGCACCCAGCTGATAAGGTGAAAAAATCATCGGAGTGAAAGTGTTATCCACCAATAATTTTGCTCCATTAGCATGGGCAATTTTTGACAGTTCAGGAATATTGGCGATACGCAGCAGAGGATTGTTCATGGTTTCGGTGTAAATAACCTTTGTATTAGGTTTAACAGCCTTTTTAACCGCATCCAAATCCTGCATATTCACAAAGTCAACCTCCACACCAAATTTCTTGATATAATTGTTCAAGAAAGCGAAAGTGCCACCGTATGTGGTCATACTTGACAAAATATGGTCACCAGCTTTAACCTCATGCAACAAAGCCACGGTGATAGCTGCCATACCGGAACCTGTCGTCCATGCCATCTCTGTGCCTTCCATAGCTGCCAGGGCCTTGCATAAAGCCAATGTACTGGGATTCCAATGTCTTGAATACAAGAAATAACCTTCAGTTTCTCCATGGAAAGTGTCGGTCATTGTTTTAGCTTGTTCGAACATAAAAGTGGCGCTATCACAGATTGAGGGGTTTACACCACGTTGTGCATCCTTCATATCAATAGCCTGGATGTTTGTTGCGGGATCAAATTTTTTCATAGATATAATATTTAAAACGTTTTATTGATTTTCGGTTTGCAAAGTTACACAAAAATCCCCAATATTGTACAAGGTGACGAAAATTCTTTCGGAACAATATTTGCAGTGCTGTGCTGCTTGAATATCAAAAAAAAAAAAAAAGACTGACTAAAAGCCAGTCTTTTTTTTCTTATCGATAAAATAACTATCTAACAAGGATTCTGAAGATAGCAGCACGGTGTTCCTCTAAGCTTGCATCAGGAATATTCTGATAGTTCTGAGGATCGTTAACTGTATAAGTAACGGTGCTGATCTGACTTGCAGGAACGCCCTTGTCAATGAACATTTGCATAACCTTGTTAGCACGACGCTGTGCCAGGTCACGGTTGTGTTCTTCTGAACCAAGACGGCAAGTATAACCTTCAATCTGCAAACCGAAGGAAGGATTAGCCTTCATGATTTCAACAGTTCTGTTAATATTATCGTTGTAGTCAGCAATCTTTGGAATATCTTTATCCAAATCAAAGAGGATCTTAGTCTTAGAAAGAACATCGGCCAACTCTTTAAGAGCTTCTTTGTCTTTCGGAGTAAGTTTCTTCTTGCCTGGAGTTTCGTCGCCTTCGTCTTCGATCAGGTCATCGCAAACAGGAACGATATAAACATATTCTTGATTCTTAACAATGATAGGTTCTTGGTTCTTCTTCATCATTTCGTTCATGAAACGACGTTTCAGATCGCGCATGCTTTCTCTGTTCAGATGAGCGCAAGGTTTGATATGCACACCAATCTTCAGACCGGCAGTCACAGTGCGCCATTTATCTCTTTTTACAGAGAATTGTGTAAGAACATCTGAGCCAAGAGAACCTTGCATACCTTCACTAGTGAAGAAAGGAGTTTTATTTTTGGGAAGAATGTCGAGGAAACCGACACCGCAATAAGCGCCCAAATAGAAATCTGCCTTAGGAGTCATAGTGAATAATGCACCGAAATCAGCGGCCAAATCAACTGAAGCACGCATTCTGTACTTTCTAGCTTCTTTAGCTTCTGCACCAGTGGGGTTATACTTGCTAGCCATACCAATGTTTGGACCACCTTGTTTGCTATATGAATAGGTATCAAAGTGATTTTCCATATCATGATAATAAGCGTCAGTATATTCCTCATAACCAGAAGTGGTCAAAGTACCAGTGCCTGCGCCAAAATTACGAGCACGGAGAGGCAAATAAGCCTTCACACCCAAAGCAGCATAGATACCTATTTTCTCATTGAATTTCCACTCGAACTGTGCCTGTAAAGGAATTTCCAAAGCAAGTACATTTTGTTTTTCAACAACACCTCTACCTACGAAATATTTATCATAGTAAGTTTGATCATTGTTGAATTCATTGTCAGGGAACTGCAGGATAACCTTATCAAAATCCATAGTAGCTCTTGCATGGATATCTGACAAAGTAACACCTAAACCAAGTCCCCAATGTTCATTGAAGAAATAAGCGTATTGAAAATCAAAGATAGCGCTTAAAGAATAGTTCTCACGGAAAGCGGGAATTCTCTTATAGATATTGTTATTCCAAGCGCCACCGAAATGGATGTTGATACGGTGATGACAAATCTGGTCTTTGTTACCGTCTTTATTATCTGCCGTAGCTTCAGTAGATTTTGCACCAGTAGGTTCGTCCTTCACTTCCTGTGCAAAGGAAGTGGCAAACAAGGCGAAAATAAGGCTGAAAATAATTAAACTCTTTTTCATAATATAACGTTTTTAATTTTTTCTATTCATTTATCATTGACCCCTTTCCTTAGCGGCCCCTTACGGGACCGCTAATCAGGGATTAACTTATTTTACAATAATGAATTTAACAGTCTTAATTTCATTAGTCCCTGTGATGATGCGGCCGAAGAATGTACCTT
>JAEEGH010008087.1_pt1 | contig 25016 bp, 28 predicted proteins | sample 9134181 | NCBI WGS metagenome assembly JAEEGH01 (sample SAMN16246544, study PRJNA631951) | gut metagenome | biome: gut microbiome; feature: rumen; material: DP-attached | host: Bos | place: Iran: Karaj | collected 2018-10
AACGTTAAGAGGGTTGACAGATATCTCATCCGAGAAGTGATCGGCGAACCTGGCAGAATTCACAGAGTCCTCGATCGCCATCCTCTCTGTCATGAAAGGAGGTTTCAGGAGAAGGTACGTCCTGACCCCCAGACCGTTATCCTTCAGGAGCTCGCCCGCGCGCTTGATGTCGTCCGGCGTGAATCCCTTATGGACCGATGTCCTGAGCACCTCGGGGTTGGAACTCTCCAATCCCAGGGCAACTGTGATGTTCTTCGGAAGACTGCCGACAACATCCGGTGTGATGAACTCGGGACGGCTCTCGAAGAGGAGACGCTTACAGTCCTTGAAAGTATCGAAGATGGTCTCGCGGACCTGCGGGGGCACCTCGTTATCATCTAGGAAGCTTCCCGAGGTGTACATCTTGACGAACGGCTCGTCCTTGTATTTGCCCTTGGCCTGCTCCAGCTGCTTCAAGAGATCGTCGGGCGTGACGTTCATCAGCGAGGCTTCCCTGTATCCGCACATGGTGCAACCCCCATGCTTCACCCAACAGCAACCGTTGGTACGCATGATCATGACCATCGCCCTCACCTTCTCTCCGCCGGCCATATCGCCCTCTTTCCAACAGGCTTCTAGCTCCGACGGTGATCTCTTCTCTTTCATCTGGGTACCTGCGCTTAGTATGCCCGTGTATGTTATAACCTTTTTCGACCTGAATCAAGCGTCAAACCGATGAAATCAGTGGACAAAAAATCCCCCTTTCAAATAGTTATTATATAGCCGGAGATTACGGAAAAACGGAGGAGCCTAATGGCTAAGAAAATCATTGTAATCGGTTCAGGAGCCGCAGGAATGACAGCGGCCTCTACCGCCAGGGCGAAGGACCCTGAATGCGAGATCACGGTCTTCACAGAAGACGAGGATGTCGCATACTCCCCTTGCGCTATCCCGTGGGGTATCGAGGGGAAGAGCAATTGGACCGACATAGTCATGCACACCCCCGACTTCTACGAGAAGGAGCGCGGGATAAAGGTGTTCACAAAGACTACTGTCGAATCCGTGGATGATGCTGCCAAGACCGTCACAGCAGGCGGAAAAGCATACGCATACGACTCACTTGTGATCGCAACCGGAGGAAAGGTATTCGTTCCACCTATCGAAGGCACCAACCTGAAGAACGTCTTCATCGTGAGGACGGTCAGGGACGGAAAGAACATCCAGGAAGCACTGAAAGATGCGAAGAATGTTGTCATCGGAGGAGCAGGCGTCATCGGACTCGAGCTCGCTGTGGCATTCAAGGATATGGGGAAGGACGTCACCGTCGTCGAGATGATGAATCAAGTCATCCCCCGTATCGCGGACAAGGACATGGCCGACGACATCCAGAAGCACCTCGAGGATATGGGAATCAAATTCGTGATGAAAGCCCCCATCCAAGCAGTCAACGGTACGGACAAAGTCACCAGCGTCACAGCGGATGGCAAGGAGTACCCCTGCGAGGTCATGATATTCGCGACCGGCGTCCGTGCCAACCTCGACATCCCCAAGGCCTTGGGATTCGATGTCGGACAGCTCAACGCCGTGATCGTAGCACCCACACTCCAGCCTTATAAGAGGGGCAGACTCGTCCCCGACATCTATGTGGCCGGAGATCTGGTGCAGTGCGAGTCTGCCGTCATGAACGGAGCGACCATGAGTCAACTCGGATCCACCGCAGTCAAGCAGGGAGCCGTGGCAGGAAACAACGCCGTCTGCAAGGACAAGAAGCTCTTCGGACCGGTCGCCAGCCCATGGGTCAGCTTCATCGGCGAGAAGCAGATCGCCGGTACTGGACTCTCACAGGGGCTCGCATCATGGTATGGTGTCGATGTCGCAGAAGGAAAGGCGAAGGGACTCACCCGTGCAAGGTACTATCCTGGCGGAAAGGAACTCATTGTTAAGGTCCTCGCTGACAGGACATCCCACAGGATCATCGGAGCTCAGATCATCGCAGGAGAGGAGGCGACCGGCCGCATCGATTGGCTGACGTCTGCCGTCATCAACGGAATAACCGCTGAGGACTTCCTCGTCCGTTCCGAGAATGCCTACTGCCCGCCTACATCCATGGTTAAGGACGTCGTCATCTCTGCAGTGGAAGACCTCTGCAGAAACCTCGCACAGTGATACCGTGGAGTATGCAGAGTACAAGGAACTGTACAACAGCCTGAGGACACCCGCCGATATCGAAGCCCATAAAGGCCGGTACGACGACAGGCTGCTGGACACACTCTACACACAGAAGACCAGCAGGGAAGTGAAGAAGAGGTTCTACATCGTTAAGCAGAACACACCCCGCATGCTCAAAGAGTGGCATAAGGGGAAGACGATCATGGACCTGTCGAACAAGTACAGATTCCCTCCGATCCTCACGGCGATGTTCATCTTCTTAGAGGACGGGACATCCAAGAAGGACTTCTGGGCGGCCATCAACGACCCCGATTCGCTGGAGAGTCCCGAAGTTGCAGACGAGATCCGTGAGGCCATAGAGAACGACATCGTATATTCGCCCGCTGCCAACGACAGGCAGAGGGAGAGGGGCATCTGGGGCGAGGACCTTGCCCACCAATGGCTTGATGGCCAGGGCGTAACCTACCGTACAGAGAACGACCTCAGGGACAGCGACGTGGAGTTCACCAAGACTCCCGACTGCCTTCTGGACCGCCCCATGGTTTACAAAGGTCACAAGATCTGCTGGGTAGAGAGCAAGGCATCCTTCGGGGACAACACCGAGTTCAAGTACAACTCCAGAAAACAGCTGATCCCCTATACCCAACTGTTCGGACCCGGACTTGTCGTTTATTGGGTTGGATGTCTGGATGATCTCGAATGTCCTCCGGACGTTTATGTTTCCGACATATCGGTACTGGATGAGAAACTTGATGAATATGAGGAAGGACAGGAGTGATCCTGTCCCCCTCCCATTTATAATAATATCAATAATCAGTTTTTAAGGGATGCTCACTGGTTCTCCTGACGGAGCTCGCCAAGTGTCGCTTCCCTCTCTGCGAATGCGTCATGCTTGTGGATAGATTCCTCTGAATCACTGATGACGTCTACAAACACATCATCCGGAAGGTCAGGATATTTCTTGACGAAGTTGTCCAGAACGGCTCTGACGACGTCCTCCACAAACTTCGTGTTGGAGTGTGCATTGATTATGACCTGTCCCTCGTCCGGCCTCTTCAGAAGCTCGTATGTTGGCGACGAGAAGGATGCTTCCACAAGGTCGATCAGATCGTTGGCTTCCACAGACCTGTCCTCGGGCAGATAAACCATCAGAGTGACCACATTCCTCTGGTTGTGAGTCATGACAGGATGCTCGCTCTGAATCTCCAGCATCTCGGTGACCGTCTGCTGTCCGCAGGGACATGCTGTCATCCCTATGACCTCGACTCCGACCATCTTCGTGATCTCCCCGTCGCGCTCGATATGTCCTCCTGACAGGAGCGTATACGACTCGAATGTATCCTTCCCGAGAGGCGTCTTGGATGCACGGAAGTATTCTGCCTCGATGTGGACCTCTCCTTCTTTCGCATACTCATGGTGGACCATGAGCTTCCTGCAGATGTCTGCGGCCACATCCTCGATGGCTGTGATGGGTTTCTTGACAGACTCCTCCACGATCTCATTCAGTACCTCTACGTTCCTTGACATGTGGGAGCCTTTCTGGTCCCCGGGCAGGTCGACATAGATGTCGATGCTACAGTTCAAGATATGGTTGAGGGTTCCGTTAATCCCCTCCCTCTGGACGAGGATGGGTTTACGTACACCTTTGACTCCAACACGGGTAAGCTTGTACTCAGCATCCCCTTTGCCGTACTGAAGATCACATTTGAGCGTCATCAGACCTTCCAATACCGAACTACTTTAAAACTATGTGTGCCTACAACCGAATCGGTTGAAATACTATGTTCTGCGGAGTAGACGAAGCTGGGAGAGGTTCAGTGATGGGCCCGCTCGTTGTAGGCGTCGTTTACGTTGAATCAGACAAAGAACTGAAGAACATAGGTGTGAAGGACTCCAAGAAGCTCACACCGAAGACCCGTGAGAAAATGTACGACCAGATCGTCTCTGTTGCGGACCATTGGTGCACCGTCATCATCTCCGCTGAGGAGATAGACGAACAGAGAAAGAGCATCTCGCTGAACGAAATAGAGCTCAACATGTTCGCCGAAGGCGTATCCAAATGGGATACGGTCCAGATTCTCGCCGACTGTCCGGATATCAACGAATCCTCTTTCACCGATCGCTTGTATGCAAAAGTCGGAAAAGATGTGGAAATAATAGCAAAGCATAAAGCCGATGATACATACCCCATAGTATCGGCAGCGTCAATCGTGGCAAAAGTAACGAGAGACCGTATGATGGAAGACATAAGGAAGGAATTCGGAGAGGATGTCGGAAGCGGCTACCCCAGCGATTCCAAGACTATGAATTTCATCTATGACTGGATAAGAAAAAACGGGAAGGCTCCACCTCACGTGAGGACCTCCTGGGAACCGGTCAGGGATTCACTGGCGAAAAGGAAAAACACAAGACTCGATGATTGGTGAGAAACAAATGACGATGCAACCGCAAATCCAAGAGATGATTGACAAGTTCCACAGAAAGATGGAGAAGGATCCCAATGTCAAGAAGGAGATCGAACCTCTGGTGAAGACCATCAACATCGACCTGGGCAGCGAAGCGTACTCCATGAAGCTGAAGAACGCACAGATCTACGACTTCACACCTGTGCTCCTCCAGGAGGCAGACATCACTCTTATCACCACACCCGAGAACCTTCAGGCACTCATCGACGGGACCCTCAGGCCCATGAGAGCGTTCGTCATGAAGAAGATCCAAATCAAAGGAAAGATCGACGACCTTATGTTCCTGAAGAAATTCTTCTGAAATCACTTTCCAGAGGGCTCATGCCCTCACCCATTTTTTTAAACGCTTAACATCATTACAAACCGATGAAGAATTCCAGGATCACCCTTGTTGTAACCGTGTGCGTAATCGCCGTACTGTTCGCTTCTTTCATCGCCTATAACGGAGAAGGATCCGATTCAGACGATTTCATGATCATTCACACGAATGACACCCACTGTCATTACGGTAACGAGGACGGTGTCGGATTCTCGACCGTCAAAGCGCTCAAGGACTCCAACGAGGCTGAAGGCAAGACCGTATTCCTGGTTGATGCTGGTGACTTCATACAGGGCAATGCCTACGGGACACTGTCCTTGGGGGAATCATCGATCAATGTCATGAATACCGTCGGATACGATGTGGGCATACCGGGCAACCATGAATTCGACTACTCGATCGATGTCATGCTCGAGGACCTATCCAACCTGAACTACCCCATCATCTGCTCAAATCTGATTTACAAGTCCAGCGGCGAGAGCATCTTCCCCGAATACATAGTGTTGGAGAAGAACGGTAAGAGGGTCGGGTTCTTCGGACTTCTGACGCCTGATACCGAGAGAGATGTCAAAGCAGGATGCATGGGGGACAGTGTGGTCACCGATCCGTTCGAGGCATCCGAACGCATGATCGACATTCTCAACGATATGGATGTGGATTTCATCGTCGCCCTCGGACATATCGGTGTAGATAGAAGCTCCACGGTGAATTCCGATGAAATATGCAGCAGAGTTGACGGTATCGACCTCTTCATCGATGGCCACAGCCATACGGAAATGGAATATGGCAAGGTCTGCGACGGCAGCATCGATCTCATCCCGAGCGACACCACGATAGCTAGCACAGGATGCAATAACACATATGTCGGGATGGTCACGGTAACCAGCGGCGAGATAACCGCCGAGCTGTACAGGGGAGAGAAGATCGACGTCGATGTCGTCGATGATGCGATCGAGGTTGAAAAGGATAAGATCGAAGAGATCCTCAAGAGTAAGATCGGCCACACCGACATATTCCTTAACGGAGAACGTGGAGACGTCAGGACCAAAGAGACCAATCTGGGCGACCTCGTCACAGATTCTATCCGTTTGGCCAGCGGTGCGGATATCGGGGTGATAAACGGCGGAGCAATCCGCATCAGCATAGAACCGGGGGACGTCATCATCCGCGATGCCTATGGTGTCAACCCGTTCATAAACTCGCTATGGCTGCTCGAGGTAACCGGAAAGGACCTCAGGAACCTTATGGAATTCTCCTACAGCCATTTAGGGGAGGTGTTCGGCGGATTCATACAAATTTCAGGGATGACCGTGAAATACGATGCAAAGAAAGATCCAGGATCCCGCGTCGTCTCCATTGAAGTGAACGGGAAGACCGTAGCAGACGATGACAAATTCTCCTTGGTGACCACCGACTTCATAGCAACTGGTGGAGATGGGAACAACACGTTCATCGGCCTCGAATATACCGTCTGCGGGGATTCGCTCCAGGCTTTCATAGATTATTTCGAAACAGTGGAGAACATAACGGAATCCACAATCCAGATGGACAGACAGATCCCTGTGTGATGTATTCGGAACGCGCATACCTCTTAGAAATTGGACTCACAAAAACGTTTTATAATACACTTACTTAGAGTTGATTATAGCGAGGTGGGGTAGCCAGGATATCCCGTCGGGCTCATAACCCGGAGACCGGTCGTTCAAATCGACTCCTCGCTACCATCTTTATTCCAATTATGAACGAATTGTTTGCATTTTTGTAAAGGTAGTCCTAACAAGGTTTATATCCTGCCTTAAGGTCGGAGAGACCGGTAACATGTCATACTGTAGGAACTGCGGTTTGGAAAACATGCCTGGCAACCGCTTCTGCCAAAGATGCGGAGCAGAACTCGACACATACAATCAGGCACCCGGGAACGCATACTATCCCCAGAACGGGGCGCAGGGAGGCCAATATTATCCTGGACCCAATCAGGTACAGCCCCCTTACCAGAATCAGGCGCCTGCACAGTATGTGTACCGCCAAGAACCTCCAGTCCAGCAGCAACAACCGCAGGGTTATCAGCAGCCCTATCAGCCTGCACAGCCCTCTCCGATTCAGAGCTATCAGTCTGCTAACTTTGTCGAAAAGCCCCAGGAGACACCCGCTCCTCAAACAGAGAAACCCAAAGAAGATACTGAGGCATTCACCGTTCACATTTCCAAACATGAATCGGCACTCCTATCCGCTTATGCACAGTTCAACAAAACGACCGTCGAAGATTTCATGAAGAAGGCTGCCATGGAAAAGCTCAGGATGGAATTCGCCAGGAAATCGGCCGACAATGCTTACAACGTCTTCGCGAACGATCAGACCACATACACTCTGGAGGAGGTGATGAACGGCTATGATCTGTGATGTCCATATATCCAAAAGAGCGAAAGGTCAGCTAGACAACCTAACGAAGGAGGATGTGACCGACATCATGGGATGGATCGTTTCACATCTGCAGGGATGTTGCAACCCCGTTTCCTTTGCGACAAGGCTCCATGGGGACCTCCAGGATTATCTGATGTACGGCGTGGGCAGGTACAATCTGTACTGCATCGAGGACGGGGACCGTGTCATCATCCTCTCTGTGGAAAAAGATAATACCGTATCGAACTGAATCATTTGCGTATCTCAGAAATATCAGTTCCCAATAATTATTATAACGCGTTAATAATGGGGGAATCAGAGGATTCATAATGACATTCTGCGGTAATTGCGGATCAGACAATCCGGCAGGAAATCGTTTCTGTTTCAACTGCGGGGCTGAACTACCGCCTGCACCTGTAGAACCTCAGATGGGAAACAACCCAACCGTTAACAACGAGGTGGAACGCATCGGAGCATACGACCCCAATGCGAATTATTACAGTCAGGCACCCCCTGTCCAACAGCAACAGCAGCAATATCAGCAGCCTACATACGACCAACAGCCTTACCAGCAACAGCAGCCGTATCAGCAGGCTCCAATGCAACAGCCATATCAACAACAGCCTTACCAGTCTGCACAGCCGCAAGACCCGTACCAGCAGCAATATCAGCCTTACCAACAGGCTCCTCCCCAGCAATATCAGCAACCCATGTATGGCCAGCAGCCTTACGGGGCGGCACCCTATCCCAACCAGCCCGGGCAGAAACTGCCTATGACCTACCTTTACGGAGCACCCAACAACAACAAGAATCTCCGTTTCGTAGGAATGGTGATGTCGATAGGTGCATTCGTTATGACGGTTGTAGCAATCTGCGCAATCGGACTGATCAACAATCCAGACACAGACTCGCTGCAGACACTCATCTCTTTCGGAATCGGAGATAAGAACGGACTGTTCATCCTGATCTTTGGTATCCTCTCGATCGGCATCGGAGTGGTCAGCATATTCATACCAATGTTCTCGGTCGTATCCGGAGTGTGTACGATCCTCACGGCAGCACTGCCGATGATCAACAAGGGACTGGCCCCGTATGTGGACAATGGAAACTTCATCCTGATCATCGTACTGGGAGTTGCAGCAATCGTACTCGGTGTCGTCGCATCCCTGGTGATGAACAAGTACGTGAGATCTAACGTTCAGCACGTGACCATGTTCCAATGCAGCCTGTTCACCTGGATGGGAATCCGCGTCCCCGCAAACATGCAGCAGGACCCCTACCAGCAGCAGCCTCCATACTACTGATCACACATCAAACCCTTTTCCAAACCTCTTCTTCTTCGTTTTTTCTCCATTTAATTAGGTTTAAATAATTAAATTGTATACAATCTAATTGTATCAAATTAAGGTGGTATAATGGGAATATACGACTACACGATGAAAGACGCGAAAGGAGAGGAAGTCAGCCTCTCAGAGTACAAAGGAAAAGTACTGCTCATAGTCAACACCGCTACCGGATGCGGTTTCACCCCTCAGTACGAAGGACTCCAGAAACTGTACGACACCTATCAGAAGGATGGATTCGAGATCCTCGACTTCCCCTGCAACCAGTTCGGCAACCAGGCACCGGGATCCGATGAAGAGATCGTCGAATTCTGCCAGATGAAATACAACACTACCTTCCACCAGTTCTCGAAGATCGAGGTCAACGGAGACAACGAAGCCCCTCTGTACACCTACCTGAAATCGCAGAAGGGCAGCATGCTCGGTAAGAAGATCAAGTGGAACTTCACCAAGTTCCTCGTCGACCGCGAAGGAAATGTAGTCGACCGCTACGGCCCCACCGAGACTCCCGAGAAGATCGAGAAAGACATCAAAGGGTTGCTCTGAACCATGGCCGAAGATCAATACGCCTGCCTGAAACTGGAGAACCAGGTCTGCTTCCCGCTGTACGCCTGTGCAAAGGAGATCGTCAGGCGTTACCGTCCGATGCTAGACGAACTTGATATTACCTACACCCAATACATCGCGATGATGGTTCTTTGGGAGCAGGGATCGTCGTCGGTCAACAGCCTGGGAGACAGACTCTTCCTCGATTCGGGGACACTCTCTCCAATGCTGAAGAACCTTGAATCCAAGGGTTATGTTACACGCAACCGTTCCAAAGAGGATGAGAGGACACTCATAGTATCCGTCACTCCAAAAGGGATGGAGCTGCGCGATAGGGCGCTCAGCGTACCCGGGAGGATGGCGTCGTGTGTTAACCTGTCTCCTGAGAAGGGAAAACTGCTTTATGACCTCCTGTACGAGATTCTCGGACAGTTTTCGGCAGAAAGCAAAGATTGAAATGCGGGGATTTCCCCCGCATTTTTTGAATGGTTTTGAATCACAGAAGGGATTTTGCTTCTTCGGCATCCAGATCCAATGCCTTCAGCATATACTGGAGTGCCTTCTTCGCATAAGGAGCACGGGCCTTGGGGTCTTCCATAATCTCCCCGTACTGCGCCATGACGTTGTTGAAGTATTCTATGGCGAACTCCGAATAGAGGGATGATGAAAGGGATTCGTCGATCTCCGCTGCTTCGCAGTATGCCTTCTCAGCCTCATCGTACTTCTGTACGGAGATGCAGAACAAACCGTATGCCTGATAGTAATCTGCGCGCTCGGGATCGAGCTCCATTGCCTTCTTGTATGCATCTATGATCTCATCCACGTCCGCTTTGGCCCCGAACATTCCTGATGCGTAGTTCCCGCATTCGGCCTTGTAGAACCAACACTCTGCGTTGTCAGGGAACTCGACCACAAGCTTCTTGAAAGACGAATATGCCTTCTTGAAGTCTCCTTCTTCCATCGCCTTCATTCCTGCGGCGAGTTGTTTCTCGGGTGTAGCAGCTGCTGCCATGCGGTGTTCTAAACGTCCACATAATAAAGGTCTTTCGGGAAAAAAGGCAGTATATGAACTTCTGAAACCCAAAGTGCTGTCCGTTGACGATCGCTCAACTCTGCTCATTACCTTCTATTAACAATTCTTAAGACAAACCGTATGAACCCTTTTTATGGTAAGTATGCCGATATTTTCATCATGGAGACATGGAAGTCCGTCGCAAGCCTCAAAGATTTTGAGAACTACAGGATCATCAAGGCCCCTGTCCCTGAATACGATCAGGAGAGCTACGATATCGCGTTCAGCAAATGCAAGGAGAACAAATGCGGCACCTTCGATACGAATTGGGGCTGCAATCCCGGTGCGAAAAGGGACGTTCCCGTGTTCTACAAGGAGATGGACTATGTCATCATAATCAGCCGTGTCTTCGAGATAGATTACCATGATGCCGAACTCCTCCATGAGGTCACTGAGGACATGCAGCGCGGCATCAGGAGATTCGTCATGAAGCTCAGGGACAACGGCGAGGAATGCCAGGGATTCATGGATGGACCTTGTCTGTACTGCGGAAAATGCGCCTACCCCGAACCCTGCAGGTTCCCGGACATGCTCATGCCCTCTGTATCCACGCTCGGAATAGGTCTGCAGAAGTATTTCGAGAGTTTCGGCGAGTCATTCTCATTCCAGGAGGGAAGGATAACTCTATACGGGTTCGTATTCGTTAAAAAGCGCGCGTAATGTTTTTTATTATAAGTCCGATAGACCGCCGAAGGTCTAGTTATGGATGTGAAGACCGTTAGAGACGTGGCGAAGTTCGCCCATTTGGCCCTGACCGACGAGGAGGCCGAGAGATACTGCAAGGATCTCGGGGACATCCTCAGTTACTTCGAGTTGCTCAACGAGGCACCCGAGTGCAGCGAGCGCGGAGTGAACCCTATCCTGGTTCAGGATATCACCAGAGAGGACGAGCCCAAGGTCGAGTACGATGCGGATGAGCTCCTCAAGGACATGGACACATACGACAGGTACGTAAGGGGGCCCAGGCTGTCATGAGCATGGATAGCGTCATGAAGGACCTGAAGGCCATCAACGCCAAGTATCAGATGTTCCACGCCATGTCAGACGACATCGTCGCAGGCGATGCCAAGTTCCTCTTCTCAGCGAAAGATAACCTCACATCCTACGACATGGAGACCTGCGCCGGATCCAGGATCCTCGAGGGATACCACCCGGTGTTCGATGCTACATGCATTTCCAAACTCAGAGAGGCCGGAGGCAAACTCGTCGGAAAGACCAACATGGACGAGTTCGGTTTCGGTACATTCTCCACCAACTCGGGATTCGAGATCCCTAAGAACCCCTATGACCTGAACAGGGCCTGCGGAGGATCGTCCGGAGGTTCCGCCTGCGCGGCATCGGTCATCGAGGACCATATGTCTCTCGGAGTCTCCACAGGAGGTTCCATCTGCTGCCCTGCATCATTCTGCGGAGTCTACGGAATCGCACCCACCTACGGACGCGTATCCAGACACGGACTGATCGACTACGGTAACTCATTGGACAAGATAGGTGTGCTCTCCCAGAAGGCCACTGACCTCAAGAAGTACATGCAGATCATCGCCGGCAAGGACGAAAGGGATCCGACATCTATGGCCCAGCCAGATTTCAAGACCGATTACAGGAAGATGAAATCCGTCGCCGTGCCCAAAGAAGGCATCGAGGGATTGTCCAAGGAGGTCGAATCGGTCTTCAAGGATGCCCTCGAAGCACTGAAGAGCATGGGGATCGATGTGGACTATGTGGACATGCCCTCGCTGAAATACGCCATGCCCGCCTACTACATCCTGGCCACATCCGAAGCGTCCACCAACCTCGCAAGATATGTCGGGATGAGATACGGCCACCAGGAAGGCGACCACTCCCTGAAGTTCGACGACTATTTCACAGAGGTCCGTTCCAAATACTTCGGGGACGAGGCAAAGAGAAGGATCCTGCTGGGAACCTACGCGCGTATGGCCGGATTCGGAGGAAGGCACTATGCCAAGGCCAGAGAGGTCAGGCAGGTCGTCATAAACGATTACAAGAGGGTCCTAGAAACCCATGACGCCGTGTTGGCCCCCACAATGCCATTCACCGCACCCAGATTCGACGACATATCCAAGATGTCCGCTCTGGAATCATACAAAGCAGATTATCTCACCGTTCCCGCGAACATCGCCGGTACCCCTCACCTGTCCGTACCCTGCGGATACGATTCGGAAGGTATGCCGGTCGGGATGCAGTTCGTGGCCGACCACTGGAACGAGGACATCCTGTTCTCGATAGCGGAGGACTGGGAGAAGCAGTTCGATCTGAAGAGACCGGAGGTGTCCATATGAAGATCGGATTGGAATGCCATGTGCAGCTCCCAACCAAATCGAAGATGTTCTGCTCCTGCCCCACAGCAGACTGCGAATTCCCCAACACATATGTGTGCCCCACATGCCTGGGGATGCCGGGATCCAGACCTGTCCTCAACAAGCAGGTGCTGATCTACGGAATCATGATAGCGAAGATGCTCAACTGCGAGGTCAACGACACCACATGGTTCGCAAGGAAGACATACTTCTACCCCGACATGTCCAAGAGCGTCCAGATCACACAATACGACAACCCCATCGGAGAGAGGGGAGTCTACTACCTCGATGGGAAGAAGCCCATCAGGATTACCAGGATTCATATCGAGGAAGACCCCGGCAGCACCAAGAGGACCGCCGACCTGACATCCCTCGTCGATTACAACAGATCGGGAATCCCGCTGGCAGAGATAGTCACAGAACCCGATATCGCCACCCCTGCCGAGGCCAGACAGTTCCTCACCCAGATGATAGGCGACATCAGGCATCTGCTGAACATCCCCGACGACCTTGAATGGGAGGTCAAATGCGACTGCAACATCTCCGTAGGAACGGAAAGGGTGGAGATCAAGAACGTCAGCGGTCTGAAGAACGCAGAGAAGGCGCTCCATTCCGAAATGGTCAGGCAGATCGCCATGATCAAGGCCAAGAAGAAGATCGTCAGGGAGACCAGGAGATACGACCCCGACAGGGATGTAACCATAAGCATGAGGGTCAAGGAGTTCGAGGACCAGTACGGCTACATCGACGAACCTGACCTGGGAGTCTATCATATCAAAGAACTCGCCGATTCCATCAAGATCTCTGAGAGCCCTCAGAACATGGTCCTGAGGATAACATCGCAGTACAAGCTCGACCCCAAGATGGCGAAACAGCTCGTGAACACTTCCATGGATCTCGCATCTTTATTCGAGGAGATTGCCAAGGAGTTCGGGACACCCAACGCCATCAAATGGGTCGGCGGGCCCATCAGTGCCAACTGGCGTGCTATGGAGGAACGCGGCGTGACTGACGTTGGTAAGCTGAAGGATCTCATCAAAGACTTCGCCGACGGCAAGATCACCGACACCCAATGCGCCATTGAGATCAAATCCTACATGACCGGACAGGATGCTGCAGCTGCTCAGGAGGATTCCGCTGGATTGGAGACACTGATTAACGGATTCCTGGATGAGAACCCTAAGATCGTCACTGATTACCAGAAGAACGACAAGGCTGCCAACCAGGTCATCGGATACGTCATGAGGCAGACCGGTGGAAAGTACTCCTCTGCTGAAGTTGTGGAGACTGCCAAGAAACTGATTGAAGCCAGATTCTGACAGTTCTTGCAGTAACGAAGATGGCATTTTATGCCTGAACTGCAGATAACTCCTCATGCAATTCGAAGATGTGATCAAGTCCAGATACTCGGTCAGGAAATACAGCAACAAACCCGTCGAAGATGAGAAACTTCAGAAGATACTCGAGGCCGGAAGATTGGCCCCCACCGCGAAGAACATGCAAGGTCAGCATGTATACGTGGTCAAATCCCCGGAACAAAGGAAGAAGTTTGACAAGGAATGGTGCATGCATTTTGATGCCCCTATCGTCCTCATCATCGCAATGAAGAAGGAACTGGAATGGATCAGCCATTTCTCAAAACTGAACCGCGGAGAGACCGATGCGGCGATCGTCACCGATGAGATGATGCTTCAGGCACATGCCCTAGGACTTGGTACCTGCTGGGTAGGCTGGTTCGATCCGGAGAAAGTCAAAGAGGCGTTCAACCTCCCTGACGACGAGACTGTCTATAACCTTCTCCCACTTGGATACCCCGCGGATGACTGCAAGCCCGGTCCGATGCATGCTTCCAGGAAACCACTGGATGAGACCGTCACCTTCCTTTAAAACGGGATGGGGCCGCTGGCCCCTTTCCCTTTAATAAAATACTGAGACCTTCTTTTCCACCGTGATGAGAATGGATGATTGATGAAGTTTCTCCTTTGCCTCGTCGCATATCTTATGGATATCGTCAATTGAAACTCCGACGAGAATGTACACCAGCGAATCCTCGTGAGTGACGGTTCCATCATCATAGGTGTATGCCCCGTTTGCCAAATAACGAGTGAGACCATCCGAATACTTCAGAACGATTTCGTCGATCCATTCCGCGGCTACATCAGGGTCGTAGTCCTCATGCGTTACTGAATCATTGAGCCCGATATACAGTGTGAATGCGTCCTCATCTCCACTGCCGCTGTCATCTAACATTACATGGATCACTAAACCTGCCAGAATGACCTCGATGGCAAGAATCACGACGATTATAGCAATGATATTCTTGTTTTCCATACTTAGTGAAGGTCAGTAGTAGAATATAACTGACCACCTTTATTACCTCAGGAATCGCTCCATTACCATGGACAACGCATTCCTGCATCCGCTGATTATGCTTTCCGCAGCGATAATCGGTCTGGTGGCAGGCTTGCTATTCGACTGCGGTGATGCATCGCAGCTCATAGAACCGTTCCTGATGGTCATGCTCTTCTCCGTGTTCATGTGCGTGAGCATACGTGACATAGGAAAGTCGTTCTCCAACAAACGTTTCACATTGTCCGCCGTCCTCATCAACTTCATCTGGACCCCTGTATTCTCCATAATCTTGGGGCTGCTCTTCACCGATATTGACGTAAGGATCGGACTGCTGATGCTGCTCGTAACACCCTGTACAGACTGGTATCTGGTCTTCACTGCTGCGGCAAAGGGAAATGTGCCTCTGAGCAGTGCACTGCTGCCTCTGAACCTCGTATTACAGATAGTCCTGATGCCCGTCTATCTTGTGCTGTTCTTCAACACGCAGATATCCATGGATATTCCTGGACTACTGACAAGCATGGTCATCGTCCTCGTAATCCCTCTTACGGCGGCGGTGATCGTAAAAGCACTGATGCCCAGACTGTCCCTGTTCGAGAGATTTGGGAATGCCATGAACAATAACGGGGACAATCTCCAGCTATTCTTCCTTTGCCTGGCGATCATGGCGATGTTCGCTTCACAGAGCGAAGAACTGATGGACAACCTGAATCTATTCCTGATGCTGATCGTGCCGTTACTCGCTTTCTTCCTGGTGAATTACATGGTCGCTGGATCCGTCGCCAGAGTCCAGAAGTTCGATACCGCCGATACCACATCGCTGATATTCACCAGCATGGCTAGGAACTCACCGCTGTCTTTGGCGATCGCAGTGGCCGCGTTCCCTGAATCCACATTGCTGCTTTTGGTGCTTGTAATCGCACCTTTGATCGAACTGCCTATACTCTCGATAACAGCTGGATACAGATTGAAAAAGTCAGAAGAAAGGGCCCGAAGGCCCTGAAATGTTTCTCACTCCTCAGGAGTATCTTCGTACTCTGAGAGATCCAGGTCCTCTCCTGCGAGGGATATGATCTGCAACTCCTCGAGCTTGTCGTCATCGACCTTGGACGGGGAACCGTCCAGGAGGGACACCGCCCTCTTGTTCTTGGGGAATGCGATGACGTCCCTGATGGAATCCTTGTTGAGCAGGATAGCGCATATCCTGTCGATACCGATGGCGATACCTCCATGGGGAGGTGCACCGTAACTGAGCATCTCGACGAAGTATCCGAAGTTCCTCTCGATCCTCTCGTCGTCCAGACCGAGCTTGTGGAAGACCTCGATCTGTTTCTCGGCGTTGTGGATACGGAGTGAACCGGATCCGAGCTCGTTTCCGTTCAGACAGAGGTCGAAACAGGCTCCTCCGACGTAATCGTCATCCAGATCGTTCTCGGGAAGGACGAACGGGTGGTGGAATGCGTCATACTTTCCGGACACGGGGTCGATCTCGAACATGGGGCACTGGTCCATCCAGAAGAATTGGAATTCGTTCTCGGGGACTAGTCCGAGGTCCTCAGCGATCTTCTTCCTGAGGAATCCTCCGCTCTCGTATGTTGCCTTCCAGGGTCCTGCGATGATGAATATCAGGTCCCCTTCCTCGGCACCCATGGTCTTCTTGATGTTGTCCAGGATCTCAGGTGTGAAGTACTTCACGATGTTGGATTCCAACTGACCGTTGACGCACCTCATCCATGTGAGTCCTCCCAGTCCGACCTTCTTCGCGTATGCGATGTAACGGTCGACATCGTTCCTTCCGACCTTGTCGCCGGCGACGTCCGCCTTCAGGTTGATACCTGCGACGATTCCGCCGTTGGCCAAGATGTTCTGGAAGATCTTGTAGGGAGCGTCCTTGACGACTTCTGTCAGCTTCACGAACTCGAGTCCGTATCTCATATCGGGCTTGTCGGAACCGAACCTCTCCATCGCATCGCGGTATGCGATGTGGGGGAAGGGAGTCTTGAGTTCCTCGTTGTACAATCCTTTCCAGATGTATGACATCAGCCCTTCCATCATGTCCTGGATGTCCTTCATGTCCACGAATGACATCTCTAGGTCCAGCTGTGTGAACTCGGGCTGACGGTCCTTCCTGGAATCCTCGTCACGGAAGCACCTTGCCACCTGGTAGTAGCGGTCCATGGAAGCGACCATGAGCATCTGCTTGAACTGCTGAGGCGACTGGGGCAGCGCATAGAACGTTCCGGGGTGTATCCTTGAGGGGACGATGTAATCCCTTGCTCCTTCAGGAGTGGACCTTCCCAGAATGGGAGTCTCGATCTCGAGGAAACCGTTCTGCTCGAGATACTGCCTGGCCAGGTGTACGAGCTTGCTCCTGAACACCATGGCCTGGATCATCTCGGTCCTCCTGAGGTCCAGATATCTGTACTTCAGCCTGGTGTCCTCGTTGGGGAGAACTCCCTCTTTCTGATCTCCGATCTCGAATGGAGGGATGGCACACGTGTTGAGCAGCTCCGCTCCGGTGATGAGAACCTCTATCTTTCCCGTGGGGTTCCTGGCATCCTCTGTGCCCTCTACCCTATTCCTAACGATTCCGTCGACGGATATGACGCATTCGCGTGTGAAGGTGTTGATAACCGCTTCAAGCTGCTTCGCATCTGTTCCTGCAGGGAGGTCCTCGGGGTCGAAAACGACCTGTGTTATTCCGTACCTGTCGGCGAGATCGATGAATTGTACTCCGCCGTGGTCCCTGGAAAACCTGACCCAACCCTGTAGGCATACCTTCTTTCCGAGATCGGAAATTCTTAGTTCACCACAGGTGTTTGTTCTTCTCATAAGAGCGCCTCTTACAATCGCACGCTACTAATATGGACCTATAAAAACAAAAGGGCACGCGTCAGTTTTCTGGTATCCTAAACCTTGTTAAATACTAATAAAAAGATTTGGTCATATGAGCATACCAAGCGGAAGAGTCACCGCACTGCTTGTCGTCGCATTTGCGATTTTTGGCTTATTGTCAGTGCCGGTCTCCGAAACAGATGCCGACCATATCGCCGAGATGGATGGCATCACAGTAACGGCTTCTACACTCGACCTGTCGGTCGAGTTGGGGGAAACCAGCGCAATCTACTTCGATCTGTATAACACTGGTTCGAGCGACCGTGTTGTATACATCGAACCGCTGAAGACCTACGGCGACATTCTCCTGACCTTTACAGAGAGCGAGGATGGATCCCCCGGAGACAGAACATATCTGAAAGGAGGGAGCAGCGGATACTTTAGAGCGAACATCTCCCCCTCCGTAGAATGCGATGTGGATGCATACGATTTCTCATTCAGATTCAGATCCCACGACCCGACGAACGTTTCACCTGACGAATCTGCAATTTCTTCAGTACCGATTAATATCCACGTAACCAATTCCAAAGGCATCTATTATGCCCAAGCGGACGATGTCTCGATCTCCTCCTCGATAGGCGTGATGGAGATCAACGCCGGCGAATCAGCCTCGCTGTATCTGGATGTCAAGAACACACTGAAGGATAGATCGATAGTCGTCTACGTCTACCCCGACGTCAGCAAAGAGATCTCAATAACGTTCCCGGAAGGGCAGAGAGTGCTCCTCAAAGCTGAAGAACTGGGCTACTGTCTGATGAACATAGGCGTCGACCAGTACGCTGAAGAGGATGATTACGACATTTCCTTCAAGATCATGATAAACGACCCTGAAAGGGGGATGGTCATCGAGTCTGATGCATCTAATGTACTTTCAGTGTCTGTCAAATCCGACATCATAAGCGATGACAACTACAACCGTTTCTTCGGATACTTCGAGAACGACCTGCCATGGATATTCGGACAATCCTGGTTCTCCGCTCTGATTACAATGATCGCTTTCATCTGCATGGCGTATCTGATCGGCCTGAAACTCATACCGCTGTTCGTGCGCAAGTATCTCAAGGAGGATGAGGAATTATGAAGTTCGATACAGGAAGGGCAATTTTCGTCCTCATCCTGATATTGGGGCTGGCCGAATGCGCACGCATTCTAGGTATGTCCCCCTACAGCATCACGATATTCAACTACATCGTGTACACAATAATGATGGTGATTTTCTGTTTCATCGTCCTGCTGGTCGCCAGACTGGTCCTGATCAGGATCCTTGGTTGGATAGACGACTCCACAACGGACGGGTCCAAATCGTCTGTGTACCCGATCCTATCGGTCATGATGAATCTGGTGATCATCCTGTCATTTACCTACGTTATCATGGACAACTTCGGAGTCAATCTGATGGTCATCGTCACCAGTTTGGGAATCGTGGGATTAGCAATCTCATTCGGTGCCCAGTCCACTCTGCAGCAGTTCTTCAGCGGATTCGGCATCATGCTCACGCGCAGTCTGAAGACCGGCGATGTGGTCCGTCTACGCGACAGCGATACCAGGCTGATCGTTCAGTCGATTGGTATGATGACGACCACTTTCATGAGTATGGAGAACGCAGAGATAGTCATCATGCCGAACGATGTGGTCGCACAGTCCGTGGTCCGCAACATGACGGCTGATGCCAAGAGCTACTGCATAGACCTCATCATGCACTTCAAGGTCGAAAGCATGGACCTTGACGAACTCTATGAACTATTGAAGTCCTCCGCATACGGCGTGGACCATATCGTGATCGACGGAAGTCTGCCCAAACCGAACGTCCAGTTCATGGAATTCGACCAGGACGGAGTGAGGACAAAACTTCAGGCATACCTGGACGACGTCCACTACTATGACGACGTGGTCAGCGACCTCATAAGGAATGTCTCCAGAACGCTGCGCGAACATGGAATGCTACCCAACGGAGGTCCCGACTTCTACATAAGGGATGAGAAGAGAGCAACGGCAATGGAGGCGAAATCATGATCTCCGACAAATCCAAGATAGTCCTGGTAACGGTCACCCTCGTGGCCTGTGTGGTGATTGCGCTCTGTGCGAACACCGGCGAGGATGAGAAGACAGGCCCGGTTTCGGGGGCCTCTGCAGAAGGATTGTGGCATCAGACAGAGACGAAGGGTTACTACGACGGAGCGAAGATCACGACCACATTCGCGTCGAACGACCTGACCATTCGTGAATACACGGAGTACACGGCTGACCCGAAGCACTATCTAATATGCTCCCAGAGAGGGTATGAATTCCTGGCATTCCGTGCCGGGGACCGTATAATGTGGAGTTACGAGGCTGAGAACGGGTCGTTCCTGAGCATCTCCACCTGCTACGGCGAATGCATCGTGGTAAACGAGATATTCATATCTAAAAGCTCGACCTTGCAGACATACATCAGTTCAAGCGTGTATACCAAGAACAACATAGTCCCGACATGGCTGGATTGGGATTACCAAATCCCCCATCAGAAATGGGTTCTCCATGACGGAGGCGCAGTGTCCGACACCACGACAGCTGAGCTCAGAGGTAAGAGCCTCTACATGCTGGAGAACAGCGGCCCGATATTCAAGGGCGAGATGGAGCAGTCTGTAGGTACGGCCATCTCCACCAAGTCCCTGTCTGGAGTCATCATAGATTTCGACAAGACTACAGGATATCTCCTGGCGCTGGTGCTCGATGACACCGACATCATGTGGAGCCTCACCTACAACGGAAGCACCATAACCATGTCGGCAGTGGATCAGTCCGATACCGCAAGCATCGCGGGACTGATCTCGGGCCAGAGGAATTACACCCAGGTCTATGATGCCTCCTTGCCCAAAATAGAGAAACCTGTGTTCACGACAGGCATGGATCTGGAGTTGATCGACACCACCGTCTTCACGAAAGCAGGGGTCTCCAAACTCGGCGCGACGGGAACCGTTTCGTTCGAAAGGACCTACGGCACTGCCTTCTACACCCCTGGACACTTCATAGGGGTCTATGGCAAATATGATGTCAAGATGTACGGTTTTTCGATGCATACGCAGGCTCCGGCAGAATACTTCGTATACTGTGTCTTCCAAGGACTGGTGGATGGCAAGGTCCCCATGACCGGAGGAGGTTTCGGAAGCTACAATTCGGAAACGGGAATAATGGTCTTCGCAATCATGACCGAATCCAACGGCACCCCGGCCATTGTGGAATTCATCTACCGCAACACGTCGATAGGATAACCCCGATACGCCGGGAGGCGATCCTGTGTCTCTGTGCAGGGGACACAGGAAACCTTTTCCAAACGACTTATTTTTATTACTCGGACCTGTTCGTCCGGACAGATACGATGACTGACGAGATCTTCAGACATGACGGATACATTTTCGATTTCGAGGCGCACGTAGTCTCCGTTAACGGAGACGATGTTATTCTGGACTGCACCGCGTTCTACCCCGGAGGGGGCGGACAGGTCTGCGATACGGGAATGATCCGCAACTGCAAGGTCACAGAGGTCTTCTACAACAAGGACAACGATATCGTTCACAAGTGCCCGGGTAACGACCTGAAGGTCGGGGAGATCGTCTGGTGCCAAGTGGATTGGGACAGACGCTACGATCTCATGCAGGGGCATACCGGCGAACACCTTCTGTTCGGTTCGCTCCAGAGGCAGTGCGAGGGGCTCGGCATCGTGAAGATCTTCATCTCCCCCGAAACGAAATACGTCATCGTAAACCAGGACCTCACCTGGGAACAGATCAGGGCCGCAGAGGACTTTGCCAACAAGGCTATAGCGGATAACCTCTCCATCACCCACAGCATCATGGATAGGGACGACCCCGAGCTGGAGAAGGTCAGGATCAAGCTGGACAGAATCGGCGAGGATGAGGAGATAACGGTCATCGCCATAGGGGACATCGACTATTCCGCTTGCAGCGGAGTGCATGTGATGGAGACCTCCGAACTGGGAATGCTTGTGGTGGACCGCAAGGTCAAATCCGGTAAGGACGGTTATGAGATTCACTTCAAGGTCGGGGATGCGGCAAAGAAGGCCGCCATCGGCCTTTCCAACATTGCCCTAGAGGTCATCGATGTCATCGGATGCAAGAACGAGGATGCCGCTAAGGCCGTAGCCAATATGAAACACGGTTCAGAACTCAAGGACAGACTCCTCAAGGATGCCACCAAACAGATCGTGAAGAATCTGGCGTCCGAGAACGTCAACGGAACGGAGATATACGCCGCCATCATCCCCGGAGGGGACAGGAACGTACTGAACGACACCATGGAATCCATCAGGTCCAAGGGAGGCGTTGCTATATTTGTGTCCGTATCGGAGACGCTCTCGGTGATGCTGGCATCCGGCTGCAAGGCCGTAGACTGCAAGAAGACCCTGGGCGATGTTCTTTCTCAATTCGGAGGAAGGGGCGGAGGCAAACCGGACTTCTCCCAGGGAGGGGTCCCCGATACATCAAAAGCTGACGATGTGCTAAAAGCTCTGAAGGAAGCGGTCGTGTCTTCGCTATAAATATAAAATAGGACTCAATGAGGGAGTAATATGGGCGGAATGAAGATCAACCCTCGCCAGATGCAGAAGGCCATGAAGCAGATGGGCATCAAGCAGAACAGCATCAACGATGTTGTCGAAGTTGTCATCAGGACAAAGACCAACGAGATTGTCCTCAAGGGTGCTGATGTCGTCTGCGTCGAGATGGGAGGCTCCAAGAGCTATCAGATCTCAGGCCCCGAAACCGTCAGACCCCTCAGTTCGGGCGGTCAGGAGGAATCCGCACCTACAGTCGATTTTGCCTCGTCCGATGTGGACCTTGTCATGAGTCAGACAGGATGCGACAGGGAGAAGGCCATCGAGGCCCTCACAGCCACTGACGGACAGCCTGCAGAGGCGATCCTCAAGATCATGACAGAGTGATACCATGTGTCTAGCAATTCCCGGTAAGATTGTGAAGATCGAGAACGATATGGCGGACGTCGATTTCGGCGGCGTCACCAGGAAGGCCAACGTATCCATGGTCGAGGCCGAAGTGGGCATGTGGGCCGTCATCCATGCAGGATTCGCCATCCAGATAATGGATGAGGAGGATGCTCAAGAGACCATCAGGCTCTGGAACGAGGTCCTCGACAGCGACAAGACCACATACTGCTGATCACTCCACATCATAATCGATGTTGAATGCATTCAGGATACGGAACTGAGTGTCGCTCAGTTCGGTTTGCAGAGGTTTCTTCAGTTTCGGGACGCTGACCGTCTTGATCGATCTCAGCTCAGCGATCAGCTCCTTATAGGTCAGCGTCTTGTTCAGCTTCTTATCGTTCATGATGTTCTCGGATGCCATCCTCAATATCAGCGCTATGAACTGGATGAAGATACGGCTCAGATGATTCACTTCGCTGAAAAGGTTCAACGATGCGCTGTCGTACTCGTTGTACATGTTCTCGAACATATTGGTGATGGTCCTTCTCTGGATGAATGGGACCATCGCAGTCGACGGATTCCTGGTGAAATTTGAAATGATGGCCGAATAACCGAGGAACTTGTTGTGGTGAAGGATGGCCTCACTGTTGTGCTCGACGACGGTCTTTCCATTCTCCTCGTTCACGATCAGATAACGATCGTACAGGTCCTGATGGATTTCGTTCTCCCTCCCAGTTTCCAATTCGTATTTGCACATGTTGACTATGGAGATGAATGTGGACAGATCTCCTACGGCCTTGTTCGGATCGAAGAAGACGTGGACATAGAACTTCTTCCCGTTCACATGATGCATGTACGTCTCGATGAACAGCGGGGTACCGAACAGGGTCCTGTAGTTCTCAGGATTGGTCATCGTTGGTTCGGCCTTCTCTATGATCTCGCTGACGAATTCATTGTCTGGACGGGTACGGACGATGAGGTTGCTCTTTGCATACGCAATCAAGGACGGATCGATCGGTTCGCCCAACTCCTCATCCAAGAATGAGGATAGCTTCGTGAAACTGGCGGGAGTGACATCGTAATCCCCGAATTTACGTCCGGTAGCCATGTTCGATAATTGATAGCATAATGGCGTGTTGCCCTTGGTCGCGAAGTAGATGTCCATCTTCATCCTGTTGCTCAGACTTCCCAGCTCTATGTTTTGTGTTCTGATGTAATCGGATATGTTGTAGTTTGTTTCATTGAAATCGATTGACGTCACATATGTTTCATCAGGCTGTAAGCGTAGCCTCCATAACGTGAAAAATAGGGAAATCCCATTGGATGAGATGCTTCCAAGAAGTTCGTTGATCACGTTAGGAGTAAGCGGCTGATTGTAGGGAGTCTTGTTGTTTATCGACCATTGCTTACAGAACTGTAACTCCCCGCCTTCCGCGGCGAGATAGTATGCGACGGACATTATCTTCTTCCAATTGTCTGGGAAACACAACGATAATGTCTCGGACAGGCTGATGTTCTTCGAAATATTATCGAACATGTCGCAGATGAAATGGCCTTTGACCCTCGGATACTCCTTCGTCCTTGCCTTCCTGTTCGGAACAATCTCTCCCGTTTCAGGATCTAGGTGGCCTATGCACTTTCTCTTGTTTACACACTTCTTCTTTTCAGGATCCCAAACTGATTCGTTAAGATAAGCATATATAGTATTGGTCTTCAAATTCCGAAGGTAAACAATGGAAGACATTATGATTTGTATAATATTTGTATTATACATATATGTTTCCATTTATACATAGGCCTTAACATGTGTTAATATTTGGCTTAAACCCCTGTTATTTTGCTAGCCAGCAGTTTGATGACTGAATCAATATTTTTTGGGGATGGATGAATGTATCATCCAGGATGTTTTAACCAAACTTTTATAAATGTTATAATCTGCATTCAAAGGTTTGATTTTGAAACGGGTTATAAAGTATCCTTGCTTTGATACATCCAACCTAACAAAGGTGGTAAAATGCTAAGTAAGGAAGGAGCAGATTTCACAAAGGTCCTCAAGCGTTACGATGTGGACATGCAGGTCACATTGACGCCCGAGGAAATGGCAGAGAAGATGTTACCTACAGATGAGGTTTTCAGGAAGGTAGCAGAAGAAGTTCTTCACATGAAATTCAAGACAGTAGGACCTACTGTTATGGAGGCTCTGAAGGTCAGGGAGC
>JAEEGH010008090.1_pt1 | contig 25015 bp, 22 predicted proteins | sample 9134181 | NCBI WGS metagenome assembly JAEEGH01 (sample SAMN16246544, study PRJNA631951) | gut metagenome | biome: gut microbiome; feature: rumen; material: DP-attached | host: Bos | place: Iran: Karaj | collected 2018-10
GTCCGACCTGCACGATGCTGCGTGCGCGTGCTGCAAACCCTACCGTTGCCTTGAAAAGTGTCCTCTGCGCCAACTGACGTTCGGTCTTTGCGTCGTTGTAGTGCGCCGGCTTGGAGCGCACACACATCCTGCCGCGCCACTCATAGCCTATGACATTGCCTATGCGACCGCTAAAACCAATTGAAAATAAATCATTTACTCTTGCCATAATACTAACTTTCAGGTGTTATAACTGTGTTTTCTTTCTATCATAACGCAACCAAAGCCCTATTATTGTTTACTGAAATAAAATTTCATAAAACTTTGGTAAAACTTTGAGTAAACTTTGATAGGAATATGGTATGTGGAAATCAGCGTGTTGAGGCGAGGCAAAAACAGGGTGTTTTTGGTGTTTTTGTACAGAAGTCACACCGCATCTCAAGTACATTATCAAAGTATAATGACCGAATTGGGTTGAGAAAAGGACGCCCGGGAAAGTGCCGACGGCACTTAATCTTATTAACCCACACGAAACAAAGTGCCGTGTGGGGGCTTTTGCAACACAGAGGTTTCTGCGTGTCGAAGACACGCTACATTTCAAGTATCTCATTGTAGCGTGTCTTCAACACGCTAACAATAGTGATGCTCATTAGACCCCACACTGCGCATATCGCTTAGTGTGGGGTTAATAGGATATTGTGCCTTCGGCACATAGGCACCATTTGTTCTGTAATTAATAGACGCACTATTATCAAAGCCTGATGGCCGATTTGGGCTAAAAAAATCCATTCTGCAAGGGTTGCGCTGCGCTCCACCCCTGCCTATGTTCCGTCGCCCCTTCGGGGCTTTTTGAATCCGTGTTGATCCGAACAATCCGCGTTCAAGAAACTACACTCCGTACATATACAGAGCTTCTATTTTCCGCTCTCACCGCAGCGCCAGCTTTCTTACCGCCGTGCCTCGCGCGGTGTGGATGGTAACGGTATAGATTCCAGATGGCAAGCCTTTGAGGTCGAGTTCCATAGTGCTGCCCGTGCCTTTGCATTCTTTCACCTTGCGACCTCTCAGGTCATACACCGCTGCATCTATCAGTGCGCCTTCCGCCGTTATATGCACTATGCCGTCGGTGGGGTTGGGGGCAAGGGTTACGCCGTCGTCCCTACAGGTCATAATGGCTGTCGTGTCGCCGCCCGAGGTGTCGGGATGGTACTCGAAAAAGGCCGTAAACATAGTGTCGCATACCAGCGTGATAGTGCGCGGATTGGCGGTGTCGCCGTCGTTCCATCTCTCAAAGGTGCAGTTAGCGGCAGGGAATGCCGCTATCATCAAAGTGTCGCCGCACTCGTGAGGACCGCTTTCGCTCATCGTGCCCCAATATGGGTTGTTGGCAAGCAGTATTAGCGAATAGTACGGCCTTGAAAACCTCACCGTGTCGCTCCACGGCCGCCATACCGACATTGAGTCGTCAAAACAACATTGGGCGCGCACTCGGAAGGCCCAGGGGTCGCCATAGTTGAGTCCGGCAAGGGTGAAACAGGTGTCCGTCGTCTCGACAACGGAGTATTCCGACAGAGGTTGGTTGGCGCGTCCATAGGCGACTTGGTATAGGCAATGCCCGTTGGTGTCGCTCCAGTGCAGCGAGAAAGTGCGAACTGCCGTATAGTCAGCCTTCGGTGCCCCGATGCCGCCGCAAGCCAAAATCCGCTCGTGACGTATACGAACAGTGCTGTCTATAATCGGGAAAGCACCAGGGAAAAATGAAGGTGCACCTTTTTCACAAGACACTCTCTCTGTTACCTTAAAAGATTTACACATTCCGGTTCTATTTATAGTTGCGTATCTGTAATAATGTGTTGTAATTAAAGAAGTATCGATTTTTTTATGGCCAAAAGCAACAGAGAACCGCGAACTGTCAATATAATATCCTTTGTCAAAATACACTTCATATATAGGAAGCATTGTGTCGCGAATTTGATAGGGATTATATTTTATATACTGCAAATACATACGGTTTGCTATTGAAGTAACAGTATCTACTCTTATTGAATCTACCGCTGCACATCCATCATTGTCACGATAAAGAAACACATAATACCCGGAATCCGAACAGATACTGTCCTGTAATAAAACGGCTACACCATAAATTTTCGTTCCTTCTGCCTGTATGGGAAAATTGTTTCCGATACGTTGTGTATCATAATATGATGGAGGAAGAGCTGTCACAAATCCAGCAACCATAGCCAGTTGTGGAATAAGATACCCGTTGGTGTCTTCAAGGTGAAAGTCGAATTGGGCTTTAATATTTGTGCCGATTGCACATAGCAAAAAAACAACAATGGTTTTTTTCATAATAGTCAGAATTCAAATTCGGAACAGGGATGGCTGATTGGTGTTAAGTTTTTTATTTCTGGTGGGTCATATAAATTAATGTACGAGCAAAAGCCTTGTAAAACATCAATGTCTGTTCGTTTTAAAACAGGTGGAAAAGTATAAACATTAATGTGCCCTGTTGCATTGCAGTCAGGATTGGCACTTGTCGGGTGGCTTGTTTTTTTCAAAAACCAAAGAATTGGTCCCCCAAGCAGGAAATGATCGCCGTTGACAACATCATTTTCACTCATAATATACTGTATTCAAGGTTATTGATTACTAACAGGCAATACAAATATACTTGTATACGATGCTGCAAAGGTATGAAGAAATGTTTTATAATGCAAGAGAATTGAAAAAATAATAGTGTAGAATTATTTTTTTTCGTAAACCCTACACAAAGCGATGGGCGCCGTGGAGGGCTTTTGAGATTAAGTGCCGACGGCATTTTTGCAGACGTGCTTTTACATTTTTAAAGGCGCGGCAAAATATTTTTATAGATAATAATAAAAAGCGTCATTCTGCGTTTAGAGGCAAAACGAAACTGATGTCAGATATAATAAATATATTGCCCGACAGTGTTGCCAACCAGATTGCGGCCGGTGAGGTGGTTGACCGTCCAGCGTCGGCAGTGAAGGAGCTTTTGGAGAATGCCCTCGACGCGGGTGCCACTGAGATACAGCTGATTGTGAAGGATGCGGGGCGCACTTTGATACAGGTTATCGACAATGGATGCGGTATGTCGGACAGCGATGCAAGGCTTTGTTTTGAGCGTCACGCGACGTCGAAGATCCACAAGGCCGACGACCTCTTCGCCATCCACACGATGGGCTTCCGCGGCGAGGCATTGGCCTCGATAGCGGCTGTGGCTCAGGTGGAGATGAAGACGCGCCAGTGCGACAGCGAGTTGGGCACGGCGATAGAGATAGAGGGTTCGGATGTCAAGTCGCAGTCGCCCTGCGCCTGCACCAAAGGCACTTCGATTGCGGTCAAGAACTTGTTTTTCAACATTCCGGCCCGACGCAATTTCCTGAAGAAGGACAGCATCGAACTTAACCACATAGAGGAGATTTTCAAGCGCATAGCGCTGCCTAACTACGGTGTGGCGTTCAGTTTCCACCACAACGGCCGTCTGCTTTACGACCTGAAGGCGGGTAATTTCGCACAGCGTATTGCCGGCGTGTTCGGGAGCACCAGCAAGGAGCGGCTCTATCACATAGAGGAGCAGACCGAGCCTGTCAAGATTTTCGGCTACGTTGGCAAGGCAGAGTACGCCAAACGCACACGCGGCGAGCAGTATCTGTTTGTCAATGGGCGTTTTATTAAACACCTTGGCCTGTCGGCAGCCATCGAGAAAGCCTACAGCGAGCTTATTCCCGAGCGCACCTATCCCGCCTATTTTGTGCTGCTTGAGGTTGATCCTCAGCGGCTTGACGTCAACATACATCCCACCAAGACCGAGGTGAGGTTCATCGACGAGAATATCATTTTCGCCATCCTGCGCGCCGCCACCAAGAAAGGTTTGGGGCAGTTCTCGCTTGCCAACGAGTTGGAATTCAATCCATCGACCGAGATAGACTTTACGCCGGCAGCCAAGGACTATGTGCCTCCGGAGCCCACGGTGGAGTATAATCCCAACTACAACCCGTTCAGGACAGAGCGCAGCGGCGGAGGCGGCACGACGCGAAGCCGCGACGAATATGAGCATTTCTTCGACTCGGGCAGCAAAGAGCCCGTCGTTGAACGGCTGCCGCTCGAGGCCGAGCCTGTTGCGGAAGTGAGCAGCAGTGCGTCGTCGGCTACACCGATCAACTATCTGAACAAGTACATTATCACAACAATGAAGTCGGGTGTGGTGGTGATTGACCAGCAGCGCGCACACGAACGCATACTATATGAGCGTCTGATGGCGTCGCGTGCAAGCGGGCGGGCCACGGCGCAGCAGCTGCTGTTTCCGGTGAACTGCCGCTTCAATGCGTCCGACAGCGAGCTCCTATCCGAACTGCTTCCCGACTTTGAACAGTTGGGATTCCTGATTGCTCCGCTGGGGCAGAATACATACGTCGTCACAGCAACACCGGCCGATGTGAAAGAGTCGGAGTTGCAGAGCCTTCTGGAGCAGACTCTGAGCGACTATAAAGGCAATATGATGCAGAAATTCAGCGACCGCGATGCGTCGATATGTTTGAGTGTGGCCCGTCAGATGGCATTGCCGTCGGGAGTGCCGCTGAAGCCCGAGGAGATGCAGCAGTTGATAGCCGACCTGTTCAGCTGCCAGGCGCCCAATATCTCGCCTTCGGGCAAACGGACGATGTTTATTCTCGGCGAGCAGGAGTTGGCAGAGAAGATGAGGGGGTAGGCATTACAGGCAAGTTAGGCAAATTAGGTTTTATTGAGTAATGTAACAAAAACAAGACGATAAAAGGATGTCACAACAATATTCACCACAGGGTTTCAGGATGCTGCCGACAGGCGTGAAGCATCTTTTGATAATCATTGTACTGTTTTATTTGGCAGCACTTGTGTTTCGCAGTTCGCTGAATGTGGACCTCGACGAATATCTGGCGCTGTACTTCATAGGCAGCGATATGTTCCGCCCGTGGCAGTATGTCACTTATATGTTTATGCACGGCAGCTTTGAGCATATCTTCTTCAATATGTTTGCGTTGTGGATGTTCGGCTACATCTTGGAAAACTTCTGGGGCACGAAGCGTTTTGTGATATTCTACCTGTTGTGCGGCATCGGCGCAGGTTTGGTGCACTCGGCGGTGATAGGTCTGACGTCTGCTCCGGTACTGGGCGCCATCAACGACTATGCCGCCAACCCGTCGCCCGACGCCTTGCTGCAACTCTATAACGACCATTTCCAGAACATTATCAATCCGCGTTGGGTGACAGAGGTGACAAATGCCTGGCGCAACGGTATGTCGGGCGATTTCGGCTATGAGACTACCAATGCGTTGATGCAGGTCTATAACGAACGGATTATCGGTGTGCCCACGGTGGGTGCCTCGGGAGCCGTTTACGGCATCCTGCTTGCCTTCGGAATGATGTTTCCCGAGGAGCGCATCTATCTCTACTTCCTTGTTCCGCTGAAAGCCAAGTGGTTTGTTATTGGCTATGCCGCGATAGAGCTGGTGACCGGTGTGCTGGGCACGAACGATGGTATCGCACACTTTGCGCACCTTGGCGGAATGCTGGTGGGCCTGATACTGATTTTGCTGTGGCGCAAGCACGACCGCGACAAGTACTGGCAGAACAATGGATAGGAAAGGTCTTCTGTACGGCCTGCTGTGCTATTGCATCTGGGGCCTTTTCCCGCTCTACTGGCGCCTGTTGGAGAGTGTTGACAGCTTTGAGATTCTGGCACATCGTATGCTGTGGTCTGGAGTTTTTATGGTGACGCTTTTCTGCGGCATACGCAAGGTACGCCTCAAGGACCACATAAAGCATCCGCGCCAATATCTGATGCTGCTGCTTACAGGGGCCCTGATTTCGTTCAACTGGGGCCTTTACATTTGGGCTATCAACCACGGCTATATTCTGCAGAGCAGTCTGGGTTATTACATCAACCCGCTGGTCAATGTGCTGTTGGGCTATCTGTTCCTGCACGAGCGGCTGAACCGCGCGCAGACCGTGGCGTTGCTGATGGCTTTGGCCGGAGTGCTCTATTTTACAATAGACTACGGGCAGTTCCCAATCATATCGCTTGGACTGGCCTTCAGCTTCGGCATATACGGTCTGCTGAAGAAGAAGATGGGACTGAACGCTACGCCGGCGCTGACCGTGGAGACGATATGGATGATGCCGGCGGCACTGGTTTACATCACATTGCTATGTGCCAACGGGCATTCGGCCCTGAATAGTTTCGACTGGCTGACGTGGCTGTTGCTGCTTCTTGCCGGCGCGGTTACGGCCATCCCTTTGCTGCTGTATGGCAAAGCTGCAGAGAGGATTACGCTGACAGCGCTGGGTTTTCTGCAATACGTCTCCCCTACCGGCCAGTTCCTTATTGGTATCTTTGTCTATAAAGAGAGTTTCACCACAGCCCATATCGTTTGCTTCACCTGCATCTGGATAGGACTGACAATATTTACGATAGATATTGTGAGGCGGCTGCGTGCGTCGCAGGCTACAAGCTCAAGGACATAATCAGCGTTACGTAGTTGAGATAGTTCTCGAGGCCACAGCGTTCGCAGGTGTCGAGTGGGTCGTGGTAGCCACCGAAGCGTTGGCCCATAGAGAGCAGGAAGAGGGCTGGCATACGCTGCGAGAAGAAGTAGTGGTCGCTGTTGGGGCGGTTGGCACGGCGGCGAATTTCGGGTGCAATCTGCAGTGCTTCATTTAGTTTTTCGAGCCGTTCGACGTATGGCTGGGTCTCGGGTGCATCGCCGTTAAAGACCATTATACCTTCGTTGCCGCCGCAAAACATATCGATGTTGATGAGGAGGCGAACCTTTGAGAAGTCGAACACAGGGTGTTCGTAGGCATATTTTGAACCACGCAGTCCGGCTTCCTCGCCGCTGAAGAAGCAGAAGACGTGTGTGTAGTGAGGTTTGTCGCCCATTGCAGCGTTGGCGGCAGTGACCCGTGCGATGTCAAGGACGGTGGCGACACCGCTGGCGTTGTCGTGTGCGCCGTAGAAGACGATGCTGTCGCCCATAGTGCCAAGATGGTCGTAGTGGGCAGTATACACAATCATTGTATCTACCTCGCCGGGGATGTAGCCGTAGACGTTCTGCGTGAGGTACGCTGGGTGGAACTGAGTGAATATCTCGCAGTTGATTTTCTTTACTTTCTTTGGCATTGCAGAGGGCAGGACTTCGATATAGGCATATCCGTGCTCGTAGTCGGAGTAGGCCGGCGAGCAGGTGTTGAGCTCGGGCCAGGCAACGATGAGCCCGCGCGAGTTGAAAGGATTGCGCTTTTGAAGGGCCTTGGCAGCATTAAGTATGTCCTTTGCAGTGCCCAGGCTGGAATAGTACCAAGGGCTGAGGTCGATATAGATGAATACATCCTGAAGCAGGTTGTTGTTCTTTTTCAGGAATTTGCGTAGAGCATTGCTGTCGATGAGCACTTCGGCAGGGACGGTCAGAACCTTGAAGTCGCCCCAACTGGAACGCGACCAGGAAGGAACGCGGAATTGCGTGAAGGGCTTGAGCTTCTGTCCGTCGACGGTGAGGGACAACGGGCCTTCCATCGAATAGACACTGAATGTGTAGGGTTGGAAGTAGTTGTCGACAAGAGGCTTGATCTTATGGCGTCGCAGCTCGCCACGGATGAATACGGCAGCGATGCTGTCGCCTCGGAAGGAATAGCCGCGGCCGTGGAAAGCATCGGAGGTGAGCTGTCGCAGTACCTGCCGCATATAGTTGGTGTCCTGTGCACTGAGTGTCAGTGTTGAGGCAAGAAGCAGTGAAAGGAATAAGGCTTTTATTTTCATTGTAAATCGTTTTGTCAAAATCCGGGAAGACTGATGAATAATGTGGGCAGAATGAGCAGGAACCCGACGACGATAAGGAACAAGATGAATTTCCATACCCATTTGAGCCAGGTGGCGTATGGTATTTTGGCGATGCCAAGGCATCCGATGAGAACGCCCGACGTCGGGGTGAGCATATTGGTGAAGCCGTCGCCAAACTGGAAGGCCAGAACGACAGCCTGTCGCGAGATGTTTGTCAGGTCGGCGAACTGTGACATAATAGGCATTGTGAGCGCTGCCTTTGCCGAGCCTGACGGCATTATGATGTTGAGCAGTGTCTGAAATGCATACATTGCGCCCATAGAGGTGATGTCGCCGGCTTTGGCGAGTGAGCGAGTGAGGCCGTAAAGGATGGTGTCGATGACTTTGCCGTCGCGCAGGATAAAGATTATTCCGCTGGCAAGTCCGACGACAAGGGCTGCGGAGAGGATGTCTTTGCAGCCAGCGAGAAAGAGCTTGGCGAGATTGTCGGCACTCTGGCTGTCGGCGATGCCTGACAACAATCCCATAGCAAGGAAGAGGGCGGAAATCTCCATCACGTACCAGTCGTAGCCAAGCACGCCAACGACAAGGTAGAGTATGGTGAAGACCAATATGTCAAGTATGAAGAAGTGGACCGACTTGCGGAGGGCGATGAAGCCTGTCAATATGAACAGGGCGGCAAAGACGGGGAACAAACAGATATTGGAGCTGCCGCTGCCAATGGCAATAGCCGTCACGGGATAACGGACAGCGCACCATACCATTACTGCAGAGAGCAGGATATATACTATCCAGGCGATGCGAGGGGTATGATAGACGACCTGTGTTTCAGCCTGCTGCTGGGAACGCTCGCGCCAGTAGGCGTCAAGTTTATATACCGGAGACTTCTCGGGATGCTTCTTGACGTGTTTTGCATAGAGTAAGACAAACGTTATGCCGATGATTGTGAGTATTATCCAACAGAAGAAGCGGTATTCGAGTCCGGAGAAGAGCTGCAACCCTGCGATGCCCTGTGCAATGCCGATGGTGAATGGATTGAGCATAGCGCCGGCAAAGCCTATGTGTGCTGCCATATAGCACATACAGACGCCTACGATTGAGTCGTAGCCCATCGAGATGGCCAGCGGGACAAAGATGACGACGAAGGCTATTGTCTCTTCGCTCATACCGAAAACGGCACCAAAGAGGCTGAAGAGTATCATTATCAATGAAATGATAATGTTCTCCACGCCTATTTTATTGAATATTTTGTATTTGTTGAGGCGCTGGACACGTTTGAGAAAAGCCATTACACCAATGTCGATAGCGTGACTGTTGTTCAGAATCCAAAAAGCGCCGCCAACCATCAAGATGAATATGATGATGTCGGCTTTGTCGCAGAAGCCCGAGAAGAGCGAGGAAAAGACCTGCCACGTTTGTGGCTGGCTGTCGACGTAATGGAATGAGTCGCTCTGCACGACTTCACGTGTGGACACGGTGCCGTCGGCATTGGTGACGGCGATGCTCTCTCTAACAAATTCGCCGCCCGGGATTAACCAAGTTAGCAGGGCGGCGAACAGTATTAGAAAAAAAACGATTGTAAATGTGTGCGGAATCCGCTTCATAGTTTGGCTAAGCAGTCGGTTACGTTTTTTTCGATACGGGCTTCGACATCGGTGCAGTCGTCGGCTTTAACGAATTTCTCGCCGGTGATGTGCTCATACAATTCGATGTATCTGTCTGTTATTGAGTTGACAATGGCGTCGGTCATCTCGGGGACTTTCTGCCCTTCTTTGCCTTGGAAACCGTTCTCCATCAGCCATTCGCGCACAAACTCTTTGCTTAGTTGACGCTGGCGTTCGCCTTTGGCTTGACGCTCTTCGTAGCCATCGGCATAGAAATAGCGTGACGAGTCGGGCGTATGGATTTCGTCGATGAGGTATATTTTGCCGTCGCGTTTGCCAAATTCATACTTTGTATCGACAAGGATAAGTCCTTTTTGTGCAGCTATTTCGGTGCCACGCTGGAAAAGCTGCAGCGAATACTTCTCGAGCTGGTCATAGTCCTCTTGCGAAACAAGGCCTGTACTGATGATTTCCTCGCGTGAGATGTTCTCGTCGTGTCCTTCGTCGGCCTTGGTCGTCGGGGTGACGATGGGTGTGGGGAATTTCTGATTCTCAACCATTCCTTCCGGTAGCTTGATGCCACAGAGGGTTCGGTTGCCGGCTTTATATTCGCGCCAGGCTGAGCCTGCAAGATAGCCACGGACAATCATTTCCACGCGGAAGCCCTCGCATTTAAGACCGACCGTCACCATCGGGTCGGGAGTGGCAAGTTTCCAGTTGGGAACGATATCTGCTGTGGCGTCGAGGAATTTGGCAGCGATTTGGTTGAGCACCTGACCTTTGAATGGGATACCCTTGGGCAATACAACATCGAAAGCCGAGATACGGTCGCTGACAACCATTGCCATATATTTGTCGTCGATATTATATACATCGCGTACTTTGCCCACATAGAGGCTTTTCTGTTTCGGGAAATGAAAATCGGTTTTTACTATTGCTTGCATAGTCTATTGTTTTACATTTAAATGTTAATATTATTCATCAAGTTTGTTGGCAAAGAAAGTGAAGTTGACTTTGCCGTAGGCACGGTGTTGCCAGAAGTGGGGATGGTCCTCAAACGAATACTCTTTGGGGTGTTCGAGAATGAAAACGCCGTCTTCTGTCAGCACATCGCTTTGAAAAACGATGTCGGGTAGGTTTGGCAAATCCTGAAGTGCATAAGGCGGATCGGCAAATATCAGATCAAACTTCTTGTATGCTCGTTTCAGGAGGTCGAATACATCGGCACGTACAACGCGTATATTGCTGATATTCATCTGGCGCGCCGCTGATTTGATGTATTCGGTACAGGCGTTGTTGATGTCTATGCTTGTAACGTCCTTGGCTCCGCGCGAGACGAACTCAAAACTTACCGCTCCCGTCCCTGCAAAAAGGTCCATTACCGTCACCTCCTCGTAGTCGACATAGTTGTTCAAGATATTAAACAGGCTCTCACGTGCCATATCCGTGGTTGGACGGACAGGCAGGTTGGCTGGTGGGTTCAGACGACGTCCCTTGAGGCTACCGGCAATGATGCGCATAAACTACGACAATATTAAAGCGTGACGATAAGCAGGTATGTGTTGCATCTCCGGTACTGTGAGCGCCAACTGGCGACCGGTATAGAGCGCCACATTGGGGAAGTAGCTTCTGAGGCTTGCAAAACGCTCACGGTCAACGTCACCGCACACGGCAGTCAGCATCGCTGCATCTTCCAGATGGAACTGCTTTGTGAGGTTAAGGGCGTGATACAGTGTCTCGTCCCAGTTCTCACAGCTGAATGTGTTGGAGATCTGGAGCTTTTTATTGCAGAATACGGCAAAGTCGGTCTCTTCCGGACGGACGTTCATAAAGAGAACGGATTTCATATCGCTGCTTTCCAAAAGAGTCGGATTGACCATCTTGCTGTGTTGGCAGCGAACCTTTAGCCCGGGAACGGCAATCTTGAATGCCGAAACAACATTGTTGTCGGCACTGAAGACTAAATATGCCTTGATAGCATCGTTGTAGTCGACATTGACGCTGCATCCTGTAGCGACGGTGCAAAGAGCCTCGAGATACTCACGCTGTTTCTTCTCGTCGTAAAGATGCTGCGGCACCCATACAAACTGTTGGCTGTAAAGCACCAGCTCTTTTTCCTTTAATCCAAACGGCTGGATGCGTTTCTCTGCCATAACCCCTTTGATATCGGCAATCAATTCCGACATAGGGGCGGCTGTGTTGCATTCCACTTCGCCGAAAGCGAGCAGTTCGTCGTGGATAGTGCTTATCGAAAAAGAAAATCCATTTGACGCAAGGCAAATGGATAATCTTTTTTCATACGATGCAACTTCTTTGTCTGACGCGATAAAAGAGTTGATTTTGTATGACATATAATTTGTTTTTATTCAAAGTTTCCTTCTACAACAGGAGCGGTGATGTCACCGACCTTCCAGCCGTTGAATTTGCCTTTCTCTTTCAGTTCGGCTTTCTTGTTGATTAACCACTGGGCATCGCTGCCGGTGAATAATTCGACAAATTTGCTGAAACCACCGTTGTTGCTCTTGTTTGTATAGTCGGCATAGAGATCGTCCAGTGTAACGTATGCCTCAAAGGTGGGCAGTTTGTCGCCAGCGCCGGAGAGTGAAGCAGCTACAGAGTCGGCTTTAAGGGTGAACTTGGTCTGTTTGTGAGTGTAAGGCACATAGATTACATCGGCCAGTTGTTCGTCGGTAAGGGTCAGTTTGCCATCCTCGCGCAGCTTGTCGAGAGGAACGACCTTGGCTTCCTTCTGAACAATCCAACCTTTACGGATAGCCTCTAATTCAGGCATATCATAAACCGAATCGGGAGCGTTTTCGGCTTTTTCTTTCTTCATAACGCGCTGTTCCTGTTTGTGGAGGTTGATGAGAAGAGTGTCAAAATCACCGCAATAAGTACCGAAGGCCTGCTTGTGAGCCTCTTCCAATGTACGAATCACTTTCAGTTTCTCACCACAGGCATCGCGACGTGTGAAGAACTCGGTTTCACGCTGCTGCGGACGGTTGACACAGAGGTAAATCATAATGACCAGGAACACAATCAAAAGCCCCAGTACACTTTTAAGGATAATAGATCCAGTTTTGCTCATTTTATTAGTATTTTTATGTTTATTTTTGCATTATTTGAATTTGCAAATATACGAATAATAATTCAATTGACAAATCACAATGTTCAAAAAAAAAGTTTTAATTTAGCAACGATATAATTGACAATTTTTTACAGCCACACCAATCGTTCTCGTTTTGCTCTCGGGCACTCTACTTTAATCCTCTTTTTTACGGGGCGAACGCGCAACTTTCGTTATTTTAAAGCTTGCTTTGTTCCAGATGGTGTATTGACACATTGCAGTCGAAGTTCTCGTGGATATACCTTGCAATCCGTTCTGCGCAATACACCGAACGGTGCCGGCCTCCGGTACAGCCGAAATTGATCATCAGCCGTGTATAGCCACGACTCATATAGCTTGTGACAGACTCGCCTACTATGCCGCGCACATAATCCAAATACCGCTCTGTTTCAGGATGCTGCTCAAAGAAGTCTATCACCGCCTGGTCGCGGCCGTTCAACAGTTTGTATTCGTCAAACAGGCCGGGATTCGGCAAGGCACGGCAATCGAATACATATCCGCCGCCGTTGCCGCTCTTGTCAAAGGGTATGCCTTTGCGGTATGAGAAACTGAAGATGCTGACGGTCAACTGCTCATTGGCATCTGAATACTCTTTCATCTCGGTAATCGACTGCCACACCGTCATAAGGTGCGGTATCTCTATCGGGAAGTCCACAGTCTCCAGCACCTTGCGCAGATTCCTTACGGCATACGGGATGCTCTTGACAAAATACTCTTTTTTCTCAATGACTCCTCTGAAGCCGTAGGCTCCCATCGCCTGCATCATCCGAGCCAGAACATATCCGTAGAACTTGTTTTTGAACGACTCTCTGTCGAATCCCTGCTTTTTGTCGTCGGCAGCCTCACGCTTGTCCATATAATACTCAAGCAGCTCTTTGCGCATCTCGTCGGGCACATCCGACTTGGAACTGTACAATAACGACGCAAGGTCGTATTGTGCTGCACCTTTGCGGGCTCCTTGGAAGTCAATGAAATACAGCTCGTCGTTATACAGCATTATGTTGCGTGACTGGAAGTCGCGATACATAAAGTAGCCGCAGTCCTCATCCAGCAGATAGTCCATAAACGTCTGGAAGTCACGTTCCAGCAGCTGCTCGTCGAAAGGCACGTGGAACAGCTTGAGGAAATAATATTTGAAATAATCCAAATCCCATTGTATAGCCTGCCGGTCGAAACAGGGCCGCGGATAGGCATTGCTGAAGTCGATGTCGCGGCACGCGGTCTGTATTTCAATTAGATTGTCTATCGCACGCTTGTATAGGTCGCGCATCTGTTCTGTAACGTCGACGCCGTTCGTCTTGCGCGACGCTAGGAAGGTGTATATAGTCACATTTCCAAGGTCCTCTTGGATATAAATGGTCCTGTCTTCGCTTATAGCATATACCTCGGGCACTTTGACGCCACGCTTGGCCATTTCCTTTGCAAAAAAGAAGAAAGCCTCGTTCTCTCGCACATCTTTGTTTATTGCGGCAATGCAACTCTTCGTTTCTCCTTCAAGTCTGTAATACAACCTGTTCGAGCCGTTCGCCGTTATCTGTATTTTGTTGAGGCAGGGTTCACCGGCCCATTGTTCAAACAATTCCTCCATTTTCAGTCTTTTATACCTTTTACAAGTCTTATCATTGCCACAATCAGTCCTGCCGCCGTCAGCAGCAGAGTGAACAACGGGAACCGCCCTTCCCTACCCTTGTCTATCGATACACCACCCCATACGGCGAAGCCTATTATGACAGCCATTTCTATACCCAGCGTGGAGTATCTTATCCAATTGTTCCAGTCGTTGTTCTTCAATGCAGTATCTCTTTGTTACTGCTCAACGGCCTCGTCGACCTGCTGTTCGTTGGCGCGCATCTCATTCTCTCTGCGCACCTCGTCAAGCATACGGCACGAACCGGTGAAGGTGGCGCCGGGCTCGATGCTCAGCCTGTTGATGAGTATGTCGCCTTTCACGTTGGCCGTGCTGTTGAGTGAGAGCAGTTCCTTGACGGATATGTTGCCCTCGACGCCGCCTATGATGTTGGCATTCTGGCACACGACGTTGCCTTTGATGAAGCCCGACTCGCCAACGACGAGTTTGCCGTTCAGTGTAATGTTTCCTTCGAGTGTACCGTCAAGACGGAAATCGCCTACGGCTGTAATACCGCCCTTGATTGTTGTGCCTTTGGCAATGGTGTTGATTGAACTTTCCATTTCTGCAAATTTAGCCATATTATTATATTTTACTTTAATTTTTTTTCTTGTAGTAATACTCATAGAACCGCTTATAGGCCTCTATGTTCTTCTGATTGTAAAAGGTGTTGTAGTTCTGCGTCGATATGCTGAAGACAGTGTAGTCTTTCGGGTTGTATTTCGACAACGGACCGCCGTCGAGCAGCAGGTGGGTCCTGTAGTCCTCTGCTTCCTGGGCGTTCTTGAAGCGGTGAATCGTCAGCATCTGCACCGTGTCGGTGAAAAGCAGCGGGCTGGCGCGATATCCGCTGTTCGAATAGTTCTGCATATTGAAGTCGGCAATGGCATACTGCAGCTGCGTGGCGACAATCTTCTTGTCGTCAATCAGCACCGCCACATAGTGCTGCATATTCTCTTTATAGCGGTACATACGGCTCTCCACGGGCAGTTCTTCTTCCGTGCCCGACCCGCTGCTGCCGGTTTGAGTGCTGGCCACATCCTTCACATTCTCGCGATAGCGCTTCTTGGCGGCCTCCTCGTCGTCGCTCGAAATCATATCGCCTGCCGACGTGAAATAGCCGGTGCGAAGGTATGACAGCTGCTCTCTGGCCAGTTCCACCAGGCGCGACGTGTCGGCATAGTCGGCAATGATGGTCTCAAACGCCATCGTCGCGGTGCTTGTGTCGCCCATCTGTGCCGAGGCCAGACCTTTCCAATACCTGAACTTACCCATCAGCGGCTGCTCGTTGTAGCGCCCGAGCGCCTCGTCGACGTGCGTCACCACATCGCGGTATTTCTTGCGGCGATAAAGGTTGTATACCGTCGCATATTCATTTTGAGCCACCTCGCTGCGCTTTATTATCTCCAAATAGTATTCGTCGTCGCGTATCATATTGGCATAGTCGCAGTCGGGAAAGCCCATCAAAACCATATCTTTATAGTAGTTTGCCTGCGGCGTGTTGCCCTGCTTGCTGTAGATGCGCCACAGCTGGTAGAAAGCCTGCACTATCTCGTCCGACTCGGGATAGTCCTTCGTCAGTCGCAGATAGCATTCCAGCGCCCTCTCCGTGTTTTCTATGCCGTCATAGTATATGTAACCGGCATTCAGCAGGCAGCGTGCTATCTCTTGGTGCATCGTGTCGCGTTGACCCTGGGTCTTGGGCAGGTCCTTCAGATAGTAGGCCGCATAGTGCGGGTCGTCGGGATTCTCGCGCGAAGTGGCGACATTGGTGCTGTCGCTGCCCGTCGAGTCGGCATCGGTGTCATAATCCTCCTGCATCTCCATACCCGGTATCAGCGATGACATTGCAAACGAACTCCTGTTCGACAGGAACCAGTAGTCGTCAAGCACACGCACACCCCATCGCTGACGGAAGGTCTGCTTGCCTTTGCTCACCGTGTTGTGGTTGTAGAAATACCAGTCGCCCTGAAGGGTGTTCTGTTGCGCCATTGCTTCCTGGTTCAACTCGGCTATCATCTGCCGCTCGGCCTCTTCTCTCTCCCATTGCTTGAGGTCGGCAATTTTCTTGTTTATCAAGGCTGTCCTCTTCTGCGGATCCATATCGGCCCACAGCAACAGGCTGTCGTTGCGATAAATAGCCCTGGTGTTTTCAACCAATGCCGTAAGTGTGTTGTAGCGCGAACGTATCTCGTCATAGTGCGGGTAGCCGGCCTTGATGATATGCATTGCCGTGTCGTAGTAGTACTGCGCCTCGTCGTAGTTCTCATACATCTCATACAGCACATCGGCCATTCTTAGTGCCGACTTGGCTTTCTGCGACGGGTTGTTGGCTGCCGCTGCCACCGATAGCTTGTAGTTGTCGCAGGCTTTCTTTGCATCCTTCATACCCAGATACATCTCCGCCTTGGCATAGTATATCTGGTCTTTGAACTCCTCGTTTTTTTTGTCCTTCAGCATCTTGTCGAGGCTTTTCTCGACATCGGCCAGGTTGGTGTGCTCCTCGTTGGCGCACGATGCGATATTGATACGGGCGTTGAACTCCATCACGTAGTCGGGCTTGCATTTCAGCACCTTCTCGTAGTATTTTGTTGCCGTAGGCCGTTTCTCCAGCTTCTGGTAAATCTGGGCCATAATGAAATAGAGCCTTGCCTTGGTGCGGCGGTCTCTTGTCTCGTCCAGCGCCAAGCGTATATACTGCACCGACTTCTTGTACTTCTCCTGAGGCAGAACCGATTCAATCATAGCCATATACAGCTTGTCGTTCAGCTTGGCCGGAAAGTTGCCCTTCTGCTGGTCGTTGATGAGCAGTTCCAGTGCCGATTCTGCGTCGCTGTACTGCCCTTCCTGCGTCAGGCAGCGAGCCAGCAGTATGCGTGCTTCGTCGGCCTCGGCGCTGCCGTTGTATTGGGTCATTATCAGGCGGCACGTGTTGGCTGTGGCCGAGTAGTCCTGCTTGTAGAATGTGGCATAGGCCGTCAGCAGGTAGCAGTTCTTCACATATTTCACATATTCGCGTCCCTGCTGGTATATGCTGTGTTTCTTGATGCCCTTGATGCCCTTCTCTATGGCTTTGTCCATCTGCGGATAGATGCCCATAGCCTTCTCTTTGCTGCCAATCTGATAGACAGGCAGAATCTGGGTATAGTCGTCGGCGAAGGTTTTGCCCAGCTTCCTGATGCCCTCTTTGTAGCTCTCATTGCCGTTCCACCACACATTGTAGTGGCACGTCGTGTTGTGGTATGTGATGTTGGCCCACTTCGCCTTCTGCGTCGAGCAGCCCGTCAAGGTTATAAGGGTTGAAATGGTTAGAAAGGTTATAAAGGGGCGAGTCAAGCAGACCTTCCCTACTTTAACCTTCAATCCATTATGGCCATTAAATCCATTCATCCTATTAAGACCTTTCTAACCTTTTCAAGCGTTTCTAACCTTTTAGACCTTTAGAACCTTTCTAAACCTTTCAAGCGAAGCGACCCCTTTCCACCCTTTTTCAAACATTGAATCTAAAGTGCATAATATCGCCGTCCTGCACCACATAGTCCTTGCCTTCAACGGCTATCTTGCCGGCCTCGCGACATTTAGCCTCGCTGCCCAGCGCCACATAGTCGTCGTACTTTATCACCTCGGCACGGATAAAACCGCGTTCGAAATCGCTGTGGATTATGCCTGCCGTCTGCGGGGCCTTCATACCCTTTTTGAACGTCCAGGCGCGGCACTCTTTAGGGCCTGCCGTCAGGAATGTCTGCAGATTCAGCAGCTTGTAGGCTGCTTTGATAAGCCTGTTGACGCCCGACTCCTTCAGCCCCAGGTCTTCAAGGAACATCTGTTTCTCCTCGTATGACTCCAGCTCGGCAATGTCGGCCTCGATGCCGGCACCGATCACCAGCACCTCGGCCTCCTCGTCCTTCACGGCTTCGCGGACCATATCCACATATTTGTTGCCACTTACCACCGACGCCTCGTCGACATTGCACACATACAATATCGGTTTGGCGGTCAGCAGCATAAGCTCTTTGGCTGCCTCCTGCTGGTTCTCGTCAAGCTTCACTGTGCGCGCGCTGCGTCCTGCCAGCAGGGCCTCCTTGTAAAGGTTCATCACCTCTACCAGGCGCTTGGCCTTCGCATCGCCGCCGGTCTTGGCCTTCTTCTCCTCTTTCGCCAGACGGTTCTCTATAGTCTCCAAATCCTTGAACTGCAACTCAAGATCAATCGTCAACTTGTCGCGCACCGGATCCACCGAACCGTCCACGTGCGTCACATTGTCGTCGTCAAAGCAGCGCAGCACGTGGATGATGGCATCCGTAGTGCGAATGTCACCCAAAAACTTGTTGCCCAGACCCTCGCCTTTCGAGGCACCTTTGACCAGACCGGCTATATCCACTATCTCGACCGTGGCAGGCACCACACTGGCAGGATGCTCAATCTCAACCAGTTTGGCCAAACGCTCGTCGGGAACGGTAATCACGCCCACATTGGGCTCTATTGTGCAGAAAGGAAAATTGGCAGCCTGGGCCTTGGCATTGCTAAGGCAGTTGAAAAGCGTTGATTTGCCCACATTTGGCAAACCCACTATACCGCATTGTAAAGACATATCTCTTTCAGTTGCTTATTCAGTTGTTTACAGTCACTTATTATATAATCAACTTTTAATAACTCACACTTGCAACATTTATTGTGTCTTGAACAAAATAATATTTATTTTTTGTCGCAAAGTACGAATCATTCCGTCATCGCCGCCGCGCTGTGAATCCAAACATATACCAACGGACAATACATATTTGAATAATTTTGAAAAAGATTTTCTTCAGAATTTGAGCGCAGCGACCCGATAACAGGACCACGGATTGACCGGATTCAACGGATAAATCATCCGTGCAATCTGTGCAATCCGTGTTCAAACGACCAGCGTCCAAGCATATTGACACCTATTTTTCACCCGAAAAACAGGCATTCATTACCAGTAAGTTACAAGACCTTCTTCGCTCGTTGTCCGTTTGTTGTCCGATTGTTGTCCGATTGTTGTCCGTTCATTAATCGGACAACAATCGGACAACGAGCGGACAACAATCGGACAACGACCGAAGTTGATACTGTGCAGAAACGGCATTTCTGCAGGGCTTTGCCCTCGTTGTGGCGGATATGCAAATCCGCCGCAACAGAAATCAGTCGTTCCAGAAATCGACTGGCGGTACAGAGTCTTGGTATTGTACCGCTATCAGGTAGTCGTAGGGAGAGACGACGTACTCGCAGACTGCTTTGTCGCCTTCGTAGTAGGAGACTATTGGGATGTTGAAGAATCCGAATATGTTGTGTTCGGGAGGGTAGCTGATGTAGGTCGCGGTGCTTTCGAACCGGTAACTTGTTTTTGCCGAGTCGGGGATTTCGCATAAGAAATGTCTGATTTTGAGAGTGTCGTCGTAGACAACCAGTATGGAGTTTCCGTCGGTCTTGTATTGACCGAGCTCTGTATCGACGTATTGTCCTTGCGAGATGTCAAGCGAGCCGTTGGCGAATTGGAGTGTGACTTTGTGCCCGCTTGTGTTGCCCAGCCGGTTGATGTAGATGTAGTCTTGGTTTTCCTGTTTGTTGCAGCTGCCGAGTATAAGCGCCGAGAGGCTCAAGAGCAGAATTCTTGATGTGTGTTTCATTGTTTTGTTGTTATTTGTTGAAGACGTTATCGTATTCGGTTAAGGTGTAGTGTATTACGTAGAGTCCCGTCACGGGGTCGGTGGTGAAGAGGTAGGATTCAGGGTTGAATACGTTGTTTAGTGGCGGCTGATATATGACCGAGTCGCCAATTACAATCTTTTTGTGTGTGACTATCTTTGTGTAGTCATAGATGAACTTGACGCTGTCGTGGTGGTGCGCGAGGTGCGAGTTTGGCGACTGCCATACCCACAGGGAGCCTTGTATGTCTTTGTATTGTCCGTTGTCCAGAGTGTAGGAGTCGGCTTGGGTTCTGATGATTACGGGTTTGTGTGAGTCGTTGAAGATTCTGAAGACATCCTCGCCGTACTGTTCGGTCGGACTGTACCCCTGTTCTTCTTTGTTGCAGCTGCATAGGACAAGCGCAACAAGGCTCAAGAGCAGAATTCTTGATGTGTGTTTCATTGTCTTAATGGTTTTATATTAATAAACGGCAATTTATTTCTTTTATTGCCCGTTGCGGCGGATTTGCAAATCCGCCGCAACGGTATCCGTCAGTTCTATTTCACCACCAGTTTCTTGTAGGCGGTGCCGGCCGAGGTGGTGATGCGGACGATGTAGGTGCCTGCCGGCAGCGACGAGATGTCGAGGGCGGCGGAGAGGCCGTCGACGGTGGTGCGCAGATGGCTCTTGCCGTTGAGGTCGAGCAGCTCGACGTCGCCTATACGGAACGACGAAGCCACCGTCACGTTGCCGCTGGCCGGGTTGGGCATAACGTAGGTGTAGCGGTCGGCAGTGGTCTCTATCCCTGTCGGGTCGGTGCCGCCGTTGCTGCCGGGCATATAGAAGCGCAGGCTGTCGCTCCAGTCGCTATAGTAGATGCTGTCGTCGTGGCTGCACACAGCCCGCACGCGGGCTTCGTACCACCGTGCCGTGTCGAGCCCCTGCAGCGTCGCCGCCTGTGCGCTCCACTGCGTGATACTGCCGGCCTCGGGCTCGCAGCCGTCGGCGCACAGCGACAACTCCCAATGGTCGGCGTTGCCGCCCGACCACATCAGCGTAGCCACACCCGCCTCGGCGTATACCGTTGTCAGGCCATTGGGCGTATGACACGTAGGAGGCGGTATTATGCGCGACGTGTCGATGATGGGGAAGATACACATATACTGGTTCAAGTCAAGAGCCGGAATTGTGGCAGGAGAAATGGCATCGTTGAAGTTTTTGAAATATATATGCCAGTTTGTGTCGTTCTCCCCATAAAAGTAGTCGTAGTTACGGTTGTTTAGAAAATGCATTTTACGACGGAAGTGATAAGGCTTGGGACCCCATTGCGCCGATATGCTGTCGCGGTTGACTATCTTTGTCGCAACCATAAGTGCAAATGCCTGGTCTAAATGATAGTTCTCCGGCTCGTAGTTGTTGTTGCCTGTCATTGCGACATAGAAGGAGTCGTGTACCGTTATGGCTGAATCGAAGTACAACTCATACAAATTATCTAAAACTTCACCTGAGCCAGGATAGTACCCTGTGGCTATATTGTGTCTCGGTGCAAGTTTGTTGGTCCATTCAACCTGGTCGAGGAGAATCATCTCGTCGGTCAGGCTGTCTACCTCATATAGCCTCAGATACTCAGGCACCATTCTATTTAATATAACTTCGTCATCGTCCCTTAAAAAAGTGGGATTATTGTATTTAATTTTTATATCTATAGCAGCGGCTATACCAATAACCCTTAGTGATGTGTCCACGTAGCAATAGCGGGCGACCTCCGACTTGCATATCTCGTGCGAAACGGTAAAAGTAGAATTCCATTGTCTGCTACCAGTGAAATAGTGGTCCCACCAGTTGGTGTCCCAGTAATAATAGGTCGGCTCACGGTCGCCTATATGCAAGATGTCAATCTGCGCACTGGCGCACATACCCGTCGCCAAAAGTGCTAGAATCAGAATTAATTTTTTCATAATAAATTATTTTTAAGGGTTAATAAATGAATTGTTCTATTTCTGTTGTTGCGGATTGTAAATCCTTATATTATCTTGCTGCGGATTGCAAATCCGCAGCAACGGATAGCAATGGGCATAATTACTCCTTCTATATATATATTCTCACCAAATCGGCAAAAGTGGAATTTTGGGGTCATTTTTTAACATTTTATTTTTTCTCTAATATATATAATATACTTTTTTGACCCCGTTTCTGACATCGGTAGGCGAATTTAACACCATTTTAACTTTATTTAACGTTTATAAGGTCGAAGCGTACACTCATTGTTTGCTGCAGCCCTGTGTTGGTTCAACAATTGTTTCTTTCTGGCAGCCGACGGCTGCAATGCAAAGTACTGAAAGCAGTACTACGGGGTTAAAGTTTATTTTCATTTCTTTATAATTTGAATATCGTTTGATTTATGATACAATATAATACGTCCCTGTGTTTTGTTTTTTAAATCAAAAACATAAAAGGTCCTGTCTACTTTTAGATGTTGTACATATACGACAAGGTCTACTTCCGGATAATCTATACTTGTTCGCTGCTCAGGGTTGCCTTTAACACAATAATAATGATTTACTGATTGATTTCCTTTATTGTAAGATTTTCTTAAGATATCAATCTGACTTTTCGGTATATTCATCTCTCTCAACAATGCTTCCCAGCTGGCTGAATCCTTGGCTGTGAGGGTGGTGACATCGACGATGGTGCTGTCGTCGATGCGGAAGTCCTTGAAGAATTCCACCCTGATATCATCACGATTGCAGTAACGGCGATAGACTTCGCCCACCTCGCCAGAGGGAAAGATGCGACCCGAGTTGTGTAGCACATACACGGTGAGCAACGCCAGACAGAAAGCGATGATATAATATGGCAAGTTGCGTTTCATTGGTTAAGGAAATTATGTAGATTCTGTACAGAGATATTGACATCGCAGGGCTGGCTGGAGTAGTGCGATGTGTAGTCGGGCTGTGCGAAAAGCGTGTCGCTGACTAAGAAGACTACGGCAAAGATGGCAACGCACCCGACAATACGCTTGCCAATATCGATACGCTTTGTGCGCCTGCCGACAGAGGCGCCGAACCATTCATCGTAGTCACGAAGCAGCACTGAATCGTATGCTCCAGCCTGTTCGGTGACATCAAGAAGGGTGTCGATTCTGTCAATAAATTGCTTTAATGTTGGTTGTTTCTTCATTTCTATGGAAGGGTTTTAAAGGTTGAAAGGGTTAAAAAGGTTAAAAGGGTTGAAAAGGTTTTATGGATAGCAGGGGTATAGGGTTAGGGGTAGTCTTGATTGCCGTAGAGCGCTTGGGAGAGTTTTTTCCTCAATATGTCAATACGCTTGTGCATCGCGCTTTTGGTGAGGCCAAATGCGTCGGCCAGCTCGTTCACCGAGTAGCCGCTGATGAGATTGTGAGCCAGCCACTGCTCTTCAAGTGTCAGCGATGTCCTTATCACTTCGTATATCTCTCCGGTGCCGTCCATTGTGACCGATATATCGGGCAGGCTGCCGTCGAGGTCGGAGAAGGTTGTTCGACGACGACGCAGCGAGTTGGCAATCACCTGTTTTGTCAACGACACGATCCATCTCTTCTGCGCATATCCGGAGGCAGTGCGCGGGAAGGAGTTGATACGGCTCAGCAGGGCTATATTGACATCCTGTATCATCTCACGGCACAACACATTGTCGTTGTGAAGATACTTGAAGCATATACCCCTGATGGTGTCCTTGTATTTCTCCAACACCGCCAGGTATAAGTCTCGTCCTCTATTTTTATCGTCCGTTGTCATTATGGCGTAGTATGCCCTTCTATATATATATTCTCAGCAAAACGCGAAAAGTGGAAAATCGACCCCATTTTTTAACATTTTTCTTTAAAAAAAGGGCAAAAAGGTGTTTTTTCACACCATTTTGCCCTTGGTTTCCGGCTTTCGCAGGAAGGCCTACTTGAAGGCGTTTTCGCTGAGGCCTTTGCCCGACAGGGCGAGGTCTTTCATATACGACGGCACGTCGTGACCGAGATACTTCTCAACGTAAAGCTTTGCCAGATACTGGCCGAGCATAAAGCCGTGGCCGCGCAAGCCGGTGAGCAGACCCACCTCTGGGTCGACGATATAGCGCGGCTCGGTGTAGCGGCCGGCCCACACTGCGTGGAATCCCACCTCGCGCAGGTTGGGTATCCATTCGGCAAAGACTTCGCTGACAATCTCAAGGAACTCCTTGCTGTTGTACTTGATGTTCTGGCGCGTCTCGTAGGCGTCGGTGTCGGGGCTGGCGCAGCCGATAATCTGACCCGTGTGGGCGAACTGTTGGCCATAGACGGCGCTGAAGCCCTTGTAGTGGCGGCGGTCGATAATCATATCAAGCGCATCGCCACCCACGCCCATCAAGGGCAGACGACGCGTGATGAAGGCCTGGTGCTTGACGGGATAGAGGCCCGTGTCGATGCCCAGCATATCAGTGAAGCGCTCAGCGCCCCAACCCATCGAGTTGACGAAATGCTCGCAGCTGTACTCGATATACTTGCCCTCGTGGTTGCGCACCAACGCAATGGTGCGGCTGCCGTTGCGCTGCACGTGGAGCAGCTCGCAGTCCTCATAGAAACGGCCTCCGAGCGACTTGCCGATGCCGCGTATATAGTCGATGACGCGGCCCGGCGTGGCCTGCCAGCAGTCGCGCGTCATCAGGGCGTGGCTGTAGGTGTCCTTCGTGTCGTCCCACAGGGGAGAAATCTCCTTCTTGAAGTCCTTGCGGTCAACCATATAGGCGTCGCTCCAGGCGCGCGAAGCGTCGAGCGAGCGATAGGTGGCGTCGTCGTGCACCAGGTTGACATAGCGCGTGGGCTTGAAGTTGATATTGTGCACCTTCTGGATGGACATAAATATCTCGCGGTTATGCATTGCAATGTCGGCGATGTCGGGGTTGGAGAAGGCCGGACGGCCACCGCCGATGTTGCGCCACGAGGCTCCGCGGCTCCAATTGATGAGCACAGGCTTCATTCCCGCCTCGGAGAAGTAGCGGAACAGGCCGCTGCCGGCAATGCCGCCTCCGGCAATGAGCACACGCACCTCCTCGCGGGTGACGTTGTTGTCCTTCGGGAAGACGAAGACCTCTTTGGTGCCTTCGGTGTATACGTCGCCCAGCGTGACGGGGGCCGACAGCGGTGCACGCGGCGTGGCGTCGCCGGTCACCTCTATGCCGTGGGCTCG
>JAEEGH010008091.1_pt1 | contig 25014 bp, 33 predicted proteins | sample 9134181 | NCBI WGS metagenome assembly JAEEGH01 (sample SAMN16246544, study PRJNA631951) | gut metagenome | biome: gut microbiome; feature: rumen; material: DP-attached | host: Bos | place: Iran: Karaj | collected 2018-10
CAAAGGACTTTATGCCATTGAGCGTAAGGCAGAGCAAGACCAAGCAGTAGTAACGAGATTGTTTGCTTATGGTTCTGACAAGAATCTTCCTCTTCGTTACTATGCAGAACTTGGTAAGACTTGCATACTGAAATCTACGATTACGGTTACTACAAGTGTTTCGCCAACAATTGCAATGCACTTCATCCCTGACATCACGGACTATGAGTATTATACCAAACGTTCCAAGTCGTCACCTGGGCCTGATGAAAATCCAAGGTATGTATTGAAGTTGACGTGCGGAGGCATAACTGTTACTGGATTTTTTGAATTATTCGAGACAACAACACTCAAAGAGTATAGGGTGCAAGTATGGTATGGCACAAGAGACTTTGAAGAACCAAACCGTGATAATGCCATAGCATTTCTCAATGCTATTAATGGAAAAAATAACGTTATTGTCAGTGATGGTATCAGTTTGCAAAAATGGCCTAAAGACCACACTGACTATTCTACGGTACTTATGCCTAATAACATGGCTGTTAATATGCTCATGTTACCAGGCTTCCCAAGATATGCTCTTAGTGAATTGTGTAAGACTGAAATATCTAACGGAATCACTAAGGTATATATCCGTAAATCTCCTTCTGACGCATGGCCCACCGATGCTTTTGTGTCATTGGAAGGTGAACATGATTTGCGTTTCTCGAATGAACGGCTAAGACCTTATATCGTTAGCGGTAATGCAGACGAAATAGGAATCAAAGAGGGTAACATTCAGTTCAACGAGGAAAATGACGATAACGGACTGCAAGAGGTTTACCCAAGCATTGAGGGTATGACTGTTGGTGACGTGTTCGGCACTTCATCTACTGAACGTCTTGATGAAATTCGTGGTGCTGATGTCATTCAAGATAATGGTGTATTCGAGCCAGAAGCAGAAGTTGAGCCGTTCAAAATTAAACTCAAAGATATTGGCTTCGACCTTGAAGAGGCTGTTGAAAACACTGGTAGCCTTACTATCTCAATGAAGGATGGCTATTGCGGTGCAAGGGATTTTGAGGTAAAGAATATCGTGAAAGATGGCAATAGTGGTTGGATTCTGACTTTGGATCGTTATCACGATGATGCACTTGACCTTTGGTTTCCTTATTCCTCTCACGCTGCAATTGGTGAGGCTGCAAGAGCCGATGAAGCATATCAGATTCGTGTTGGCGACCACTTTGTGCTTTTGGATATTGATATATCCGATAGCAGCTATATATGGGCTGCAAGTGTGAAGATGTTGCGTAAGTCTATTTACTGGCTTATCAACAATAACTATACTCGCTTTACCTATCTGCCAAAGATAGATGAAATATTCATGGCACGTCAGCATGAGAGGGCGCAACAGAATCCTTTAACTACTATCAGTCTGCATGATACGCTAAAGGCTGGTATGCTCATGCAGTTCAATGACGAGGACTTAGACGTTGACGGAAGCGTATTCATCGACAATATTACTATCAAGGAGAATGGCAATAACGGAGTACCGACTTATGAAGTAGTTCTGAGAAACGACAAACAAGTTGGTACGTTGCAGCGTGTTCAGCAGCAAGTAAACAGCCTTTCTTCCTATGTATATAATGGTGGTGGCGGTTACAGCGCATCTCAGATTAATGCTTTTATCAAGCGTTACGGACAGGAATATTTCTTGTCGAAACTGACTGATGACGTTGCAGCAGGACGTATCACATTCGCCAAAGGCCTGAAAGCAATGTATAATGCTTGGTTTGGCGAATACCATCGTGAGCATCCTTTGGCAGGTGATGAACTCGATACTGGAGCATCAATCAATGCAGAGGGTACAGCAGATTTCATAGACCTTATCGTTCGTGGACTTGTAAAAGGTACTCTGAACGTAGAGGACTTGCTGAAAGTAAAGAATCTGATTTTCTCCAATGAGCTGAAAAGCGAGGGTGCACGTTCAGGTTTCTTGGATGGCACTGGCATTTATATGAACGCGAAGGATGGTCTCATTGAGGCTGATGGTATGAATGTTCGTGGCTTCCTTCGTGTCATGGAACTTATCATCAACCGCTTGCAGTTGATGGAATCAGACTATTCGTTTACTGAGGGCGATACCACAGAAAGGGTAGATTTCTCTGATAACGGTCAGCGTATGGTTCTTACAATGCACAAAGACCACGATAACGACCATACTCCTTTCTATCCGGGTGATATACTCTACGCTAAGATAAATGACTTGCTCGACCACGGAACATACTATACGTGCTATGTCAGAGTCGTAAGCGTTGACCTCACGAATAACACGATGAAGGTTGTGCCTTACAATGGTGTGAAGCCCAATGGCGACCCCGAAGTGCCAGGAGCCAAAAACTTCACGTTCCTTGGTACTGAGATTACGGATGACTATACAGAGGCATTGCTTGAAGATTATACCAACAATCCTAATGGTTACGAGAAGATTATCACGCTTACGAGACGTGGTAATATTGCTGACGGACTGGAGAACGGCGACGACCCGACTTCTTATAGCGATTCTGTAAAGAATAGCCAGTTGGGTAGGCAGCAGTCATGGGTTCTCTCTACAACCGACAAGCGACTGAGCTTCTTCTGGAATGTTGACAAACCAATCATTGAGGATAATAACTATGCTCTTTGCCTTGGTATTCTTCCTGACTTGGCAAACCTTCCGCATGATGCGCAGGGTAATCCGATATGGAATGTTGATATGCCCTCGTTGTATGTCAATACGATATTCTACGACCATTCCCACGATGCCAACTATCCTGCAAGGGTGGTGAAGGAAGATAGAGGTCAGTGGGTGTTGCCTGACAGCACTATTCCACAGCCTACTTCTGAATACAATGGTACGACTATTTTTGAGCCATACCATTATAAGACTTATACCCGCGCCACTTGGCTACGCTATCGTAATGATGCGTCTTGGTCGTCGCTGACTGATGCCGAATTGCATCAGAAGATGATGAACGAGTGGAAGGTTGATTTGGAAATCAGCCGTGTATGGCGTTATGGTATTCTTTGGGAGTGCCTTGTCGACGGAACTACACAAGAGCCACATTGGGGATGCACTCACTGGCAGGCTATTGGTGGTGATGCTACTTACAAAGGTGAGATTACGACAAGTAACGGACGCACATTCAGTAACGGCAATATTGATACTGTTCTGACTATGCGTATATGGTTTGGTGACGAGGAAATTACAGACCAGATATTAACTGCTGTTGACTACTCTATTGCATGGAAACGTTCTACTGGCTATAATAGCGTAACAGAAGAGTTTGTGCAGCAGAGTGAAGATTTGTCGTGGACTCCTACAATCGTTGGAACTAACAAGATTAAGGTTGTACGCAGCGATATGGGTAGTGGATGGATGATAACATACCGAAAAGCCCTTATCAGTTGCACCGTATCATTCAGTAACGAGGGGCAAGTTGTAACGATGCCCGCCGATTATGTATTCTAAAATTGACAAGATATGATAAAAAGTAGAACAAATACCAACGACCAAGTTTTCGACGCGCTTTCTTTGAGTGCGGAGATTGCCGTTCTTGGTGGCAGTGTACGACAAATGTACTATACTACTGAGAAAACCTACGAGGACGATAGAAAGTGGATTCCTTGTATTCTCGGTGGTAAGGTGTTCGTAAACGACCCTGCCAACATAATGAATGGGTGGGCTACCCTTACTGGTATTGAGTGGTACACGCAAATGCCGATAGATGGAGATTATCAGACTGGACGTATTGTTAATCCCTCTCAGGAAATACTCGACGATGTTGATGTTTACGACCCTGAGACTGGAGAGCTGACACATGAAGCTGCATGGCGTTCTGAGAATTATCTGATTAGTGATGGAAGTGATGCGCCTTGGTGTGACAATGTACCCGATATGTGCTTGATAGTACATCGGAATGTGCCACAACTTACTGCAATCCCCATCTATGCCGTATTGAAATTTACCGATGTACGCACTGGACTGACGGTTAGGGTTGAGCGTAGTATTGACTTTAGCACTGAGGTTTACAATACCGAAATGACAGTCATGAAAGGTGATAGTGGTGATGAAGTATTGCTTGATCCATTGTCATTCACTGATACTATCCCATCAGGAAGCACTATTCTTGATATTCCTTGGACTCGCACAATCAATGCGCAGTTGGTTGGTGTTGACGGAAACGTTGCCGATGCCAATGCAAGTTATTTGTGGGTTACAGAGGATAGCACTGCCGTTACTGGTTGGCGACCATTTACCGATGAAGAAATAGAGGCATATCGCCTTACTGGTGTTAAGACAAAGACATTGACACTCGACGCTCGTATGATTCATACGAAGTTCCGTGTTCGCTGTTATGGCTGTTGGAAAGAAGAAACTGACGAATGGAAGAGTCCTTTATCGGAAATCAATCCATTCTATGCCACACAGCTTACAATGTCTCTGAATGACACGTTGCAGGCAGACCCCGTACAATTGACTGGTGCAAAGCAAGATACTGAAATGAGTATTCCTGCATCCTTTGAAATGAATATCATGTATAACAGCAAGCCAGTTCCTCAGAACAAACTTTGTCTGTTCCGTGTTCATTGGAAAGCGCAGGACTTGAAAACTGGCACTATTTATAGTATGGGTACTGCACCCAATCTCTCCTTTATCCCGAAAGACAAAGGTTTCTCCTTCCCGGAAGGTTACTCTGTGTTTGCTGATGTTTCCACTTACAACGGCTGTTCTGTGGTAGTTCATGGTGGCGAAAAGGTTGTTGAGGATAATCAGTTTGTCATTGCACCCACATTCAATTAAAACTAAAAATTAAGAGATATGTATATACTGATTGAAAGGTCACGATTACCCAAAGACCGACATTATGAGACAATGCCTGATGGTCGTGCTATCGTTAGCGGACGTGAGGCAAGAACGATGGGAGCCCTTGAAGGAGTTACCTTAGTACCAAACTCAGCAGTTCTTAATGAACTTCGCTCAAAAGTCACGAAAGGAGTAAAGTAGTATGAATAGAGTTAATGCAGGCCTGGTATTGTCAGGCGTTATCGACGGAACTACCGTTGTTTATGACATTGCAGTTGTTGATGCCAGTGGTAATCCAGTATCGCTTACTCAGTATTACGATGAAGCGAAATGTACTCCCGATTGGGCTAACATTTGGCAGCATGGTACAGCAGAAGAGAAAGCTACGTTACCTCGAATCATCATCCGTGCTTACGATACAAGTAGCGGTCAGGATATTACCAATACTCTCAACATTACTGCCGTTCGCTATAACGATTCCGTTGTTGGTTTCGATGGCGAGACTGGTATTTCTACGAGTCAGGGCGGTGTTGAAGGTTTGTTGATGCGTACCACATATAGCTATGGTGGCACTAATATTCCTTGTATTATGTTCATTGGCAATCCTGCCGATGCTGTTCTGAATCCTGATGATGACCGCATTTCCTTTGATGGTACTGTTGTTAGCAGTGGCGGTCAGATTAGTTTCTCTGAAATTGGTAAGGATATTGCAATCCGTCCTATTGCTGATGCAAATGCAGGATATTCAGTTGAACTTCACGTTCCATTGAATGTTCCCAAGTTCATAATGACGAACGACAACAATTCTATTCAGTCAACTCAGCGTTTGGCTCGACTCTACTACAATGGTGTTGCAGTCAATACGTCTGAACTGACTGGTGTAGTATTCAAGTTCTTCGACATTACAGGCCCGACGGAAGTTGAATTGAAAGACCATAGCGCAACTGGCGGTACTCCTGGTATTACAATAGGTCAGAGTGCAGTAGCAGGCGACTTGATTACAATCGGGCCTGAGGCAGTAGATTGTCTTATGACGATTCGTTGCCGTGTTTATGACGCATCAGGCAATGAACTCGCAAGTGGTACTTCTGCCGTTTATGACTTGTCAGACCCTTACGCTGTAAAGTGGCTTATCTGTGATAATGTCGCTGGTACTGGAGGTACTGAGTTGACTGGTCTTGAACCTCATTTCCGTATGAGGACAGGACAGACGAAGTACATCTTCCCGAAACTCTACACAGACAAGGGAGATACATTCCCTGCTGGAAGTAGTGCCGCAAACGTTACTTGGACGTTCAATGCTGACGATGCCAATACTGGAGAGACTATCAGCGATTTGCCTGGTGTTCCTTCTACATCAGGTCAGACTTATTGCTCACTCCGCTATCAGGACGTGATTCTGACGGATGAAAACGGCAATAAGGTACAACGTCCTGTTAAGATTCACGCTCAATCATCAGAGTTCTAATCAATTAAAGCAACATACATGAAAGCATCAGGTGGCATAGTATTTGAAGGTGTTATCGACGGAAATAATGGCGATAACGGCTATAACACAGCCCAAGTTGCCCTTTATCGTCGTTCTGCTACGGCTTTGACAAATAATGACCGCCCTACTGGTACTCTAACATATACTTTCAGTACTGGTAGGGTTTCGGGTGCGTCGTCTTATTATAATGGTTGGAGTCAGTCTATCCCTGAGACGGTTGCAGGAACAAAGTTGTATGTTATCATGGCTATTGCTCGTAGTCAGTCTGACACTGATGATATTGCTGCATCTGATTGGAGTACTCCAGTGGAGTATGTTGCTGATGGTTTAAATTCTGCTCCAGTATTCATCTACAAACGCAGTAAGACGCAGCCGACTGATAAGCCTGCCGATGGTGCTACCTATTACTTCAAGAAAGTAGGTAGTACTGAGGCTGGTACGCTTTCAGGCACTTTGAATGGTTGGAGTACGCAAATTCCTGCTACTGACAATAATCATTATCCTTGTTGGGTACGTCAGGCAATGGCTGTTAGCAACGGCAATACTGACGTTATCAATGCGTCGGAATGGAGCGACCCTGCAACAAAACTCATAGAGGATGGTGTAAGTATTTCATCTGCTGATGTGGTATTTGTCCTAAGTGATAGCGGATCTTCTGCCCCTGCTGATTCAGTAACATGGAAAACGAGTTTTGCAGAGTTGGATATAAAGAATACTAATGCGTCGAAATTCGTTTGGCAGGCTGTAAAAGTTGTACTTTCCAATGGTACTACAAGTTATACGGGAAAACAATGTCTTGGCAAAGTCAGTGAATTTGCCAGTATTACGGAGCAATATGCTCTTGGTACTGCTTCTGCTGCTACTGGAACTTGGCAAGACAACACTCCACCTTCCGCAGAGAAGGGTAAATATCTTTGGACTCGAACAAAGCTAACTTATAGCGATAATAGCGTAGGTTATTCTCCATCAGAGGCAGGTCAATGCGTTGGTTATTTTGGTACTGATGGTAACAACGCACAATATATCTACCTGAAAGGTTCTGCTTTTAACAAAGATAGTGCAGGAACAAATGTTGTCAATAGTGAGATAAGGGTAAATGGTGGTAATAACCTTGCAACTCAGAGCAGAGGACTATGCCTTGTGACACTTAACCGTCAGACACTTGCAGTAGTAGATAGTGCAACGATATATGACACATACGAAGGAACAACTGGTAAGAACAATCTTATAACAAAGCTCAATAGCCTTGGCGACAATGTTTTTGTATGCCTTGTGTCTTTTGATGCAATCGGTTGGAGTGACACACTTATATCTCTTCTGCAAACATTTGGTATGAGCGACTTGCCTTATACAAGTGCAAACCGCTATCCTTTCCTCTTTATCGGACACAAGAATCTCGGCAAAGGTAATGGCATTACCCGAATGAATGATATGGCAGAGCCAGCCATTCCAGTAGAACTTGGTGTTTACGTTGCTAATGGCGCACTGAGTGTCAAAGATGGTAAAGATGGTGAGGATGGTGTTACCTATCAGATTGTATATAGTGAGGCTTGGGCAAAGGTTGACAGTTCGAATCGTATTACAGCACGCCTTAGAGGATATGCCTACAAAATAGAAGGTAGTGTTCGCACTCCTTTGGTTAATGCAACGATAAGGTTAGGCTACATCTTAAACGACCCCGAAACTTACGCAGACTACACAACAGACTCGAACGGATATTTTTCCGAAGAATACTGGTTTGACGGTGACGAATATGGCTCCTCTGGCTATTCAAAAGGTTCGCAGACCATATTTGCTGCCATCATCATAGACGGCTCAGTAAAATGCGTAGAGTATATTACGATGACTCTTGCAGGAGCCAAAGGTGATACTGGTCGTATGTACTATATCGCAGGCGAGTTCCCAAAGAAAGCACCATATACTCGTACTGATAAATTATGCCCCGTTGTTTACTATGCAACGGAATGGTGGTATCTTGATGCTGCAAGTGCAACTGGTAGTGATACTCCTTCTGATGGTAGTAATAAATGGAAAAAGATTGCGAATTTTGGTGTTGTTCTGACTGATGCAATATTCGTTAAGAACTTTGCTCAATTCGGTTCTGCTATTATAACTGGTGACTGGCTTATTTCCGTTCATGGAATGATTGGAAATACTTTCTATGGTGGTAGTGTCGAGAATCCTGACGAATATCAGGGACGTGCTGCATATACATATTTCGATCCTGCATATCCTTGGGGTTATGACCCGTTCCAATTGCCAGTAACGAATGAGGAAATTGAAACGAATAAGTTGACTTCGTGGACTCGTATCACAGATAACTTCAAATTGCCCGCCGGTACTTATACGTTCAATATCACTTGTTATGCCAATAGCAGTGACACTTTACATTTACGTTTGTTCTATGGTGACGAATCTGCTGACGATTTGTATCTTGGCTCAACTGGAAGTGACGAAGCTGTTACTCTCACATTTACAAAGACACTTACAAGTAAGAGTAATTGGAATGTTCGTGCTACAATGGAAGCGTCAGGAGAGATTGGTTATATAGTCTCTGTTGAAGTGGCTCCTAACGATGCACGTTTCATCCCGAACTATGCTGTTGACTTGCGTACTGGACGTACATATCAAAGTGACGCAAATATTAAGGGTTCTATTCAGTGTATCGGTCCCACGTCAAAGGTTATGATAGAAGATGGCGTTATCAGATTCTTTGGCTCACTGAGTTTCCCGAATATCGTTTTGGGTGTTAATGAAGATGGTTGTGCGGTTCTTAACTTCTATGATAAAAACGGCAATTTCAAGTATGGTCTTGGGCCTGATGAGATATTCAGAACAAAGTCGCAGGCTGAGTCTATGACGTTGAAATTTTACAATGTTGATGCAGGTTCTGATGATTGCACTTCACTTACAAATGCAGAAGTCGTTATGCTGTATCTATATATGTTTAAGAATCAACTTACAAACGACCTCACAAATCGCAGTTTGTATAAATACTTGGCTAAGATTGCTTCGGGTGTTTATGGCCCAGGCGATTATTGCGCAAGTAGTGACGATGCTCAGAAGTATAACGAGAAAATGATTAAGTATGGTTATAGTGCAAGTGAAAAGCTGAAAGATTCTGATGTATATTATGGTGGTATTGTTGTAACGACTGGTCGTACAAGATCAGGCATTATCAACAAATTATCGTATATGCTTAATGGTGAAACGATAGATGAACTTGATTATCGCGGTTATGATGTCATGCAAGATAGCGATTTCAATAAAACGAAAGAAGGAACGACTTACTATTACAGAACGAAAGATACCTATAATCCAGTACAGGTTTTCTATTGGGATTCTTCTTTTCCATCATCATGGCCAGGAGGCATCGGTTACGAAAGCGGATATACTGATAAATATTGGCTAAACCTCTGCACGAATCCTGATGATGACGATACGCTGATTGATCCAGTTTATTACTTCAATCTCATGCTTATTGATTCAAACGGAAACAATAAAGGATTCAAGACTTTATACATCAACAGGAAGAAACTTAGCGACATTCTGCAAGCCGCAGGAAAATCATTGTAAAAAATAAAATATTGGAATTATGAAACAGAAAGAATTTATCAATGGTGGTGTTAAATACCACTTCGAGGAAAAAGAAGGAGTACTTCACCTTTTGAGCCTCGAAATTTGGGGTAAGATTTTCGAGTTCCCCAATGGCGGAATACCTGCACATGACAGCATTGATTCTGATGCTATCAAGGATGGTGCTATCGAAATCGAGGACATGAATCCTGACACCTTTGCTTCGTCATCGGACATTCAGGAAATGTTTCCCTCTGATTAATCTCTTTCTCTAAGGTGTGAGGGTGCAATATCCCTCGCACCTTACACAAGAAACTGATTATGTTGAACAATTAAAAGAAAGTAAGAGATTATGGCAGGAATAGAACTTACAAACCCAAATAGAATTATCAGAGCGCGTGAACTTCTTGAATTTAAGGAAAGTTTACTCTCTGATGAAATGCTGCACCCTGTAAATGTCAACTCGCTTACACCGTCGAGTACGTTTGTCAAGAACGCTGTCGTAGGTATTAACGGTGTGTTGTATCGCTCTACAAAGGCTACAAGTAATCTGCCGTGTACGATGGTGATTGAGAGTGGTGCTTTCGTTTACCACACCGTAAATGGAAAGATAGCGTTTGTAGTGTCAAATGGTGCAGCAAATACCGATTGGGAGATATTTACGGACGCATCTATTGAATATTGGGTTAATAGCATTAATACTGCTCTCTCTGCAAAGCAGGATGCAATTAATGACCTTGCGACAATACGTAGCAATGCCACTAATGCCGTTAAGCCCACTGATACTTACACCTTCAATGGTGTCAACTATACCGTAGATGATATGTTGAAAGCATTAGTCAAACTGATGCCTAAGAACGTTATCACTCAGGGTTAAAAAGGAAATTGTTTTTTTTATTAATTAAAAATAAGTATTTATGGAAAGTATTTCTATGATTAACGCTTTGAAAGCGGTTCAATCGGGTCTCACTCAGGCTGCACCAAGTGCAACTCAGGAGGTCATGCTGTACAATCCTGACGGAACTCCTGCGGGTAAATACCCTGCACAGCAGTTGGTTCAGGATATGGCGAAGTCTGGTAACGGATATGGTAATTGCGAAACAGCCGCAACAACGATTGCAAAGACTGTCGCTATTTCCAATTTCGTTCTGCTAAAGAATGGTATCGTGAGCGTATTCTTCAAGTATGCTAATCAGGCAGCAGGAGCAACGCTTAACGTGAATAGCACTGGCGCAAAAGCCATTAAGGTAAACGGTCAAGCTGTTCAGCCTGGTCTTATCAAGGCTCAGACTATCGTACAATTCCAGTATGATGGTTCTGCTTGGAATATGGTAGGAATGTTGGGTCTCGAACAGAGCCAAACTCCAACTAACCACCTTGTAGATATGGGTCTGCCAAGTGGCTTGCTTTGGGCTGATTCTGATATTGACCTCACTCAGACTGACAAGTTCGCTGCCAGTGCCTTCCAGTACGAGAAAACATTCTTCTCTTGGGGTAACACTGACGGACACAATCCGAAAGACACCTCTTCATTCGATTACAACTGGGGTGGTGTTAATGCAGAAGAGCCTTGGTATGACGGACAAGTTTATGGTGACACACCAGGTAACAAGCTGACCGCTAACATGGCTCCCTCTCAGGATGCTGCCCGTGCTAATCTTTGCGCACCTTGGCGAATGCCTACTACGGAAGAGTTCAAAGAGTTGTTCGATAACTGCGACTTCGTTCAGGCTGATGGCACTACGGTAATCGCTGCTGGTACTACTGACAAGCGTGTAACCGTGAATGGTGTTGTTGGTATCTACTTGAAGTCGAAGATTAATGGTAACTTACTCTTTTTTGCTTGTAGTGGCTACGGCTATGGTACGAGTTGGTACAATCGCGGTTCGGGCGGCTACTCCTGGTCTGCTTCGTTCTACTCTGCGCGCAATGCTCGCTACTTGAACTTCTACTCTGGTGGTGTCAATCCGCAGCACGGCGACGATCGGTACTACGGTTTTGCTGTGCGCCCGGTTCAGTAAATCATACTGAGCCAATCAGAACAACAACCCAATCCATTCGGAGTGGTCGGACAAAGACCGCCCCAAGCGGTCTAAGACCACCTCCGTAATGGAATTGGTAAACAAATAAAATTAATAACTAAAAAATAGTAAGATGAATATATCTGAAATTTTGAATTTGGAGAGTTCCAGGCAGGAACAATCTCAGTGGAACATTATTCACTTCGTTAAGGAAGGTAACTTCTATCACGCTCACGACTGGAGCGCATGGTTAATGAGCAAATATCCATTTGGTGAGTCGGTTAATAATCCTTTGAAGGTTATCGCCAAGAAAATGAAGGATGAAACAATTGACGCATTTGTAGGATTCCCTGCAAAGTCTATTGAGAAATATATCCCCAATGATGGTAGCGTAACGTTCCTGCCAGTTGATGACAATCGTGTTGACGTGATAATTCCAATGCCCTCAGATTTCTACGAGAAGTCTCTTGAAGAACTAATCGCCATGAAAGAGGAATGGAAAGAATCGCTTCCTATTATCGAAAGCAAGAAAAAGAAACGTGAAGAGCGAGAGATTCAGCAGCAAGTTCCTCAGTTTATGCGCATATCGGATATTTACAGATACATCGTAGCGTTGCCTATTGATGAGTTGTCGCCCAGGGATGCGTTAGATACTCTGCGTGATGTTCGCAAGCGTTTGATTGCTTTGTTCTAACAGATTAGTAGATAACAATAGTAATTAATGAAGGATGGTTCAGTATGATTTACATAGGCTACACGTCCTTACTCTTTTAGAGTCGGGAAAAATCAAAGATGCCGAATGGTTCCTTTGGTCCCTTTTGGTTATCGTGCAAGGTTGTGGTCGAAAACTCTTTTTTGCTTGTAGTGGCAACGGCAATGGTACGAGTTGGAACAATCGCGGTTCGAACGGCAACTACTGGTCTGCTTCGTTCAACTCTGCGCGCAATGCTCGCAACTTGAACTTCAACTCTGGTGGTGTCAATCCGCAGAACAACAACAATCGGTACAACGGTTTTGCCGTGCGCCCGGTTCAGCTAACAGTACTAATCATCTTTTTTTTACTTTTCTTTTATGGAACTTACAAAGCAACAGCTTCTACTCGACCTCTATCAAGCGTTTTACGATGCGAAAATAAACAAGAGTGCAAGGTGTTATGTAGTCTCTTGGGAAAAGAATCTCAAACGGAATGTGGAAGAACTTTGCGAGGATTTGTATTCGCGGAATTACAAACCCCTTCCATCGAAATGTTTCATTGTGGATTATCCCAAAAAGCGAGAGATATTCGCTGCAATGTTCAGAGACAGAATAGTACACCACTTGTATTTCAACTATACGCATCAGCTATACGAGAGGACTTTTATTCAGGACACGTACAGTTGCATCAAGAATCGTGGTACTCATTATGGAATAGCGAGAATTACGGATTTTTGCAGAAAGGAAAGTCACAACTGGCAACGAGAGTGCTATGTGATGCACCTCGATATAAGGGGCTACTTTATGCACATCGTGAGAAAACGGCTTTTGGAAATAGCTATTGGAAGTTTGAGAAAAATGGAAACTCACGCTATATCGAAATACGAAGATACTACGTGGGGCGAAGTTTTGGATATGGACTTTGTAATATGGCTTACAGAAGTTATCGTTATGCTGAATCCCAAAGAGAATTGTGTCATTTGTGGCGACAAGTCCGATTGGGATGGTTTAGACCCTGCAAAGAGTATGCTGCACTTGGAAGATGGTCTTGGATTACCAATAGGCAATTTGACAAGTCAGCTATTCTCGAACGTGTACCTGAATGTTTTCGACCAATTCATGAAGCGAGAAATGAAATGCCGTTATTATGGTCGTTATGTGGACGATGCGGCAATAGTGAGTTCCGACAAAGAATGGCTTCTGAGCTTAGTTCCAAAAATAATAGATTTCCTTCGAGAGAACTTAGGATTGGAATTGCACAGAGGAAAATTGGAGATTTCGGAGGTACACAACGGAACAGAGTTCTTGGGAGCGTACATCAAGCCTTGGCGAACATACATATCGAATCATTCACTGGAGAGAATGAAGAAAAAGATTTTGGAGTTCGATTTCTCAAAACCTTGGAAGATTGTCCGTTCCATCAATTCGTATTTAGGTATATTCCAACACACCAGTTCATACAATCTTTGCAGGAAACTATTCCTAAAGAAAGATATTTTGAAAATTGGAGTGTTCAATCAAGATCTAACGAAGTTTACAGATAAATTCATTTTTTATAAACAATTTAAAAAGAAACGATTATGAACAAGGTTTTTGGTTTGAAGTCGGAATTTGCTTACCTCAAAGAGGACGCAAGCCGCATCGTTATCAGTTACAACCTTACAGAGGTTGACGACACTCATGCAGAGTGGGTTGAGGTGTATGTTTACAAAAAGCAGCGTTCACACCTTGACTTTGCTGAAATCAAGAAAGCCATCATCGACGACATCAACGCTACGACTGATGAAAAGATTCTCAACGGCTATGAGTGGACTATCCTTCATGGTGACGACGAGGGTAAGACTGTTAAGGTTTGGCTCTCCAAGGAGAATCAGGAGAACTTCAAGGCAAAGCACGATGCCGCCGCCGCTTATCCCAATCTCGTTACCTTCCCGATGAAGTACAAGATTTCAGAGGATGAGGAAGAAAAGGCTGTCTATGAGGTGTTCCAGTCATTCGAGGAACTGGTTCAGTTCTATCTCGGTGGCTTGGCTTACATTGAGACCTGCTATCAGGAAGGTTGGGCTATCAAGGACAACTTCGATTTCAGCCCTTACAACAACTCTGAAACTGTGGAGGAATAATCTATGACTCTGTTAGTTGTAATCGCATTGGTTATCATTGCTCTCTACGTGGGGGCAATGATATACCATACCAAGGAGATACCTAATAGTATTTCCTCTACGGTATTCACTCTGCCTACTACTGGTAAGTGGATATTCAGTGCTGTCATGTTTGCCGTTGCTGCTCTTTTGGCTCCAGTGCTGTTAGAGTTGGCTACTCCAATGACTGAATTTCTCGCTTTCCTTACAATAGTAGGAATTGGTGCTGTTGGTGCTACTCCGTTGCTTGCCAATGAAAAGAACACCATGCACAACGTCGCCGCCATCGTTGCAGGACTCGCTTCGCAGATGTTGGTATATTTCAACCACCCTCATTTGCTGTTGCTTTGGTTCTTATACGTTGGTTACACTCTCGCTGCAAAGGATGGAAGCAAGAACCTTTTCTGGGTTGAGGTTGCTTGTATGCTTACCATCTTTGCTTATTGTTTCATTCATTAATTATTTGCTATCATGTCAGCAGTTGCTAATGAGTTGTGGCCGTACATCATTACGGTGCTGATTTCGGTGTTCGGCACGTACTTTGCGCTGATTCACAAATTAAAGGACGATGTTCATAATGCGGAGAAGCGTATTGCCGTGTTGGAGGTGCAAGCGGATAGTTTGAAAAACCGCGTGGATTCCCATTCTGGCAAGATTGACGAGATTCTTGAAGGTATCAACGAGATTAAAGTCAATGTTGCTAAGATTAACACAACATTAAGTATCATCGACAAAGGTTAAACTTATGAAGAAGATTAAAATGTGGTGGCAGGAAGCCAAAGCTCGTTGGAAAGCACGGACTCCAAAGGTATTCAGGAGAGTCCAATGGGTCTGTGCTTTTATCTCGACGGTTGCACTTGGTATTAACTCAGCCTGCATGATGTCGGGTGCTGTCATGCCCGAATGGTGGATAACGATATATCCGTATCTGATAGGAGCAAGTGCTGCCTTAGTTGCTGGGTATCAGTTTACACGCCAGTATGGTAACGATGGTAAACCAGTCATGCCCGATGTATCGCCGAGAAAAAAACGTGGTCGCAAGAAAGAAGAGTCTCGCACGATTCTTGACCGCGACGATTTCTAAGAAGGTAATTTTGTGGAGAAGATTTTGTAGAACCAATAAATACTTATGCTATATGAGAACGATTAATAGGATTTTCGTACATTGCACAGCCAGTTCCTTAAACGCTTCTGTTCAATCCATTTTGGCAGAGTTCAGGCGCAAGGGTTGGCGTTATCCAGGCTATCACTATCTGATAGACAAGGAAGGTAAGACTACTCAGATTCTCCATGAGGATTACGTTAGTAATGGTGTGAAGGGTTACAACTCCACGTCGATAAACATTGCATGGATTGGTGGTATTGACAAGCAGCATCCAAACGGTATTGACAACCGCACTGATGCACAAAAGGCAGAATTGCGTCGTGTTCTTACTGAGCTGCATAAGAAGTACCCCAACGCAAAGATTATGGGTCATAGGGATATTTCTCCCGATAAGAACCATAACGGAAAGATTGATCCATCAGAATTTATAAAACTATGCCCTTGTTTTTCAGCAATGGAAGAGTACAAAGACATTCAAGAAATGAGGGTATAAACCCTCATTCTTGTTTGTGTTGCGGTTCGTAAAACCATTTATACCCTCCAGATGTTTCATATTTCCCCTTACAGCAAGCAGTAATGTTAGTAGAAGAAACTGCAACGTGCCGTGCGGCTTCTGATGCTGATTCGTAAGAAGCAATAAACTTCATCTTTAAAGAGTATTGATAAACTCTCTTTTTCTCTGTTGAATGTTTTCTTTTAACTTTCCCTATGTTACGCGTATAATCTAAACCATCTTGCACATATCTCCATTGAAAACCATGAGAAGTATGTGTGTTATTTATTTCAAAACAAGCATCATAAATAGACTTAAAACCCTTTAACTTTAATTCTCTCTTTATTTCCCTTACTGATGGAAAAGTTTTTATAAAGTTTCCGTCCAAATCATATTGCGCAATTTCTTTACTAAAAACGGGATGATTTGTCATTTTTCGTTTCATTCTCTCTTTTATGGTGCCGTAATTTTGATTGTATTTATGCGTACACCACATTAAGTTGTCAACGTTATTGTTTGTATGTGTTTCGTCTATATGATTAACGTCTGAATAGTTTTTAGGATTAGGGATAAAGGCTTCTGCAACGAGTCTATGTATGGTTTTAGTTTTGCAAGTTCCATTGTTATGCAAATTCACATAATAATAACCATGTACGTTTTTGAAAAGTTTTATAATCATAGGAGGCTGCTCTTTGTTGGTGTGTCCTACACGCTTCCTGAAAGAGAAAACCCTTCCATAATTACTGATTGCGTAAAGGTTTTCAAAACCTTTTATACGTCTCCACATTTCACCCTCTAATAATTCAGTAGAGAGCCATCTTTCCGAATTAACTTCTGGTAGTTCCATATCTGATACTTTTATAATAATCTGATACATTTGAAATGTGAGAAGGGCGTATCAGTTACCCTTGTCAGCAGGTAGCTACTCCTGCCTATCTCACACTGCAAAGGTAGTAAAAATAAGTGTATTTTACTAAAATGAAACTGATTTTATAGTAATGATTAACAATTAAAGTAAAATATCGTTACATTTGCAACAAAAAGCGTATGAAAAAGTCATTATTTATTGTTATCGCAATTCTATTTGTGTTGTTAAGCATTTCTCTATTCTTCAATTACAAGCAGTATAGGGATGCCAAGGCTAAACCAGTTGAGAAGGTAGAGGTGGTTAAGGAAACGAAAGAGGAAATCAAGACAGACTCTTTTATTGAACCAAAGCCAGTGAGTGAGAAAGAAGTGAATACAATCAGCGTTAAGAAGCCGATTAAGAAACCTAAGTTGGAATTAATCTCTGAGAATGGGGTTAGTTCCGACTCTATTCCTGAGACTATTTCCGATGGGGATATTACCGAGACTGATTCAACCTATGAGATACCTATTACTCAGAAGATTTATGAAGATAGTTGTTATACCGCTTATGTGAGTGGCTATCATGCTTCATTGGATAGTATATTTGTAAGAAGTAAGATTATCACCAATAATATAACCACAACGATAACGAGGAAAAAGAAATGGACTTTTGGCTTGCAGGGAGGCTTATATCTGACTCCTAAAGGTGTTCAGCCTGGTATCGGTTTTGGTGCAGGATATAATTTCTGATTCATACGTTTAAAATTAAGTTAGTAAAAAAGGGGAGGCGGTCATCCGTGAGGACAACCGCTTTTTTCATTATATACCTATATCGTTCAGAACTCTATCATATTCTTTCAGGACTTGTCTCACCTTTGCTGTATCAAACCAATCATCGGTGCGCACTCCAGATTCCATGTCTATCCAAAAGTCGCCTACTTGTTCGTTGGTAAGAAGGTATTTCAGTTTCTCATATACATTATCGGGATTTATACCTCCTGCGTAACCAACCTTGTAATTTCCGCTTAGAACCTCGATTTCCGTATTGATACCTTGACCTCCGCTTGCGTCGAGTAAAACAGAAATATCCGGCTCTCCATAGTTCTTCTTTTGGCTATTGTGGAACAGGTTCAAATGGCGAATATCTTTCTGTTGCAATATTATTTCGTTAAAACTATGTGCGCAATCGTCAATCGTTATTTTCTCAGGATTCTCCTTTGACAATGAAATGTTAATCTGACAACGATTAAAGAAATAAGGGTACGAACGCGCCCAATCACGATATAATTCCCAATCGCCACGAATTGCAGCACGCGCAACACTGCCGCAAAGATGAGCTGAGAGGTTTAATCCACGAGATTCAAGAGCGTCGAGGAAACTTGGGTTAAAGTATCGGTTGCCATTCTCTCTCCAGTTCTTTGCTACCAAAACGCCAAATTCAACGATGGGATATTCTTGCTGTATCTCCCACAATTCACCGAGGTCAGTCTTACCGTCGATGCCAGTAAATGTAATGTGTTGTAGTTTCATTGTTGTTATGTTTTATTGTTTAAATAATGATGGTTCTGCTTGGTACTCTGCCAATTTCTTTTTCAATCCCCAAATTCGCATACTTAATAGTCGATACAACTTCATTTCTTCCTCAACAGATAGTTTGTAGTCATTCATGCGCTTTGCGCCAACATTCAAGCAACAAGTGGCATATCTCCAGTTGCCAGTCTCGCTTCCACTGCCATAAATAATCAAACCACATTTATGAGGGTTATGTTCTGTGTAATCAGTAACAACGGACTTGTTATAAGAGAATCCGTATTTGGTACATTTATATTCTCCTTTGTAAAGCCAGTTAAAGACACGCTCACTGATGGAATATGGGACCGCATAATAGAAGTAGCTTAACTTTGGGTCGTAGTGGGTATGCTTCTTTTTGAAGTCTGCCATGAAGTCAGCCCACGAACGTTTGATTTCTATTTCAATCAGTCGCTTCGTTTTATTGACAATGAGCAAATCAGCCTCATGGTTCAAGAATCCCCAATCAACATTTGGAACAACGATATTCTGCCTTATGTAATAAGGAGAATCCGGGTGTCCGCAAATGGTTTGCTCGATTTGCTCAATTGTCAGTGTTGTATCCATATCTTAATGTAATTCGTATTTCTCTATCTCTTCCTGAGTCCAGTCTTTACGAGGTTTAAGTGACATCGGATGCGGCTCTCTGAGGAATTTAATTTGAGGATTGCAAAGGCAGTTGGCGCAACGTTCATCACCGGGTTTCATACTGCCATAGCTTTCAGCATACTTACAGAGGAAACAATCTTCATCGGCTTCTTTCAGTACGCTTATTTGACGAATGACATTCTGCAAGCAAGCGTCGAGGTCTATAAAGTCTGTATATCGACCATCCTCAGTATCTACCGAATGTCTATCTGTAAATCTGAACCCTTGGTTGCGCTTGTCATCAGCATCTTTTACTCCAAGGTCTTTGAGCTTACGAGAAATGTTCAGTTGCTTAAACGCTTCTACGTTCCAAAGGATTTCATGGAGAAATGCTTTCAGTTCTACCCATTCCTCGAAATTAATCAACTTGAACGTATGCTTCTTTTCTTTCTCAGGAACACGTTCTTTCCATGCTTTCTCAATCGCCTCAATAATATCATTGATATTCTCAGGATTGTGGTAGGGGTGCATGGCATAGATAACTCCTGCCACAGCGTTAATAACGTCTTTATTGCTTATATACATACCTTATTATATTTATTTGAGTTTGATTATTTGTCTGCCATCATCATAGGTTGATGTACGGCTTTCATCCTTTCTTGGCTTTAATGCCTTGGTAAGAATTTTGCCAAAATACATAACGTAAGGATTCTTATAGAACGATTCAAAACAGCCTCGTATTCTTTCCACCTCAATGATTTTATCATCTGCTTTGATTATGTCACCGATTTTGAAACGAGCGTTTTCTTTCGCCCACTTATCACGAATCGCTTGTTGCTGTTTCCTAAACTTTTCTCTTAGTTGTTGAGACTCGAAATTGTACGCTTTTTCCAATTTGTCGAGTTCATTCTTTAAATCTGCATCAGTCATATCTTATTATATTATAGTTGTTCAACAAAATCGTCTATATTCTTAATCTCACTCTCAACCAGTTTATACATGAGGGCATTGAATGTGTCACTTTGGATAGATGTTTCTTTGACCTTATCGCCAAACTTAACTCTCACGATAACTTCTGCGCTATTAACGTAGGATTCGAGTAATTTGCCTACATCAGCTAAAGTCCTACGTTTCTTTGAGAACCTTTCAGCCGTTTCAAGATTTTCTACTTTCATCCTATAATCTGATAAACATGACCTACATAACAACCATCATCAAGAAAGAATGTTCCGATGTATTTTGTTTTATGAAGCAACTCATTCGGAATTTCTTCGCCAGTGTGGAATATCCTAATTCTTTTTTCTTCTTTCTTGAATAGGTATTCATTAACATCAATCCATACAAAAGGTTTCCGCCCTTGTACGTTTACATGAAGGATAGTTCCTATACCTTCAATCTCAATTACTTGCTCACCATGTAATTTGAGTTCAAATTTCAGGATTCTTCTCATAAAGCCTTATTTTAGTGGTTTAATTACATCAATTCCACGAATACCATTATAGCCAATCAGTTTAGAGTACGGATAGTTAATCACTTTCTCATACTCAGGATTCGGATCAAATACGATATTAAAATCAATATCACAAAGTACGCTATGACAATGCTCAATAGGATGCTCACTTGCATTAGTGTACTTTGGTGAGTACACAGAAGCCATAAACAAACCATCTATGCTGTAATTAGGCTTGATAGCTGATAACGTCTTAGGCTTGTATGCTGAAACGTCCTCATAAACGTTTATAGTTGGATTCTCCAAATATATAACGTTAGGGTTGTAAAGGTATTCGGCTGCATATTTGTAGCCGTGTTCCTTAAAGAACTCAATAGCCTTTACAAGCCAATCTTCGCCAAACTCGATGAAGTTAGGCACGTCGTCGTATTCGAGTCCGAGGATTGAGGCGATACAGCATTTGTAGCAATCGCCTCTTTGTGGGTCAACTATTCTTTGATATACTTTTTTCATATTAGTTTTATTGAACTTAATGGTGCTAACACAAATGTATCAAATTTGTCTTTTATAACTACTGCACATGGAACTCCATCACCGCCACTTACATAGCCATCAACAATTCCAGTATCTCCTTCTTGATAATCTCCGTAAGGACTATCATTCATGAATTGAACATGAGGTTTCATAATTTTATTTCTCTATTTGATTCGGGTCATTCCATCCATCTTCACATTCATATTGGTCTGGCTTTCGACTTCTGCCTAACCAATAGCACCAGTTACCTTTGAAATAGGAACAAGTCTTGCATTTTCTACCAATTTGTGTACTCATACTATCTTTCCAGTTCTTTCCAATACTTCACGGCTTGGAAAGAAATCATCTTTCCTTTCACCGCATTTCGCCAAATTATATCTATGAAGCAGGCAAAATCCTTCACCGCCATAGTTCTCACAATTCTTACATATACGCTCTATCTTCATTTGTTGAATATCCGTTTAAGTTCTACCATTGATTCAGAATATTGCTTCTTAATTTCGTCAACAGACTTGAAAGGGTAGGAACAATGAGAAACAAAAGGATTGTCCTGATAGTTGCGTTTGCCGACTTCCATTGCCTTTCTATCTACTCGCTCCTGAGTAATTCTATGAGGGTATAGCTGATGACTATATAAAGTGTGCAGGAATCCATAGAAGCAAAGAATCTTATCCGTATCTTCCTTTGAGGCACGTCCGGCTTTCCTGATTTGGTATGCAAGTCTAATCAGTTCATCTACTATCTCCAGTCTTGCTTTGTAGTCATGATCTATTTTGCTAAGAACATCTACGAGAGTATTGAACTCAATTACGAGCATATCTCTCATTGCGTTTTCAGCGAATATATTCAAGCAGGTGTTGAAGTAGTAATCATTGATGTTTTTCTCCAAATCTGCCATTTCTTGCTCCCTGGGACCAAATATTTTATCCAGTTCACGCTTTATGTCATCGTTATTCTCCATAAGTCAATCTTCTTTGATATATTGCTCTATCGTAAGTAAAGTCTGATAGACTTCGTTATTGTCATCTATCTCCCCCTTGTCGCAACGGATAGCGCATTGCCAACCTTGCACAAAGCCTAAAACTTGCTGTATTGTTTTCATACGTTATTTCTCCTTTTTATAATGTGCAAAGAACTTCTTCAAGCAGTCACGATTGAAGTTCTCGCAATTATTGGAACACCAATCGGGATAATTCTTATCAACCACCTCGCACAATGTCGATGGGTCATCTTCCACAAGTTCAATGATAAAGTCGTAAGCCTGGTCGCGCTCCTTTATCAGCCGTTCTTCACGTTGTTGTGCAAACGTCTTTTGCGGCTCTCTTTCTTTTTCTTCAATATACGTTGAATTGCTCATGCGTCCATTCTCTGATTCTATTTCTTCTTAATTGTTAATCGCTCAATACACTCCAGTATGGTGTTTAGGACTTTGCCGACTGGCATTTTCTCTTCCTTTGCTGTTCGTCCTACAAACTCACCAAAATTAAACGCTATGCGTTGTGCTATTTCAGTTTCTTTCTCCATAAGTTCATCTTTTAAAAAACTTCTTATCCATGAGTTGGGGTCAGGATTCTCAGTTGAGAGGAAACAATTCTTGAATATGATTCGGTTTTTTGTTTCTTCTTTCGTTTTCGTTTCATTGTTTATATTATTACACCATTTAACTAACGCTTCTGCGAAATCGTAGAGAATGAAACGTCTGCCACGAATAAACCTATGAGCGTTTTCATCACAGAATTGCTTAATCTTGTCGAAATTAGTCATTGCGTTTGTACTTTTTGTTACTTTGATGGTAGTCACGGATAGTGTTTTCTATCATATCCTCAATCTTATATGGCTCAGTATCTTGTTGAAGCCATTCATTATGAAGCCTACGCACAACAATAAGTATTTCGCCAAGTTCTGCGTGTTGCCAACAATATTCGCAAACAGGAAAGAAACCACTACCACTATGTTCATCGGTACACTCTACCATTTCAATTGTATGGCATGGCTTACAACTCGGCCATGGTAGCCCACAAATGCCGCAAGTGCTATTTATCGGATGCCTTGCACGAAAGAAAGGTACGATAAAAGGCAGTCTCTTAATCTTTTGCCAAATCTTTTTCATATTCATTCATTATTATATATAATCCAACTTCTGATAGCCTTGCAATACAACAGTATTATCATTCTCGTCGATTTCTATGCCAGTTTTCCACGGAGTAATACTTCCTGCGTCTTTCTCGTTAACGCCAGCTTTGATAAGAATGTCGTATAGTGGTGAATTTGGCCCGTAGTCGCTATAAGGCTCACACTTGAACTCATGTCCACTGTCACTTTTGTAGATGCAGCCGCTAAGATAATATTGATACAGCAGTTCGCGTGCTTTTTCTGAAACGTCTTTGTCACATCTATCCATAGCTTTTTCTTTGACCAATGTACCAAGCATCATTGCCATATCGCTATATCCTGTGCGGTCGCCATTGTCCTGAACGTGAGTGCCAAATATCATACTAACCCACTTGTCGGCAGCAATTTGGCAGGCTTCCTCATAAGGTCTGCGAACACCTTTGCGATTTAGGTATTCAGATTGAACACAATGGATGAAATTATAATAGTCATCCACATAGAAATAATTGTGATATTCCTCAACATATTCGTCATGATTCTTGTATTGCTCTCTCGTAGGGTGCGGAAATGTCTCACTACAACATTGCTTTATATAACCATCTATATCCTGATAGAAGGGCATTTTCTCCATGATGAAATCAATTGCACCTTTGATATAATTATGGTTAATACGGTCATGCTTTGGCATAAATTCCAGCAATTCATCATTAGTGAATCTTTCTGCCTTTACTTTATCTCTTTTGGGAATATATTTTGTTTCTTCCATTTTTGATTTTCCTTTGAAAAGACGTTCTAACCATTTTAATTTCATAATCAACCTTTTTTTTCTTTTACAATATCAACTTCATAGTCCTCAATGATATAGCCGTTTTGAGCCTCGAAATCCTCTTCGTATCGGCTTTGTTCATCACGTCTGACACTCAGATACTCTTGGATAATTTCGTAACCGATTTTATCCAAACAATTCTCATTCCCTTTAGTATCTGTACGTAACCAAAGGTCAACCGTAAGTTTTATATGTTTTGCTTTCATATTGTTATTTTCTTATCAATTCCACATAAACGCATAGCGTGTTGTAGTTCGTGAACATAAGGAACACCATATAGTTTCAGCCTGCTTTCTGAATCTTCGTTTTCGTAAGTAGATGTATCATACTCACAGCCGTATTGATGTTTATAGAAATCTACCCAAAACCAATATGGTTTCTCTTCGAGCTGATATGTATCATCTCCTATTTCTTCAAATCCGTTCTTTTGCAAAATTTCAGGAGTAATTGGTATCGGTTCTAAATCCCTACCAAATGTTGGTTTGGAATAAGGTAACAAACTCTGCTCACCCCAATCATTATGGGTATGTGTAAAGAAGTCATACTGAGTTACCTGTATGTACTTATTATGGTGTCTGTTAAAGACCCAATCACCAATCATCAATTCGGTAACTTTCATGCTGCTACTTCATCTTGTTTAATTTTCCTATTAGCTTTATATAATCTCTACTCGGCCAGTTGAGTTCAACCCAAGCAGAATCGAGTTTTTCTGAAAACTCCTTAGATGCCTTCTTTGCACCAACAAAGATTCCAAAGAAAAATAC
>JAEEGH010008092.1_pt1 | contig 25014 bp, 18 predicted proteins | sample 9134181 | NCBI WGS metagenome assembly JAEEGH01 (sample SAMN16246544, study PRJNA631951) | gut metagenome | biome: gut microbiome; feature: rumen; material: DP-attached | host: Bos | place: Iran: Karaj | collected 2018-10
CTAAGAACTCTACTGCCCAGCTTGATGCTTTACTCCATGTTGTTCCTTCTTCAACTGGCTCTTCTGGTGTTTCTGGTTCTTCTTGTACTCCAGTTTCTTCTTTTACAACTTCTATTTCTTCTGCCTTTTCAAGCTCTGGAGCTGTATATGTTATTGTTGCTGTATTCCCAGCTACTACTATATCTGCTGGCTCATGATTTACTGTTGCTGTAGTTCCTTTTGCAAATTTATATCCGTCTTCTAATTCTACCTTAGCTGTAAATACATATCCTACGCCTTCTTCAAATCTTCCTTCTACATCCCATTCGCCAAGGGCTGGGGTTATAACTTTTGAGTTTGAAACACTAAATGTATTATCTGGAGTTCCTCCTATTACTGGCATTGCTACATCTACTATCGATACATCAGATATTAAGTTGCTACCTGCTTGTGCAAGTACATATACTGTATACCAAACATCTCCACCTTCTGTTTTATATCCTTCATATGCTGCATCACTTACAAAAGTAATTGCATCGTCTGCTACATAGTATTTGCCAGTTGAGAATCCTAATTCTAATTCATATCTTTCTTCTGGTTCTATTTCCATATCAAAGAATTCTTCTAGTGTTCCATTATCGTTATATAATGACCATTCGTTCTTTGGATTACGTTTTACAAAATAGTAATCGTCTTCTCCATATATTTGAACCTTTATTTGCATATTGCTTGTAGGTTTTCCATCCACATTTGACTCTATTCCTTTTATAAAGTCTTCCATTGTCATATTTGGTGCCATTGCTGGCATATATACATCTGCTTCTGCTTTTTCGTGTGCTACTATTCTAAATGTTCCGACTAATACATCATCATCTACATTACTTGTTCCCTTTGCTACTGCAGCACAAGCCATTACCGCATTATTCTTGAAGTAATATCCGTCATATGCTTTTGCTCTTGCTATTAAATAATATACTTCATTATCTTCATATTTTTCTAATGCATCTATAGCTTCGCCGTCTATTGCATCTTTATGCCATTCGTAGCTTATAATTTTTGCATATTCGCTATATTCGTCAGTAACCTTTGGAATAGGTAATTTTTCTCCTCCAAGTGCTACTGGTACGTCTATTACTAAGCCGTTTAACGCTACTCTATTGTTTTCTTCATCATATGAAAAGCCACAAGTTATACATGTATATGTTGTTATATTTCCAAAGCTTTCTCCACCATCAAAAATATGGTTCTCTTCAATTATTTTTTCTCCACAAACACTACATTGTTGGAAGTGTATTGCACCTTCATAGTGGATTTCGCTATCTGTATTATATGAGTGATCGCATTCAAATTCATATTCTTTTGACCAAATATATGCATATTTTCCATCATCTGAAATTGTTACTTTTTCAGGTGTTTTTCCCATAATTACAAATTTAGTACTATCTGTAAACTTATATCCATGACCTGCTGTTAAAGTTGCCATTGCTGAATAATTACCAGATAATGCTTCTTGTTCATCTTCAATTAACGCACCATTATGATACCAAGTTGTCTTTATATTCTTTACTCCTGTATCTGTGCATTTTAATGTACTTGCATTTAGTTCTATACCATTTGCCATTGTGCCTAAAATCTTAGCAGAAGAGATTTCTTTATCTGTATTTTTATTACGTCTTGCTTTATACCAATTAGAATTTGCTTTGCTATTTACAACTATTGTTGTTACATCATCTGTATTATATAAATTCTTAGCTGTCCATTCAGTACTTAAAAGTTCCTTACCATCTTTTGTAACTTCATGAATTTCGGAATTTAATGCTTCGTAAGGGAATCTTACACTTCCTGGGTCTGAAGCAGGATTATATTCACCATTTGTTTCTAATCCTATTATAAACCCACCTAACTTATTATTCGCTGTTTCTATATGAGGTATATTGATGACTCTTAAATGATTTGTTTTAAATATACCTGATTTTATTTTACCTGTAACTTCCCCGCCATTAAAAGCATTTCTAGGTAATGAGAAAACATCTGCATTACCCCTACCTTGAAACTCTCCACCATTTATAATAAGTTCTCCACTGCTGGCTCTTATTACTGCGGATCTTTCAAAATCAAATAAAATATCTGTAGCATTGGCTGAAGTATCCATTTCACTAAATCCTCTTCCAAGGAAGACTCCATCATTTATTGTAACATTTCCACCATCTAATGTGATACAGTCGCCATTTACTTGTTGCCATGCATACCCGTCATAGCGAGCCCCAATGGCCCAACCTAGAGTACCACCTTGCATCATATAGTCAAGCTGATATTTATATTTTGCTATGTCCATTCCACCAACCAACCATAGTTCTTTAGAACGTCCAGCTTCTAATGTACCACCATTAACAGTTAGTGAACCACCATCAACATAAACAACATTTCTATATTTTACATCTTTATGCGAATAATATATACCATATTGGCCTGGATTATCCATTCTTCCATAGCAAAACAATTTTCCTGAATTATTTCCACTTGAATCGTTTACGATAAGTTCACTACCCTCTGGGATTCTTATCATGGTTGTTTCGCTACCAGTTTCTGCATTAAGTTCAGCAGAATATCCATTTAAATCAAGTATTTTTTTACCTTTGCCAAGTGTTATCCAATATTTCCCTGCTGCTGAAGCTGTAGTAGTATGAATAATATTTGAAACGAGTTTAATTGTAATGTCCCCGTCCATCTCTAAATATTTTTTAAACGACTGAGGGCCTGCAATTTCTTGATATTCCTCCTCAGCAAAAATTGCTGTTGGCATTATTATAAACATCGCTACCAACAAGAGAACTAATAACTTCTTAAGTCTCATAAAAAATCTCTCCTTTTTTCCTATGTATTTGCAAAATTCAAATTAATTATATCTTTTTGATTTTTTTATTTCAATGTGTTTTAAGACAAATTTTGTCTTTTGTAAGTAATGAAAACTAGTTAATTTATTAGTAAATTTTTCCGATAAATTACAAGTCGAAGGTTTATGTAAGGAGGAAGTATTATGAAGCAAAATTTTAATGCAAATCAAATAACTATGCTGATGAATGAAAATTCTTTATCTAATTCTAGTAAAAATAGAATTGCTTCAAAAATAGATAATATAATTGAACTTATGAATAATCCTAATAATATAAATAATGTATCTGAATTTAATTCTTTACTCTCTAGTGAACAAAAAGCTACTGCTAGAACAATTGTAAATAAAAATGATATCTTATCTAAGAAACTAATAAAATCTATGTCATTTCAAAAAGAAAATTTACTTCAAACTTTAGAAATTAGTCAGCTTCGCTTGGAGGCAGAACTAAAAACATTAAACGATAACTTAAATCTACCTGTACTAAAAACCAACGCATCTTTATGGGCTAAGTTGCTTAATTTATTTAAACTTCCGTTTTTAGCAAAAAATAAGAAAGCCGTAAAAGTAAATTCAACTAGAGAAAAAATAAATTCAACAACCCTAAAACTTACAAGTCTCCAAAAAAATAAAGAAGACTTAACAAAAGAGTTTGGAGATACAGGACTAGAATCACTTAAATACTTAAATAAAGTAACATATACCGCTCTTCTCCCAGGCTACTATTCAAATGCCACCACGTTAGAAAATATAAAAAATAAAATGGCGGTTTTCCAAAACTAATATTTAAAAGGAGTACTTACAGGTACTCCTTTTTTGTATCAAAAATTTATCTATCGCATATAAAAATAGAGTTGGGTTTAACCCAACTCTATTTTTTATTATTGCTAATTGAAATTAGTCAACAATTATTAAGATGTTTGCTGTATCAGCATCAGCATCAGTATTAGCATAAGGTATTACATATAACTCTCCATCTTCAATTTCATCTCTTAATTCATTGAATGTCATTGTAGAAAGTTTTCCGCCTCTAGCGTCGAATACGATTGCATCTTCGTCAACTTCAACTTCGCCTAAAGATACTTCTATTTCATCTTCGTCATCTTCATATTCAAGTAATAATTTTTGTGTTGCGATAACTCTGAAGTTAGCTTTGATTGTACCCTTTTCTGAACCTGGATTTGCAGGAACTGCAGGTACTTCAGGGATTAATTTAACATATCCATCAGCAAGTGTAAAGTCATCCGCGCCTTCTGCCTTTTGTGCATTTGCAGCTGCTAAAGTTATTTGACCTTCTGCAGGATTTGCGTCTACTAATTGTAATGCACCTTCAGCATTTTCAGCACATGCTTCATAGTGTGCAGGAACTGCAGGTACTTCAGCAGCAGCGCCTTCACCAGCTGCGAATAATGTAACAGCTAATGTTGTTTCAGCAGATTCGTCAAGCTCGTCGCCAACTTCATCAGCTGCTTTTAATTTCTTGAATGCAGGTAAATCAACTAATGCAGCAGCTGCATTTAATTTTGATCCCTTTAATGTGTATTCAACGAAATAATCTTCTTTATCTACAAGATAGTTGTTATTTGTGCTCTTAGCTTCTAATGTTTCTTCACCATCTTCAGTTAATAAATCAACATATTTCTTAACTGTTGAGCCACTCTTTTCTTTGTAATCGTCTCTTACAACGATAGCATATTTAGCATCAGATGTTACATAATCTTCAACATCGATTCCTACATATGCAAGAGTCTTCTTATCTTTCTCATATACTAAAACTGCTTTTTGTGCTGTCTTATCACCAGCTGTGATTAAGATCTTCCAATCTTTAGAAACACTAGCTTTTTCAGCACCATTATTACCAGTGTTGAATATTACAGTATCATCTGAGAAGATTTTTCCATCGATTCTTTGACGATCATCATCAACATTTACGTTAGCAGCTACTTCTGTAGCTTCATAATCACCGTTTGTGTTATTAGCTAAGTCAGCATTTACTACATAAGCATCGAAATATTCGATTTCTTTCTTACCATTGTCTGAGAAAACAACGAATTTATTCTTCAAAGCAACTACATCGTCTTCCCACTCATCTTTGGTTCCATCATCTTCTTCATTATCATAGATGAATTTGTATTCTCTTGATGTAGTACCATCAGCAAGTAAGATTCTTACAGGGATGTAATATAAATCATCATCTTCTTCATCATCTTCAAGATCTCTTACGTCTGTTACTATACCAAAGATCCAGTTTTCTGCTTCATTTTCTGTTGATAATAATACATATTCGCCATAGATGTTTACATATAATTCAACATCTTCGCCAATATATGAATCTGCACCAGCTGCAGTCTTATCTTCAGCATCTTTAATCTTGTCTGTTGTTACCATTAATTTATCACTTGAAGAATAGTAAGCGTTTCCGTCTACTGTTAATTTCAAGTCTGTCTTAGAAGCTCTTGTAAGTTCTCCTTCAACTCTCTTGCTTGAAACATAAACTGTTGTAACTGTTTTATCAGCATTATTTTTATAGTAGTATGTTAATACATCGCCTACTTCAACGTCAGCTGCTTTAATGATCTTACCATCTTTTATGAATCTTGGTAAATCATCTTCATCAACATCTTCACCATAATCAATTTCTTCATGATTTGATAATGTGATTACTTCATTTCTAACTTTTTCTACGATAGCTTCTTTTGTTAAGAATCTTTCATAATCTCCAGATACAAACAAGTCTAATCTTGAAACTTTACCGTTGTTATTTAATATAACACTTGATTTGATTACTTTGTTATATTTAGCAGCAAAGCTAAAGTTAGGATCAACTACTTTAAGAGCATCTTCAATTTCATCCATAGCTTCTGCTGCATCTGTATTATTATCAGTAATTTCTACTGTGTTTACATATACATGTGCATCATCAGCAAATTTGTATTTTTGACCGCCAATAGTTAATTTTCCATCTTCGAAAGCTGTTAATGTTTCATCTTCAACAGTTTCGTCGATAACTCTGATGCTAACAACTACGTTGTCTTTACCAAAGATAACTGTTACGATCTTACCATAGTAAGAATCTAAATCTTCAAAGTCTGGAGCATAAGCTGTGATTACATCAGTTTGTCTATCTGCTGTTGTCCATTCTTTTACATCTTTGTTTCTAGGTGCTCTTGTATCAAATGCTTCGATGAATCCACCAGCATATTCATCTTCTGGTGTTAATCTGATTTGATATTCACCTAATTCACCATCTGTTGCTGGTACTTGAGATACTGTCATGAATTCAACTTCTTTTAAAGGATATCCTAATACAACATCTCTACCATTTACTTCTGTGAATACATAATCTCTGAAATAGATTGAAAGTAATGATCTTCCTGAGTTACCAAGGTTGATATCACCTTCATATACTGTTTGATCTACATCCCATACAGCTGGAGCTTCTAATGTGTTCCAAACAATAATTGCTACATTTCCTCTGTTAGCATCAGATGTCTTAACTCCATCTAATAAACCTAACTTTGTAGCTTCTGTGATGTAGTTAGCAGGCCATGCGCCCATTGTAGCAACATATTCGCCTCTTCCTAAAGCGTTAACACAAAGTGTTAATACTTGGTTCATTGTTAATTGATCGTTTGGTCTGAATGTTCCATCAGGGAAACCACTAAGGAATCCTTTACCAGCAGCAACATTAATGTAACCTGTGTACCATTCGTTAACAGCAACATCGCTGAATTTTGAAGGAACACTCTTGTTCTCATTACATGTTACTTCGTCAATACCTACCATTTTGCAGAGTATAACTGCCATTTCTGCTCTTGTGATTGTGTTTTCAGGTTTGAAAGATCCATCTTCGTAACCAGTTACAACCTTAAGAGCTTGCAATCTTGCTACTTCCTCTTCACAATCCAATCCGTAAGTATCAGTTGATGCAGCGAATGCTGGCATAACTGTAGAAAGGATCATAGCGAAAACAACAAGAAGTACTAATGTTTTCTTTAAGCTCTTCATACGAAAAACTCCTCCTTATAAAATATTTTGTTTTTTTATTGAAAAGAGAATTTTCATTCTCTGTTTCAATCAATTGTACTATAACCGGTTTTCCCCCGGTCAGTTTGTATTTTATTCTCACTAATATCACCTCGTCAATAGGTTTTTATAAAGTGTAACACAATTGTAATATTGTAGAAACCTTTTAGAAACAAGGATGTAGAGAATACCTTAACGATTTACTTCAAATATATCGGTAGGATTTGCTAATTAATTAGGCATTATTTTATTCTTAACTATTTTGAAACATTCCTGTAACATTCGGTTTTCTCCAAAATTCAAACTAAATTTTCTTGTACACAATGATTCGAGTGTTTTTTATTTTTCCGTGTTACAATTTTGTAATATTTTAAAAAACAAAAAATGAGCTATTAATTTTTTAATAGCCCATTTTAATAATCTTTTAATTATAAACTTTACATTCTCGATGCAGCTCTAATATCCATACGAATTTTATCAGCCACCATAGCAATAAATTCACTATTTGTTGGCTTGCCTCTTTCAGGATTTATTGTATATCCAAAAGTATTTTCTAAAACATCAATTCTACCTCTTAACCAACAAACTTCAATTGCATGCCTTATTGCTCTTTCTACTTTAGCTGCTGTTGTTTTATATTTCTTTGCTACATCAGGATATAATTCTTTAGTTATTCCAGTGATTAAACCTCTATCTTCTACTACCATCAATATTGCTTCTCTTAAATATTGATGTCCACTTATATTTGCAGGTATTCCGACTTTATGCATTAAATTAGTAACTTCTATCTCTGCGTCTAATATCTCATTAGTTTTAGAAACATTTATGTCGCTACCATATAAAGGCGAAACAAAATTATTTAACACAGCTGATGGATCGCTATATGCGCTTCTTATTCTATCTGCAAGTATTGGAAGTTCGTAAGGCTTTAGCATGAAACAATATGCCCCTAATTCGAGTGCCTCTTTTATTGCAAATTCTTGAGATATAGCAGACTGTAATACAATTTTAGGCGTTTTCTCTGGTCTTTTTTCAATTAATCTTTCCATGACTCCTAAACCATCTAATTCAGGCATAATTATATCTAATAAAACAACATCAGGTTGATACTTTATTATTTTATCTAATGCCTCTTTACCATTTGATGCAACATCTACAACTTCCATGTCGCTTTGTGAAGAAAGAAAGTTACTTACAATAGTGGCAAAATTCCTATTATCATCACAAACTAATACTTTCATATGTTTTCCCCCGTTCGTCTTATGTATTTTGTCATTCTTTTGTCTTTATTGGTAGTCTTTATTAAAAACGACAACAAAATTATTATATTCATTGCAAACCGTTTATTCAAGCGAAAACCAATGTAACAATTCTTATTTATCCTTCATTTTCTTACATTTTTCGACAAATTTCGTCAAAAAAAGTGTAAGAAAAAAGCGAGCCGTGTAAATGGCTCGCAAAATCTATTTGCTTTTACTCTCTAATTCCTTTCGTCTTTCTTCGTATCCAGGCTTTCCAAGTAGCGCAAACATATTTTTCTTATAATCTTCAACACCTGGCTGATTAAACGGATTAACACCAAGTAAATATCCACTTATGCCACACGCTTTTTCAAAGAAGTAAATAAGCTCTCCGATATTTCTTGGACTAATTTCATCAATCTCTATAATCATACTAGGTGTATTCCCATCATAATGTGCCATAACAGTTCCAAGCAATGCTTTTTCATTTATTTCATTCATACTTTTTCCGGCAAGATAATTAAGACCATCTAAATCAAGCATATCTTCTCTAACGACGATTTCACTTCGTGAATTTTTAATTTTTATAACTGTCTCAAATAATTCACGTCTTCCGTCTTGAATATATTGCCCCATAGAATGAAGATCTGTAGTAAAAGTAACTCCCGCTGGGAAAATACCTTTATGATCTTTGCCTTCACTTTCGCCATAAAGTTGCTTCCACCATTCAGTAAAATAGCCCATGCAAGGTTCATAATTTACTAAAATTTCAGTTTTCTTTCCAACTTTATATAAAGCATTCCTATAAACTGCATATTTATAGCATTCATTATCCAATGAATTTTCCATGTATTTTGTGCGTGCTTCGCTTGCACCAAGCATCAATTCGTCTATATCAATCTCGGCAACTGCAATAGGCAACAATCCTACAGCAGTAAGAACAGAATATCTTCCTCCGACATCATCAGGAATAACAAATGTTTCATATCCTTCTGTTGTGGCTAAAGACTTTAAAGCGCCTTTTTCTTTATCTGTTGTTACATATATTCTAGTTTTCGCATACTCTTTGCCATATTTTCTTTCCATAAATTCTTTTATAATTCTAAAAGCAATTGCAGGTTCTGTAGTAGTCCCAGATTTAGAAATAACGTTAACGGCTACATCTTTATCTATAATATAATGAAGCAAAGATTCCATATATTCAGAGCTCATATTTTGACCTAAAAATACAACTTCTGTTTTTGTAGTTTTTCTAAATGGGTCTTTAAACATATCTATAACCGCACGAGCTCCTAAATATGAGCCTCCAATACCAATTACTATCAATATATCTGCTTGTTTTCTTATTCTTTCCGCGGCGGCTTTAATTCGTCCAAATTCTTCTTTATCATAATTTACAGGTAAATCAATCCATCCGGTAAAGTCTGAGCCTTCTCCTGTTTTATTATGTAACATATCATGGCAAGCACTAACTTTCTTTTGTAGAGAAGATAATTGGAATTTACTTAAAAAATCTTCTACGTACTTTGTACTTAACTTTATAGCCATATTCATACCCTCCATATAATAATATTTTGGACTAATATCTGCTTGCATACCCTTTTGAATTTAAGAATTCTAATAATTTCGTCTTTTCTGATTCTACTTCCTCGCTTGTTAACGTATGATCATCAGCTTTCCAACTGAAAGTAAATGTAATACTTTTCTTGCCAGCTGGTAGTCCAACACCAACGTATAAATCGACAAATTTTATATCATTTATAATAGGGCTTTCAAATTTATTTAAATCTTTTTTTATCTCTTCATAGTTCTTATCACTATCTACTAATAGACTTAAATCAAAACTTATTGCAGGATACTTAGAAACCATACTAAAAGTAAGTTCCTTATATTCTATTTTATACAATTCAAATAAATTTAACTCTGCAATTGCAATATTTAATTTTTTGTCTATATTATTTTTAATCTTTGGATGAATAGTTGTAATATAACCTATCTCAATATCATTATAGACAATCTTTGCAGTTTTAACAGGGTTTTGCCATGCCTTTTTATTTTCTAATTTTTCATATGAAATCTCAACGTTTTTAGTTACACTAAAGATCTTATCTACAATTTCTTTCATCTTGTAAAACAGATCGTTTTCAGCGTCTTTTTTGCTTGCAATAAGTATTCCGAGTTGCTTATTTTCAGAAAAATCTTTTCCGGATATTGGTGCAACACTTCCTACATCAAATATTCCAAACTCACTAAAATTCTTTCTATTATCATTTGCAAACTTTAACAATGTAGGTGCCATCTCTTGTCTAATATCTGCAAGCTCAGGTGCTGAAGGGCTTAATAATTTTATTCCTTCTAAGTTTCCAATTCCTACTTCTGTATTAAACTTATTATCGTACCATATATAGCTATGAACTTCAGATAGCCCAAATCCTTCAGACAAAATAGTTTTTATTTTATACTCTGTTTCTCTTTCTTCATTTACTTTTAATGCAGTAATAGGCACTTTCATAGGTGTTGGAGTAATATTATCAAAGCCATAAATTCTAGAAACTTCTTCAACAATATCTGCTTTTATGCTAATATCTTTAGAAGCTCTAAAACTTGGAACACTGATATTAAGCTCCTCCCCATCTACTTCTACACCAAATTTTAAAGATTTTAATATAGAAACAATTTTTTCAATAGGTAAAGCTTCGCCAATATACCCATCTATATAAGATTTTGTAATCTTTATTGATACATCTTTTTGAGGTTTTTTAATTGTATCTGTAAGGCCTCCTGTAACTTTTGCTCCCTTATCATCTTTTAATAATAAATATACGAACCTTTTTAATGCATCTATTACATATTGACTATCTAATGTTTTTTCATATCTTGCACTAGCTTCTGTTCTCATGCCTAGTTTCGCGGCATTTCTTCTAATCATAGCGGCATCAAAATTTGCAGACTCTAAAATAATAGACTTTGTGTTTTCCGTTACTTCTGAATCAAGTCCTCCCATAATACCTGCTATTGCAATTGGAGTATCATTGTTACATATAAATAATGTTTCATTTCCAACTTCTCTCTCTACATTATCTAAAGTTGTAAATTTTTCTCCTTTACTTGCTCTTACAACAATTTTATCAATGCCTTCTCTTTCGAAAGCATGCATAGGTTGACCAACATCAAGCATTATATAGTTAGTTAAATCAACTAAAAAGCTAATTGCACGCATTCCACAATAGAAAAGTCTTACCTGCATCTCATAAGTAGAACTTTCTCTTGTTACATTATCAAATACCATACATGCATATCTTGTGCATCTGTCATCTTTTATTTCAACTGGTATTTTAGGCAAATTATTATATTGCTCTAAATCTTGACTTGGCATCTCTTTTAATTCTCTGCCTGTAATTGCTGCAATTTCTCTAGCAATACCGTAATGGCCCCATAAATCTGGTCTATTTGTAATAGACTTATTATCTATTTCCCAAATAACATCTTCAATTGGTAATATCTCTTTTATATCTGTTCCAACTTTAATATTTTCATCTAATACCATTAAACCTGAATGATCATCACTAATTCCAAGTTCTTTCCCGGAACAGCACATTCCAAAGCTATCGTAACCAGCAAGACTTGCTTTTCCTATTTCTATTCCAGAAACCATACCTCCAACTTTTGCAAATGGCACTATAATACCAGCTTTTGCATTAGGTGCTCCGCACATACATTGAACTACTTCTTTACCATTATCTACAGTCAATTTATGTAGTTTTTTAGATTCTGGAATTTCTTCGCAAGTAAGAATTTTCCCAGCAACAACATCTTTAATATCTTTTCCTTTAAATTCTACTTCTTCTACTTCCGCTGTAGACATTGTAAATTTTAAGGCTAGCTCCTTCATATCTAAATCTGATATATCAACATAATCATTTATCCAATTCATTGAAATTTTCATTTTTTATCACATCTCCTTCTATTCTCAAATTATCTCTTTAGGAATCTTAAATCTCCGCCATTTAAATCTCTTATATCTTTTATTCCGTATTTCATCATAGCGAGTCTTGTTAAACCTACACCAAAAGCAAAACCTTTATATTCTTCTGGGTCTATTCCTCCTGCTTTTAATACATTTGGGTGAACCATTCCGCAAGGAAGTAACTCAAGCCATCCAGAGTGTTTACATGTAGGGCAACCTTTTCCTCCACATATTTGACAATTTATATCAAGCTCAAATCCCGGCTCAACGAAAGGGAAAAATCCTGGACGTAATCTTACTTCTACTTCTCTTTCAAGTATCTCTGTAAGTAGTGTCTTCATAATATAAACTAAATTTGCAATAGATAAATCTTTTTCAACCATCATACCTTCAAGCTGGAAGAAAGTATTTTCATGGCTTGCATCCATTGCCTCATTCCTAAAGCAACGTCCTGGTGCAATCATTCTAAACGGTGGCTTATGATCAAGCATAAACCTGCTTTGACATGCAGAAGTTTGTGTTCTTAAAACATGTCCTGTATTAAGATAATATGTATCTTGCATGTCCCTCGCCGGGTGATCTTTAGGAATGTTTAACATTTCAAAATTATATTTATCTTCCTCAATTTCCGGTCCATCAGCTATCATAAAGCCCATGCCCTTAAAAATTTCTTCTGCTCTTCTTTGAACAATAGTTATAGGATGTAAACTTCCTTTTTTAGCTTCATAACCCGGAAAAGTAATATCAAAATTTTCTTTTTTAAGTTCTTCCTCAATTATTTTATTGTTTATTTCCTCAATAGCACTATTAATCTTGTTTTCTAGTTCAACTTTAACATCGTTTGCAATTTTCCCGACTTCTTTTTTCTCTTCAACTGATAAATCTTTAAGCCCTTTTAAAATCTCTGTTATTTTTCCCTTCTTGCCTAAAAACTCAACTCTAATTTGATCAACATTTTCAGCTGAAATAGCTTCTTTTATTCTTTTTTCCACTTCTTCCTTCATCTTTAATAAATTTTCTTTTAGCATTTCTATTCCCCCTTATAAAACAAAAACCTTCGTTCCTCAAAAGGAACGAAGGTATAAACTCCGCGGTACCATCCTAATTAGCATAATTGCTCTCTTGATTTTCCTTTATAACGTAAGGCAACGGCAAAGACTACATATCACCTTTGCAGCTCGTAAGCGAACTTCAAACTAACTTCTTTGTCGAATTTCCACCAACATCAACTCTCTATAAAATTCCTTAGTTTTACTCTCTTAGTCATCACATTTATTGAGATTATATACCAATATTATCTATTTTGTCAAACAAAAAAGACTAATTTCAAAAAATTAGCCCTTTCTAATCGTTTTTTACTTTTCAGCTGCACTTAACTTTTTACCTAATGTAGCCTTCTTGTTGTTTGCAGTGTTCTTTTTCATAACACCCTTTGTAACTGCCTTATCAACTGTGCTAACAGCATTTGTATAAGCTGTTTTTATTGCATCTTTATCGTTAGAATTTAAAGCTTCATCAAATTTCTTTAAAGAAGTTTTAACTGAAGTTTTAACAATAGCATTCTTACTAGCATTTACTTTAGCAACTTCAACTCTCTTTTTTGCTGATTTAATATTTGGCATAACGTTCACCTCCCAATATTAATAAGTCATATATCTTTTACTTATTTTTCTAATTAACATGGTATATTCTAGCACAAAGTGCAAATAATTGCAAGTACTAATATTTACAGTAAATATTTTAAAATCATGGCTAGTACTCTACCATCTTTAATTTTTCCGTCTTTTATGCACTCAATAACCTGTTCTTTTGTAAGCCAAATAAACTCATCATTTTCTTCTAAATCTTTTGCTAAAAACATATATTGTCTGTCGTTAGAATACCCTACTGCTGTAACCATCTCACCAAAATCTTGAAATTTCGTATCCTTATCAAACTCCATTTTACTTGGAAGTTGAACTAAATTCTTACCTACTGCAGGCATATATCTTACAGTAACTCCTAACTTTCCACTCTTCGAAATAGGTAAAACCATATCGCCTGCTTTTACATATAAACATTCCCGTCTAGAGTTCTTATTTCCAGGGACTTTTACAATATGATCTCTAATAACCCCAAATTCACAAGTTTCTGTATAATCAATCCCCACATCTTTTTCTATTAAATTCTTCTCTTCTTCTTTTACTCTATTCTTTATTTCTTCTATAATTTGTTCAATATTGGAACTGTTATTTGAAATCTCATAACCTAAAATATATCTACTTTCTCCGATCGCAATAATAGTTCTTTCGTCGGTAATAATATTCCTTTTTACTAACTCTATTGCAACATCAAATGGAATCTTTATTACGCAAACACTTTCATCATTATCTAAATCTTGTTCCTCTGTTTTTTCACATCCAACTGCAACAAATCCGCCTAATTCTTCACTTGTAAACTCGGGTTGAGCAAATATTTCAGATATTTTAATTATTTCTTCAGCTGTGCAGCCCGTTTCCTCTCTTAATTCCCTTTTTGCACATTCAAAAAAGTCTTCACCTGGCTCTGCTCGGCCTGCCGGAAGTTCAATTATAGTCTCTTGAATTGGGAATCTATACTGTATCTCTAAAAATACATTCCCTTCTTTATCAAAAGGCAATATATGTGAACCAAAAAAAGGTTTATTTAATATAGATTTTGTATATTTAAAATCCTTTTCTACTAAAGTAATATCATATGTATTTACATCGCCCATAAATCTACATTTATGAGTATCTATTAATTCCATCTCAATTTTTACATCTTTTTTTAGCTCTTTTTCTAACATATTTGTTCCTCCAAACATAGATATAGCTTATTCTTCCTTTTTACCTATAACTTTTTCCATTAACCACCCAAAACAAATTATCATGAATAATATTGTAGGAAAATTATATCTTGCCTGTCCTTCTACTACAAAATATACTGCATAAAAGAATAACATACTCCAAACCGTTAATAATACCGATATATCTGTCTTCTTAAGGAATATATTTTTAATATTTAATAACAATACAAATATAAACGAAGCACTTATAACATATGCAATTGCATTTGCAAAGCCCATAAATACCTTAAACCATCGGTTTTGCATAACTGTCATTTGTTCTAAATTCTCAAAGCCCCACAGTTTCACATCAGATGCTCCATCAAAGAAAACATTTACTACTCTTAAGCAACCTAGCGCAATAAATTCCACCGGGTGAGTAATAATCCACTTTACAGCCTCTTTTTTAAAGATATCTCCAGAATATGCATTTCTAAGATTTTGAGTCTTTTCTGTTAAATGATCTACATCATATATAAACCCTACGTCTGCTAATTTCTGCTTAAATTCATCACTGGCTGGAACTACAAACGCATTCATCCAAGTTCCCCTAACATTTTCACTATTATTGTTTATATATAAAGTATAACCTCCATTATATGAAATAGGGAATGCTTTTCCAAAAGCCATATAATTTTTTATTGTAGATGGAATTATAATAATTAAAAATCCCACAATTAAAGATATTCCTATTTTTAAAACAGGTACCAACTTCTTTTCTTTTAATAAATATATAAAAATAAGTACAATTGGGTATGCCATAAAAAATGGTTTTACTAAACTAAGCAACCCTACAAGTATTCCTTGGATCACAAAATTCCCTATCCTATTTTTCTCTGTTACATATAAATTCATACATATAATGACAGATAAAAGTAATACACTTAGGATTTCGCTCCCCAATACATTTATATAAATTAAATTATTAGGTATAAATGCAAATAAAATAAAACTAAACCAAACTACTTTTTTATTCTTAAATACTTTATTAAAAATCAAATATATAAATGGTAGCGTAAGTGTCGAACAAATAACATTAAATACTTTTGCAGTAAATATGCTACTATTATTTACTAATCTAAAAAACAAACTCAAAAATAGCGGATATCCGTAAGACTGAAATGCCCATGGATAACCATCCAATGTAAAACCTTCTCCATTAAATAAATTAACCGCAACTCTATAAAAAGTTTCAAAATCATAAAGAGGGCTAAGAGGTATGTTATTTATCCACCAGATTTTTAAAATCATAGATAGAAAAATTACACTAAACACACCAAATAGCCCTTTTTTCTTCATTTTTTACTCTCCCTCTCTTAAACTTCCGGCAAAATTTCACTTATAGGTAATTTATTTTCAGCTAATGCTACTTTCTTTATTTCTGCAACTGGAGAATATGTATCTATAGAAATTTGCTTTCTATCAACTTCAACTCCATTTTCTTTTGTTACTCTATAAGACTTTACCTTATACCCAGTTTTACCTTTTTGGATAACCTCTTCCGTTCCCATCGGTAAGCTTTCATCTTCTATAATTTTCTGAGTATAATCTAGTACTGCAACTGTTTCTGTTGCAAAATCTACCGTCCTATTCGGATTGGTTTGAATTCCACATATTTTTATTGTAAGTGTTCCTCCGCCAACCTTGGACTCAATTCTTATAGGATATTGCAAATTATTTCTAAACCTAAAGTCTAATGTGCCGTAAGATACAGTTGCATCTCTTCCAAGTGGTACATATGCAACAGGCAAACTGTGATTTCGTCTCTCTAATACCTCTAAATCAGCTTTTACTACCGCATTATATAAAGTAGAAGAAACTTGGCATATTCCTCCACCTAAACCATCTACAACTTGACCTTCTTCATAAACTTTAGCAATCTTATATCCTCTTTCTGTCGTTCTTTCTCCTAGTGTGTTATTGTATGAAAATTCTTGCCCCGGCATTAAAATAACATTATTTATCGTTTCTGCAGCTAGTCTCACATTCTCAGATCGTTCTTTTTCACTCGTTTTATAATTCGTTGTATATGTACTTAAAGTATCTCTAAATAATTCTTCTAGGACACTATCTATCGTTGTCTCAGGTAAAGTAATTTTTAATGGAATAGCAAACTGCATTCCTTCTTCAGTAACACTCTCTGCAATTTTCTTTGCCTCTTCAATATCTTTAATTTCTATGCCAATAATTTGATCTACTAGAACCCCTGTCTCCGTTATATACTCTGCATTCTGTACATTTTGCTTGATAGCATTTTGTATCTTATCAATATCTACTTTTTCAGGGCTTACTTTGATAGTCTCTACCTCAACTTCAGCATTCTTTAAAACATTTAGTTTGTTGACAACGTTTTGTTTTATAAGTGTACGATCTATCTTTACTCCTGTTGTTCCTGTTCTTACTATTAACTTATCTCCTTCTCGGATATAACTAGGCTGAACGACCTCGTTTCCAAGCTCTTTAGCTATAGTATTTATTTGTTTATCAAATTTCTTTATATCGATATTTACATCATATACCAAATTCTCGCCAAACAAACTATATTTTAGTCCTAATATTGTCTTTTTGAAAAATCCACCTTCTCTTCCTGCATTAAAGGCCATTTTAGCTGCCTCTCCAGAATTAAAACTTGCATTTATATCTTGAGCTTTAAATCCTATTCTATCGCTTCCATTATATAAAGAAACATCAACATCTCCCAGATATCTGTAATAGTTATCAAATACAGTTTTTGCCTCGTTTTCTGTAAGCCCTCCTACTTTTATTCCATTTACTTTTATTCCAGCATATATTTTGCTATAACCTACTATAGAAAGCGATGCTATAATAAATAAAAATAAAATAACTCCTATACAAATCGCTGTAATGATTCCTATTCTTTTTAACTTTGCTTTTTTACTTTCCTCCATTTAACTACATCCTCTCTCAACGCATAAACAACTCTTCTATTTAATATATTCAAACTCTACTTCGCCTATTCTAACGGTATCGCCTTCGTTTATGCCCATTTTCTCTAGTTCTTTATTAATTCCTTTTGTGTCTAAAAATCTTTGAAAATACTGTACAGATTCATAATCGTCAAAATTTATATTTCTCATTACCTTTTCAATAATTTTTCCAGAAATAATATAAATATTATTTTCTACTTTTATTTCAAATTCAGATTTATCCTTAATTTCAGCCTCTATAATTATTTCTTCTTTTTCTTCTGGGACAATATTTTTTAACATTTCACTAACTTTATAAAAGACTTCATCTAGTCCTTGTTTTGTAACTGCAGAAACTCTAAATATTTCATACCCTAATTTATCTGTAACTTCTTTCAATTTTATGAAATTTTCTTCTGCATTAGGCAAGTCCATTTTATTAGCCACTACTACTTGTGGTCTCTCTGCCAATTTAGAATTATAAAGTTTAAGTTCAGAATTTATTACTTCAAAATCTCTTACTACGTCTCTTCCTTCGCTTTGAGAACAATCTATAACGTGTATTATAACCTTAGTTCGCTCAACATGACGTAAAAATTCATGTCCTAGACCTGATCCCGTATGTGCTCCTTCAATAAGCCCTGGAATATCTGCTAAAACAAAGTCTGCGCCATTATCTAATTTTACTACTCCTAAGTTTGGCACTAAAGTTGTAAATTGATAATTCCCAATTTTAGGTTTGGCAGCAGTCATAATAGATAAAATTGTCGATTTCCCCACATTAGGAAAGCCTACTAGCCCTACATCAGCCAAAAGTTTTAATTCAAGTATTAATTCAAATTTTTCGCCTTCTTCGCCTTCTTCAGCAAATTTAGGGACTTGCCTTGTAGATGTAGCAAATTTAGCATTACCTCTTCCGCCTCTTCCGCCTTTTGCAATAAGGCATTTTTCTCCTACTTCTGTTAAATCAGCTAATACTCTATCATTTTCAGCATTTTTGACAACCGTTCCAGCAGGTACTTTTATATATAAATCTGAACCCGACTTACCGTAACGATTTCCACCTTCGCCTCTTTGACCATCTTCGGCCATAAATTTTTTCTTATATCTAAAGTCTACGAGTGTATTAACGTCAGGATCTACGACAAAATAAATATCTCCGCCTTTGCCTCCATCTCCTCCGTCTGGTCCACCCGCTGCGACATATTTTTCTCTCCTAAAAGAAACATATCCGTTTCCACCTTTTCCAGCTTTAACTGTAATCTTAACTAAATCAACCATATAATCCTCCTGTTTTAAGCAAAAAGAAAAAGGAAAAAGGCATGATGGCTCTTTTTCCTTTTAATTTGCTTTTACTTTTCTTCAGTAGCATAAACAGAAACTTGCTTTTTATCTCTACCTTTTCTTTCAAATTTTACAATGCCATCACTTGTAGCAAATAATGTATCATCACTACCAATCATAACATTCTTTCCTGGATAAATCTTAGTTCCACGTTGTCTAACTAAAATGTTTCCAGCTAACGCAAATTGTCCATCGGCTCTTTTAGCACCAAGTCTTTTGGACTCACTATCTCTACCATTCTTTGTGCTTCCGCCACCTTTTTTATGTGCGAAGAATTGAAGATCAATTCTAAATAACATATCTTACACCCCCTATTATTATCTTTCTTTCACTAATATATACTCTCCATAACTTGATTCAATATCTAAATACTCTGTAACCATTGACTCTAGAATAAATTGAGCAACCATCATCTCAGCCTCTGGAATATTATCAGGTAATCCCACTTTAATATACCCGCCATCAGATTTCTCAACTTTTAAATTTAACTTGAGCTTTTCATGAAGCCCTATAAGAGTCATATTCGTAACAGCCGAAACTGCTGCACATACAATATCTTTCCCTTCCACATCATATCCTGCATGCCCGTCTAGTGAAAAAGAAATTATTTCGTCATTTTCATTACGTTCAATTTTTACGGTTATCATAGTATGGCTCCTTACTAAGCCTTAATTTCATCAATTTGGACTTTAGTATAAAGTTGTCTGTGACCTTGTTTCTTTCTCTCGTTCTTCTTAGCTTTGTACTTAAAAACAACTACTTTTTTAGACTTGCCTTGTGAAAGAACTGTTCCTGAAACCTTAGCCCCATCAATAATAGGATTGCCAACAGTCATAGAATCTCCGCCAACAGCTAAAACTTTATCAAATTCCACTGTTGAACCAGCATCAATATTTAACTTTTCGATGTAAATAACATCACCTTGTTCTACTTTGTACTGCTTACCACCTGTTTCAATAATAGCGTACATAATTACACCCCCTCCGTTAGATTCGGACTCGCTTTGAAGGTATTTCTTAAATAAGAAATTTCATGAACCTTTTTCATGCGGCAAAATACTAAGTTAATATACATTATTTCTCAATTTTTGTCAAGTGGTTTCCATAATTTTATTCTTTAAGTTTTGCCCAAACATAATTGCCAGATGCATCTATATCATCGACGTCTTCCCAATTTCCAATCTCTGCCTCATCAGTGATTGTACTATAAATTTTCCCTTCTTCAGATAAGCCTAAGAAATTATCTCCACGTGCTACAACTTTCTTTATATTTTTCCATGAACTAATACTATCAATATTAATTCCTGTAGCACAGTGCGTAACCTTAACCGTTCCATCTGCTTCTAATATCATAACTTGCTGACTCGACATAGCAAAATCTTTTATATTTCTTAAATTTTTTATAAATTCTCTTTCTTCCGGTTCCCACATTCCAGTTACATAAAGCTTGCCATCTATAGATAATGCAATTACGCGTTTCCCTGTTGCGCGGATTTTTACTATATCAACCCAATCTGAGACATCACATTGTCCATAATTATCATCGCCTTTAGCAACCACTTTACCACTTATATCAAGTCCTACCGTAAAATCTTCTCCCGTTTCAACATCAATAATGTTTTCCCAGTTGTCTATTCCCTCGACAATTCTATCTGAAAACTTCATAATTGATACTGTACCATTATCTTTTAACATGGCAATATGAGTTTTACTCATGTCCACCAACTTAATTTCATAAAATTGAGGGTAACTATCTGTTATATTTTCGATTTTATTAGTTTCATCATTAATTGTAACTACTCCCTTATCGCTTACTGTAGCTATTCTACCTCCAACTAAGTCTTCGCATATTTGAACAATATTATTAAAATCATCTGATATACATTGTCCAAAAAGCAAAATATTGCTAATTAGTTTCCCATCTTCTTTAAGAGCAACTATATTATTTCCATTTATAACAACACTTTTTACGTTTTCCCAGTCGCCATTAACAAAATTCCTAAATGGTTTGCCTGTAGCACGAATTGTACCATCTTGCTCAATTCCAACAATTCTATTATTAGACATTACTATATCTACTATTCGCTCCCAATTTTTGATATCTCCATAATAGTAAGAATTTTTTCCTGCAATAACAACTCTACCATCATACCTTAAACCTACACTTACATTTCCTTTAGCAAATATCTTTTTTATATTTGCCCATTCAGAGACATTACACTGTCCACAAGAATTCAATCCAGTAGATAAAACTTTACCGTTAGAAGTAAGCCCCAAAGTAAAGAAATCGCCAACAGCTACCTGCACAACGTTTTGCCAGGATTGCACATTGCATTCTCCAAAATTATTCTCTCCAGTAGCCCATACTTCTCCACTTTTAGTAAGTCCTACCGTATGGTATGCTGTTGCGACTTGTATAATATCATACCAATCCTCAATATTGCACTCTCCTGATAAGTTTTCGCCAACCGCATACATCGTAGAATTTTTGGTTATAGCAACCATATGTGTTTCACCCAAAGATAAACTTTCTACATTTTCCCACGAATATATATTTTCTATTCCATCATAATGTGAATCTCCCGCATATATAACTGTTCCATCGTTTCTTACTCCATAAGCCACATCATCTTTTATATACACCTTATCTATATTATTCCAGCTATTAACTTGTTGTTTTAATTTATCTCCAACACCTAGTGCTATTACCGTTTTATTTTCCTTTAAGCCGATGAATTGTGTATCACTAAGTGCCATATCTGTCACTTGCTCAAAGCTTGGATACATCAGCATTTGAGGCCTGCCGTTGCCATTGCTAGGTTCAAAATCCTCCATAGCCTCTTCTTCTTTTTCACTGGAACCACTTTGTTGCAAATCTTCATTAGCTTCAGGCTCTGTACCATCTTTTTTTGCATTCATACCTTCGGTATTCAAACTTTCTTTAGGCATTTCTTCTGATGCTTTTTGTTGAAATTTGTCTTTATATATGCTTAAACTAACCTTACTAATAAATTCACTTGTTAATAAGACTATCTCTTCCTTTGCCACAAACCCTCTATCTGAAGCCACTTCAAAAATATCAACGTATCTATCTTCTTCTTTTTCTCCCAAATGCATTTCAGTACCATTAGCATCAAAAAATATTGCCTCAATTTTTTCTCTATTTGTACCTGGAGCAAAATTCAATTCAAAAGCTACAATATTTGCTTCAATTTTATTATCATTTATTAACGTGCAATTTGTAATCTTTTTGTTATCAAATGTCTCCTGTAACCTAGATGTATTCCGGGTTCTAATGATATCAACTTGTTTTAACATATTCTTTAATGTTTGTTGTACATAAGTATTTTCTGAGAAATCTTTATCCGTTTTATCTTCTATTAAATTATTAGACATCAAAACTAAAATATCCCTATAAGGTACAACATGATATAAATTAAACATCATATTATAAACCTCAAAATTATGATATTTTGTAACATTTTTATTTTGATATTTAATTAATTCCGTTATATTATTAATAAGTACCGGCAATAAAATATGTTTTGCCGCAATACTTTTATCTATAACATTACTATAGCATTGCAAAAATCCAAAGCAACCGTTTACAACTAGTCTTGATAGCTTTTCATTCCAACATTTTTCATTATTTATAACATCCAAGAAAATAGATGCAATTCTTCTTATCCAGACTTTGTCCGCTTTTGGTAAGATTTTTATTATTTCGCTTGATAATTTAAAAACTTTTACATATTCCCCTTTATTAAAGGAATCCTCTAAAGCTCCTAAAAACTGTTCTATTTCTTCCTCCGAATAAATAAAATCCGATACCGTCTCCTCATAAAAATGACAATCCATCACATATAAAAATGGATATCTCTTTGGTGGCGGTATCGCGAATTTCTTTTCTTTATCCGTTTCTTCAGTTTTACCAACTTTGGAAGTGACTAAAAGCATAATTATCACAGCTGTTATTATGCAAAAAATTATGCCGATAACTAACATCTTTAATCACATTCCTTTCCGAAAGCATAAGAACAGCACAAGTTCTATTCAACAACTGATGTTATCTTTTTATTTACATCTGCGAGTAGCTTTTTCGCTTCTGTAACCGTTTCTAAATCTAATTTCTTCGTTTCAAATTCATTCTTTATTTCTGCTAGTTTTATTGTTTTATTCATAAATGAATTTAGATTCTCCTCGATATCTGATTTTGATAATTTATAAAAATCATCATGGTCATTCAAATTTTCGAAATATTTTGCATTTTTATCAATAAATGCATTAAATTCAAAAATTGTATTGTCTAATGTCGCTTTTATGTACTCGGAGCTATCTTTTGTAACATTTTCAAAACCTAAAACTTTTAAATAGTTACAACCCAATTCATATTTATTTTTATAGAATTCAAAAGCCTCTTGGCTCTTTTTTAATCTCTCTTCTAGTTCATTAATCCTATTCCCAGCCAATTTATTCTTCTTAGCAAAAGGAACAAAGAATAATCTTTGGAATGTACTTTTTATCTTATTATTGCTATAAACTATAGGATATAGATTACTCTTTAATACTGTAAGTTCCGTATTTATTTTAGAAATATTCTTTTCATGAAAATCCTTTGAATCATAGTCATAACTAATCATAAGACTAGCTTCATATCCATTCTTTGAATTTTCATAACGAGTTTTTAATTCACTTAAGCTTTTATATTTTTCAACCTTAGTTGAATAGTAATTGATATATTCATCAATCCCAATACTCATTTTCGCCAAAATATCGCTATACAACGCTAAACGTCTTCCCATAATGAACCTCTCTCCTTTTAATAACATCCTATTTTACAAAGATATCATCGGTTATATTTGAGATTTCTTAACTGTTTTTTTATTTTTTTACCATTTTTTTATCGTTTACTTACACCTTTTTTTGAAACACAAATATTAATGCTATCTTCCTCGTATTGCGGATTAAAAGTATTATTAAATACGGTCTTTTTAAAAGGATATTTGTATTCTATATTTAATTCTACCATTTCTCCATATTCCTTTTCAACTTCTGTAGCATAAATATTAATATTGCTTATATCAAGCCCCTTTTGTGCAAGCTCTTGTTGAAGAGCTTCTTTTTCTTTTTTATTTAAACAGCCAAATTCCTCCATTACAAAAATGTATTTAAGCGTTGTTTCTGATATTTTCTGATAAATTGTAAAAGGCTCTAATACTCGAACCATAAACACAATGAAAAAAATAAATATGAAAATGGTTATAACCCATATAATCGGTGTCGCTAAAATTGTGCTGCCTTTATTTCTTTTAATCATAGCTCCACCCCTTCATCTTCTCAACTTTTAGCCTCTCTTTTGTCCTAAAAGCAAGCTTATCTTGCAAAATGTTCTTAAAAATAACAGGCTTTAATTTAATATTTAGCGTAGTTTCTATATACATTTTTTCATTTTCTTTTATAATTTTAGCATTTTCTATATCCACTTTATCAAATATCCCATTACCTGTATCCTGGGATACATCTACATTCCATTGTCTTTTTATTTCTTCTATGACCAAATTTTTTACATCTTTTTCGTAAAAATTATTTATATCCTCTCCCATTTGCTCTCTATCTAGTGCTAATAATACATTCCTATTAATTAAATATAGATCATTCTTTATGGTATGGAGTTCTCCTGTAATTACAATATGATATATCGTTATTCCTAGAAACATTAAAAATATAAACATTACAATATAAAATATTAGTATTCCTGCATAAATACTTCCTTTGCTACTCATTTATCAAGCC